>ERZ1034569.92-NODE-92-length-31090-cov-14.879362_pt1 | contig 31090 bp, 38 predicted proteins | sample MGYA00520706_ERZ1034569 | MGnify/ENA primary metagenome ERZ1034569 (study PRJEB33760, sample SAMEA4777722) | hypersaline lake metagenome | biome: hypersaline environment; feature: brines | place: Spain | collected 2014-08 | depth 0 m ...
GCAGATAGTACGCGGACGCCTCTGGCGTCCGACGCAGATAGTACGCGGACGCCTCCGGCGTCCGACGCAGACGACGAGCAGGCGCTTGCGGTGTCACTTCCACCTGTCGAGCGGTAGTCGTCTGGAGACCCTACCCGAAGTTCACGAGGAGAGAACGAGGGGCAACAGTCATGTGTGACTAGTTCACACATTCGTTCGATGCCGGGGTCGAACGCTCCCGTCGGTGCGGCCGGTCGGATGTCCGCCCAGAGCCTCGAAGCGGGCGCTTCCTCCGTCTGTCGCGTGACGGGGTGTGGCAGTCCGGAGCTGTTGATCACGGCCGCGATTCTCCTCGCGGTCGTTCTCGTGGCGACCGGCGTGACACTCGTTCGTCTCGGGGACGCACGCGAGGCGGTCACCACGGAACGGCGTCGTGCCGTCGCGGAACGCGACGCCTTCGAACAGTTCCGCCGGCGTGTCGCCCGGCTGGAGACGAGTCCGGCCCCCACCGGTGACTCGTCGACCCGCGGGTCGGTGGCCACGACCGGCGGCCCAGCGCGAACGGCGACCCGAGGCGCCGCCGGTGCGACCGGTCCACCGCCCGGCGACTCGGCCGCCGCCGACGGACTCCGGGCGGTGCAGACGGCCTACGAGGAGACGGTACTGTCGACGCCACACCACGACTCGGAGTACGACGAGACGGCGACAGAGAGCATGGCGGCGGAGTTCTCCGGCGCGGTCGCGACCACCGTCGCCGGCGGCGCTGCCCTGCCGCCGGCGCTCCAGGCCACGTTGTTGCGGGCGGCCGACGTGGCCGCCGACCGCCGAGAGACGGTGTTGTCCCGACTCGACACCGAGGAGCGCCGGCTCCAAGAGGCGACGGACGTGTTGGAGCCGGCGGCGGAGGCGGCGACGGCCACCCCTCCCGACGACGCCGCCGTCCCCGACTGTGTCGCCGCCGCCGACCGACTCGACTGGCACGAGTCGGCGGTGGCGGATCTGACACGCGAACGCCAACGCGAGGTCCACGCCCACGCGTCCGACCACCCACACTGGTTCGACTACATCTACGCCGACCTCGACAGCTCCAACCCGATTCTGGTGACGGCAACGGAAACGCTCGCGGCCGTCGACGACGCCCGTGACCGACTCGCCCGAACTGTTGCCGACGGCTGACCGACACGGCCGTCGGTCTCCCGTCTCGCGGGAGTGGAAAGCTACAGGTACCCCCCGACCGCAGGGGTCGGTGTGACGAGCGTCAAGCAGTTCTCCGTCGCGGAGCCGGCGACGGAGACGACTGTCGGCCGCGGACGGTTCGAGTTCACGGACGCCTACTCCGTGTTCGACTGGGGACAGATGCCCGACGCGATTCCCGGGAAGGGAGCGGCGTTGTGTCTCGCCGGCGCGGCGACGTTCGAACTACTGGAGTCGGCGGACGTTCCGACCCACTACCGCGGTGTCGCCCGCGACGGTGGCCCGGTCCGGTCGTTGTCGGACGCGCCCGCCCCGCCCGACGAGATGGCGATCGAACTCGTCGCGGTGCCGGAGCTGCCGTACGCCGGGAACGGTCCGAACGGCTACGACTACGACGCGTTCCACGACGACGCGGGCGACAACTACCTCGTCCCGTTGGAGGTGGTGTTCCGCAACGCCGTTCCCGTCGGGTCGAGTCTGCGCGACCGCCGCGAGCCTGCCGATCTCGGGCTCGACCACGCGGAGTGGCCCGACGAGCCGGTCGATCTCCCGGAGCCGGTGGTGGAGTTCTCGACGAAGTTCGAGGAACGGGACCGGTACCTCGACCGCGCGGCCGCCGACCGGTTGGCCGGCCGAGCGAGCGTCGACCGCCTCGTGGAACTGGCGCGGACGGTCGAGGCGGTCGTGACCGAACGCGCCGCCGCCGCCGGGCTCGACCACCAGGACGGGAAAATCGAGTGTTACTGGGCCGACGGCGAGGTCGGCGTCGCGGATGTCGCCGGGACGTTCGACGAGAACCGCTTTGCACACGACGGCCAACAGGTGTCCAAGGAGGTTGTCCGGCAGTTCTACCGCCGGGAACACCCAGAGTGGGTCGACGCCGTCGCCGACGCGAAAGCCCGTGCCGACACCGACGGGGTCGCCGACTGGCGGCCGTTGTGTGACCACGAGCCGCCCGCGCTCCCCGCGTCGGTCGTCGACCGCGTCGCGGACCTGTACGCCGCCGGTGCCGACGCCTACGCCGCGGGTGACCCTGCGGGCGACGGGTGGTTCGACGCGCCGCCGTTGTCCGAGGCGGTGAGTGCGGTTCGGGAGCTGTAGCTCAAACGCCGCTCGGGCGTTCGATCCGTAGTGAGACAGTGTGTCCGGCTGTCTGGATGCGACTGTTCAGCTCCGACTCGTTGTCCGTGAGGCCGTCGTCGACGGAGACGAGCAGATCGACCCCGTCGTGGTCGGCGATTCCGACGGCGTCGACCACGACGGCAACGTCGTGATCGAGACCAAGTCCCGAGAGTTCGGTTTCGAGACTGGGATGGTCGAACTGGTCGTACTCCCTGTCGAGTCGCTTGCGAATCTCTTTCTCGATGGTCTGGACTGCCTGCCTGATGCGACGGAACTGTGCCAACTGTTCGGGGGTCGACAGGCCGTTCAACTGTTGCCCGATCTGAATCCTGAGAACCCCGCTGTCGTTGTCGGTCGTCTGGACACTGCGGTTCGAGGGATCGTACTCGACGAGAGCCGTTCCTGGGTTCCGCGTGACCCAGTCGAGCATATCGTCGTAGACTGCGTCGTGACGGTCACACAACGCGTCGAACTCGTCGTCGACCTTCCCGCCGATCACCAACTGCTGTGTTCCGTCTTCGAACAGTGATGCCGTCGCGTCTGGCTCGGCGATGTCGTCTCGAAGTCCGTCCAGCCCGAGTCGCTCTGCTATCTGAAACAACAGGTAGTCGACGAGAACCGACGTGTCGAGGGTGACAGCCGCCATTCACCACGCGGTAGCTACTCGTCGGACAAAGAGATTCCGTATTCTATGTTGCTGTCTGAATGTCTTTCTTCTTCAATTGTAGGTAACAGGTCGGCGTCGGCGAGTCGACGTTGAAACTCGTCGCGGCGATACTGGGCAGTCTCAAAAAGCCTGTTGAGTCTCTGTGCCTGCCGAGCCTGCAACTCCTCCGCATTTGGCCCCTGTGCAGTTTGTATCGAAATCACGAGTGCTGGGAGCCGCCAGACAGTGTAGAAGAAAAATTCCACGAGTTCTTTGATCAGTTCCCACTGGTTTTCTGTTGACGGCTCTACTCGTGTGAGCCGATCGAGTGTGCGCTCAATTAGATCCGTCCCGGCAGTGACAGCCTCAGTTGTGCTTGCGAGAGCCTCCCCTCTGGCGAGTGCAAGGTGAAGCTCCGAAACTGTGTGTCTAAACGCTTTCTCCTCGCTTGATGTTAAAAACGGCTGTTCGTTAGCTCCAAACTCTGAGAGTGGGACGACCTGCTCCTGTCGATTAGTAACTTCTTCTAGATTGGCAAGCCGCCGTCGAATTTCTATCGACGCGAAATACGCCTCTCTGTATGTCTCAGGAGCAAACTCATCACAGAAATCATGGAGAAACTTGTGACGTTGCGTGAACCACACCTCCCGAAGACTGTAGTCGTTGAACAGCGTCTCTGAGGCGAGGTAATCAATAAACTGCTGAACGCGGTTATCGTCAACCTGCGCGTTACTACCAAGCCCGGTCCACTTGCGTCTTACAACATCGTTGGACTGTTGTGTTGGTGCTGATACGGATACGGACTTCGTATACGTGCTATCTGTCTGGTTGGGTCTGAATTCTATCTTTGGACCAGAAAGGTTCCAGCTGTACGTCACGTCTAAATTGAAATTTTTAGATAATAAAAATAATAATATATTTTTTTCTATATCAGAAATTTGTCGGCGATCATTATTTACCGTACGATCAATGGCGGTCTCAACGACAATTTGAATATCTTTTTTACTGAGAACGGCACCCACAGCAGCGTCGATGTCCGCTATTGCTGAATCTTCATCTGACGGGGTCGCTGCCATGCTTCTAAAGAGTGGTATACTGTCCTCAAATATATTTCTTGCTTTAGTTCACCTCATATCTCTCGACTCCGCGACACGCTCATCACCGACAACTTACTACCGACCACACGAAACCACACCCGTGACAGCCACCACGCGACGCGAGTTCGTCGAGTCGTTCCTCCGGTTCGACTCCGTCACGGGGAACGAGCGAGCAGTACAGGAGTGGTTCCGCGAGCGACTCACAGACCGCGGATTCGAGACGTACACCTGGGAGAACGACCCCGAACTGCTCGCCGACCACGGGTCGTTTCCGGACGACCCCACGGAGATCGACGCCACAGAACGGCCGAACGTCGCCGGCGTCGCGACGTTCGGTGACCCCGAGGCGGGGCCGACAGTGGTGTTGAACGGCCACTGTGACGTGGTGCCCGTCGAGCGCGCGTCGTGGTCCAGCGACCCCTTCGAGCCAACGTGGGACGCGGCCGGCGAGACCCTCACCGCACGCGGCGCCGCGGATATGAAAAGCGGGCTGTCGGCGTGTCTGTTCGCCGTCGAGGAACTCCGGGAGCAAGCGGGCGACACAGTCGACGGGCGGGTGGTCGTCGAGTCCGTCGTCGACGAGGAGGCCGGCGGGAGCGGGGCGGCGACCGCGGCGTTGTCGAACCCGTACCCGTTCGAACGCGACTGTGCAATCGTCGCGGAGCCGACGGATCTCAGGCCGGTGACGGCCACCGAGGGGTCGGTGATGGTGCGGCTCGGCCTCCAGGGGCGGTCGGCCCACGCCGCGACCCGGTGGCGGGGGGAGTCGGTGCTCCCGCAGTTCGAACGCGTCCGGGCGGCGTTCCGCGAGCTAGAACAGGAACGCGCCGAGCGCGTCACCCACCCGTTGTACGAGCGGTTCGAGACGCCGTGGCCGGTCGTCGCCGGCACTGTCGAGGCCGGCTCGTGGGCCTCCAGCGTCCCCGCCGAGCTGACCGCGGAGTTCCGGCTCGGCGTCGCGCCCGGCGAGACGGTCACGGAGGTGGAGGCGGCGTTCCGTGACCGGCTGGAGATCCTGGCGGCCGCCGATGACTGGTCGATCGAGCCGCCGACGCTCGAACGGTTCTCCGTCCAGTTCGAACCGGCCGTGACACCACAGGACGCGGCCGTCGTGGAGACGCTCCAGGCGGCCGTGGCGGCCGCCGACGCCGGGCCCGTGGAGCCGACGGGAGCGACGTACGGCGCAGACTCCAGACACTACGTCGAGGCGGGGATTCCGACCGTCCTGTTCGGACCCGGGACCATTGAGGCGGCCCACTTCCCTGACGAACACGTCGCGTGGACGGACGTGGAGACCGCGACGACCGTCCTCGCGGACACGCTCACTCGACTGCTAGAGTGTGATTGCATACCACGATCACGATAACCGAGTGAAACACAGCCTGAAATTACTTCAACCGGGCGGTCCAACACCGATCCGTGCAACGCGTTACGACCGACGATCTCGATCAGGCACCGACACGGACGGACGCCGACCGACGGGTGCTGACGGAGGCCCTGGGGACGACAGATGTCGCGATCAACCACTACCGGCTCGCGCCCGACGACCGGCTCTCTGCCGGGCTCCACGCACACGCCGACCAGGAGGAACTGTTCGTCGTGACCGAGGGAGCGGTGACGTTCTACACGGACGAGGCAGAGGGGAACACCGTCACCGTCACCGCGGGCGAGGTGATCCGGTTCGGCCGCGAGGAGTTCCAGACCGGCGTCAACGACGGCGACGAGGAGGCCGAGATCGTCGCGTTGGGCGGCCCGCGCGACAGCGAGGAGGTACTCCTCCCGCGAGTGTGCCCGGAGTGTGCCGCCGAGGCCGTCCGAGCGGTCCCGAACGATGACGGCACTGTCAGCTTCGTCTGCCCGGACTGCGGCGAGGAAGGAGACGACATCGACACCCTGGAAAACGGAATGGTCGGGATCGGCCCTTAACCCGTGCAACACCGCACAGTCGACGACTGCGACCAGACGGCGACGCGGACGGACGCCGACCGCCGACCGCTGACGGGGCCGCTGGCGGCGACGGACGTGGCGGTTGACCACTGCCGACTCGGACCGGGTGAGCAGCTCTCGCCGACGCCCGAGGGGTACGTCGACCGGGAGGCGGTGTTCCTCGTGACGGAAGGCACCCTGACGTTCCACACGCCCGTCGCCGACGGCGACAGTGTCACCCTCCCGGCGGGCGACGCCGTTCGGTTCGCCCGCGGTGAGTTCCAGCTCGCGGTCAACGACGGCGACGAGGAGGCGGAACTGCTCGCGGTGGGTGCTCCCCGTGACGGTGACGAACTGTTCGTCTCCCGCGTCTGTCCGGCCTGTGAGACGGAGGCTGTCCGGGTGGTCCAACGCGAAGACGGGCGCGGGTTCGTCTGCCCGGACTGTGGCGAGGACGGTGACGATCCCGGTAGCCTGGAGAACGGGATGGGCGGAATTAGCCCCTAAGCCCGCCCGACGCGGGGGTGACGTGTCGACCGCCGTTCACTCGCCTCTCGGTACAGATTTTTCGTTCGGAGGAGGAACACTCAAGCCCGACGCACCGGTACGCTGAGACGTGCTTCCACCAGTCGCCAGCAACTTCGTCGCCGGCGAGGACCCGGCGACGGCGTTCGAACACACGCGGCGCGTCAACAAGGACGGGGTCGCGGTGATCCTCAACCTCCTGGGCGAACACTACCACGAACGGGCACCGGCAGACGCGGACGCGGCGGCCTACGAGCGGCTGATCGCCGACTTGGGTGCCAGTGAGCTTGACGGCTGTGTGTCGGTGAAACCCTCACAGTTGGGGATCGATGCTGGTCCCGAGGTGTTCGAGGAGAACTTCCGCCGGGTCGTGGAGGCGGGTACCGACCACGACGTGTTCGTCTGGTGTGACATGGAGGACGCAACGACGACGGACACGACGCTGGACGCGTTCGAGACGCTCGCGACCGAACACGGCGGCGGTGTGGGCTTGTGTGTCCAGGCGAACCTCCGGCGGACTCGCGACGACTTAGAGCGACTCGTCGACGTTCCAGGGAAGATCCGGCTCGTGAAAGGCGCCTACGAGGAAGACGAAGAGATCGCCTACACGGAGAAGCCGGCGGTCGACGAGGCCTACCGGGAGGATCTGGCGTACCTGTTCGAACACCGCGACGACGGGATCGGCGTCGGGAGCCACGACCCGGAGATGATCGCGTACGCCGAGGAGCTTCAGGCGCGCCACGGCGCCGAGTTCGAGGTACAGATGCTGATGGGTGTCCGAGAGGACGCACAACGCCGGCTCGCGGCCGAGGGACACGAGGTGTGGCAGTACGCCCCGTACGGTGACAAGTGGGTCTCGTACTTCTACCGGCGGGTGCGGGAACGCAAGGAGAACCTGACGTTTGCCGCCCGTGCGGTGTTGGGCGTGTAGTCCGCCGGCGGTGTGGGACTGCCGAGTGGCCCGCGACCGGTCGGGGGCGTCACACACCGCCGGCGTCACTCCGCGACGCCGACTGTTCCTCACCGGACGATGTGAAAGTACTGAATACCCTCGGGGTGAAACGTTCTGGTAGCGCAGATGACAACCTGGAAGCGTGACTTCGCCAGCGGTCTGGTCGTGATTATCCCCGTTCTGGTGATCGTCTTCGTCGTCAGTTGGGTGTACGCCCGGCTCTCCAGCATCGGTGTCCCGGCCATCGAGAGCGAGATGATCCCGGGCGCGCCGTGGGTGCCGGTGGAGCTAGCACAGGTTGCCATCGCACTCGTTGTGTTCGTGTTGCTCGTCTTCTCTGCGGGCTACCTGATGCGGACGACCGCCGGCCGGGTGTTGGAGGGTGTGATCGACGACACGATCAACCGAGTCCCGGTGTTGCGGGTGTTGTACAACGCGTCGAAACTGGCCGTCGAGACCGCGCTTACGGGCACCGACGAGCTCCAGACCCCGGTGAAGATCGAGCCGTGGCCGGGGATGCGGATGACCGCGTTCAAAACCGGGAAACAGACAACCGACGGCAGAGAGACGGTGTTTCTCCCGACCGCACCGAACATCACGACCGGGTTCGTCATCGAGGTCGACCCGGACGACATCACCGAGACGGACGAACGCGTCGAGGAGGCGCTGACCCGCGTGTTGTCCGCCGGGTTCGGTGATCAGGACACTGGCGTCCCGATCGATGTCGAGGACGCACAGACCCCGACCGATGGCTCACGGACCGAGGTCGACGTGACCGACCGAGCGGGCGACGACCCTGTGGACGCGACCGACCGAGCGGGCGACGACGCCGTGGACGCGACCGACGACTGAGCCTGTCTGCCGTCGCCTCCGCCCCTCCCGGCAGTCGCGACCACCCGACCTCAGCCAGCGGCAACGACCGAACGGGTCAAGACGCCGGCACCGTTCCCTCGGAGTATGACGGAGTCGACGCCGTTGGACGAGGAACACACGGAGTTGCTGTCGGCGTTCATCGACTCACACGGGTTCCTCTCGTGGCTGAACCTGGCGGTGACGGAGTTAGAACGCGGCCGGGTCGTCCTGTCGGTGCCGTACGACGAGAAGCTGGTCAACCCCGGCTCCCCGGTGGGGTCGATCCACGGCGGGATCGCGGCGTCGTTGGTCGACACCGCCTCGGGGTTCGCGTTGCGGTCGACGTTCGACGACCCCACGACCGGGTCGTTGGCGACGACTGATCTCAACGTCACATACCTCCGGCCGGCGACGGCCGACCTCCGGGTGGAAGCGGAGGTGTTGCGCGCCGGCGACTCGATGGGGTTCACGGACACACTCGTGACGAGTGTCGCGCCGGACGGCGAGAACAAGGAGATCGCCGTCGGCCGCACCTCCTACCGGTTGTTCCGGTGACGCCCCGCCGTCACCGACCCCCGGGCGAGTCACTCCGTCTCGTCGTCGTCGACGGAGACGATCCCGCCGACGGTCCGTTCGGCGACTGCGGCGGGGATGTCGCCGGGTGTGGTGAGTTTCTGTGGGAGCACCACCATCAGCGCCGCGAGGAGGACGAACCCGGCGCCGAACAGGAGATCACCACCGACCGCGCGCTCGATCCCGTAGCCGGCGACGGGGAGCGCGAAGATGAGCATCCCGACCGTCCCGATCATGTCGAGAATCCCGAGTTGCACGCGTCTCAGTTGTCGCCGCCGGGAGAAAACACCCTCGTTCAGCCCACGTCTCGCCGGCCGTCTCACTGTCCGTCGGCCGGCCGGAACTGGTCGGGGTCGAGCCCCGTCTCCCCCTCGACGAGTCGTTTCTTCGCGGCTCGCGACAACGACTTCACCTCGTGTTCCCGTGAGAGTGCGGCCCCCCGAGAGTCGTGCCGCTCGACGTGGACCAACTCGACGGGCGTCCGACCGCGGGTGTACTTCGCCCCCTCGCCGGCGTCGTGTTCCGCGACACGACGAGCGGGATTGGTCGTGTAGCCGGTGTAGAGGCTGTCGTCGGCACACGACAACAGGTAGACGTAGTGATCACTCACGGCTCACTCGTGGCTGTCGTGCGCCGAGAACCCCTCGACGGGGCGGTGCTGGGTGACGACACACTCCGGCAGGGTGGCGACGACACACTCCGACGGGGTGGCGTCGATCCGGTCGGTTCCGTTCACTCGTGGCGGCTCCGTGCCCGTGCGGCTTCGGCGATTCCTGCGTTGGCGGAACAGGAGGGGCAGGCGTGTAGTCGCCCCCGCTCGTCGCTGAAGACGCGCGCGAAGCGGTCGGACACGTGCGATCCACAGTGGTCACAGCGTGGCATGGTCGGCTGGCGTTTGCCGTATTTCGTGGTACGTGACGACAACACAAATACCCTCGCCACGGACCGGTGGGTACGGCCTCGTCGGGGTCACTGTCGTGCGATCAACGCCGCCTGTGTCCCGGCGACGAAGCCGGCGTCGACGTTCACCACCGACAACACGGTACACGACTGGAGCAGGCCGAGCAACGCGGCCTGCCCGTCGCCGCCGGCGCCGTACCCCGCCGACACCGGGAGCCCGATCACGGGCGTGTCGAGCCGGCCGGCGATCACCGTCGGGAGCGCCCCTTCCCGCCCGGCCGCGACGACGACCGCGTCCGCCTCGCGCAGTGCCGGCACCACGTCCAACGCCCGGTCGAGGTTCGCGACACCCACGTCGTCGTAGCGTTCGACCGTCGGCCCGGCCTCGCGGGCGATCACCGCCGCCTCGCCGGCCGCGTGGGCGTCCGCCAACCCGGCCGCGACGACCGCGACTGTCCCGTCGACGGACGGCAACGCGAAGTCGGGCGCGTGAACCACGAGCGTCCGGGCGCGTTCGTCCCGTTCGACCGTCGCCTCGGGGTGTTGCTCCCGGACGGTCGTCGCGACCCGAGCGGCCGCCTCGTCGCCGACTCTGGTGATCACCGCCCGTCCGGTCGTCTCGACTGCTCGCTCCGTCACTGCAGCGACCTCGGCGGTGGTCTTCCCCTCCGCCAGAATCCCCTCCGGCACCCCGCGGCGCCCCTCTCGTGCGGTGTCGAACCGTGCGCCCCGGTCGCCGTCGGTGATCGTCGTGTACCCTCTGAGCTGTGCCTCCGCCTCGGCGGGGGTGAGCTCTCCGGCCGCGACCGCCGTCAGCGTCTCGCGCATACGCGCTCTCGGTGCCGCGGGGACACGTACCCGTCGGTTCACCGACCGCTGCCACGCTCACCCGGAACTGCGCAGAACGACCGTGTGAGTCCGTCTTCCCGGCGGAATTTGAGAACGTTTATAAGTGGCCGACTGGTAGCGCCGTATGCATGGCGGACCACATTATCAAGGCAGCCGTCAAGGAGTACCTGGACGACAAGAACGTCGCGTCGGACTTTTACGACGCACTCGACGACGAAGTCGCGGAGGTCCTCGACGACGCGGCACGCCGCGCAGAGGCCAACGACCGGAAGACGGTCCAACCGCGCGATCTGTAAACTGGGGGCTCTTCCCGTTATTCCACCGACAGGAGAGTGGCGTCGCCGTCACGACCGACGACGACGGCGTCGGTGGTGTCGACGAACAGTCCGTGTTCGACGACACCCGGCACCGCCGACAGCTCTGCCGCCAGCGTCGCCGGCTCCGACACGTCGCCGAACGCACAGTCGACCACGAGGTTGCCGTCGTCCGTGACGACCGGGCCGTCCTTCCGTGCCGCGTCCCGGGGTTCCGGCGTTCCACCGGCCGCCTGGAGATGACGCTCGACGGTCGCCGCCGCGGTCGGCACCACCGCGACCGGAACCGGGTGTGAGAGCGTCTCGACGAGTTTGGTGTCGTCGACGACGACGAGGTAGCGGTCGGCCGCCCCAGCGACGATCTTCTCGCGGGTGTGTGCCGCGCCGCCGCCTTTGATGAGTGGCGGCGACGCCGCGAGCGTCTCGTCACCGTCGAGAGCGAGGCCGCCCGACCCGCTGACGGCACCGCCGAGCGCGACCTCGTCGGCACCGTCAATCGCTACGTCGAGTCGAGCGGTGTCCGCGAGGTCGGTCAACGGCACCCCAGCCTCGCGTGCGACGGCTCGCGACTGGTGTGAGGTGGTGACGGCGGTCACGTCGAGCCCGGCGGCGACGCGCTCGCCCAGCGCCCGGATCGCCGCCGCGGCGGTGCTACCGGTACCCAACCCGACTGTGTCCCCGTCCACGACCGCCGCGGCGGCGCGTTCACCCGCCGCGCGCTTCGCCGCTGCCGTCCCCTCAGTCGACTTCATACCTCCCGGTGGGGGCGCGGCTGAACAAAAGCCTGCGGCTCGCGGCGACCGTAACGACCAAATCCTCACCCGTCTCAGTAAGGGACGCGCGAGGGTGGCTGAGTTTGGCCAAAAGCGGCGGACTTAAGATCCGCTCCCGTAGGGGTCCGTGGGTTCAAATCCCTCCCCTCGCACTACGACCTTTTTCACTCCTTGGGTGCGCGCAGAGCGCGCACCCAAGGAAAAAAGCTCGATCAAAAACTGCGAGGCTCGACCGAATGTGAGAGCCTCGACGCGAACGGGGAGGAACGACCCGTGAGCGGGCGCTCGCTCGGGCCTGCGGCCCTCGCTCGCGTCCGAATCAGGGTGCTACCGCGGGGAGGGATTCGGACGAGAGTGTGACGGGGTCGAGTGGCTGAGATGTCGATCCGTACTCACCAGTCGGTGTCCGGCGTCCCGTTGCCGCGAGACTGTTCCTCATCTCGCGGTGGCGGACAGTGACCTGGCTGAACAACTCGTTGGTAGCTTCGAGCCCGCACACAACAGAGACACCGATGTCGATCTGTTCCGTCGACGACGGTGTTGTCACACGGGACTCTGAACTGTCGACGCCTCAGACCGAACTACCTGGGTACGTCGGCCCCGTCCCGGTACACTCGATTGGACACGGCTCGTAGATGTCTGTCACGACCGACGGGTCAACGGCGGTCTGTGCTGCGGCTGGATCGGCGGCGGCCACCAACGCGACGACTGCGAGCGTGGCCACGAGTATGCGTGTGTAACTCACACGCGAGTGTTGCCGGCCCATCGAACTAAAGATTTTGTTTAAAAACTGAAACGACCGGCTTCTGACACGCTCACCAGTCGACACTCAGCGTCCCGTCGCCGTGTGGGTCGGGCGCGATCTCCTCGTCCGTGCGGCGGTCAACGATGTGGATACAGCCGTCGCCCTTCTTTGCGGGACACACCTCGGCGGCCTCGACGTTGTGGTCGAGATCCTCCTCTGTGATGTAGTAGGTGTCTGGTTTCGCCATCCCGGTCGTGATCGACATCTCCCAGGTGTCACTCACCTCGGCGCACTTGCCGGCGCCGAAACAGGCGTTGGCCTCGAAGATGATCTTGTACGGCTTCTCTGCGACCGGCGGCCCCTCCCCCCCGTACTCGTCTGCCGTCTGTACGTCGGCGTCGAGATCGCTCATTACCGACGTTACTCGCGGCCGGAACTTTCCTCTGTCGATCCCTCCGACCGGAGGTCGTGGTGCATCTCCCGGTGCCGGATGCCCGCTTCCTCGAACGGCTCGCCGACGGCCTCGAACCCGTGGGCCCGACAGAAGGCGACGTTGCTCGCCTGTGCGTGGACGACCAGCCGCTCACACCCCCACTCGGCGGCCAGTGACACGAGTCGCTCCGTGAGCGCGCTCCCGTAGCCGTCGCCGCGGTACGGCGCTGCCACGGCTAGTCGCTCTCCGCGGGCCCGCCCTGGCTCCGGCTCGCGGACTCTGGTCGTCCCGACCACCACCCCGTCGTCGATTGTCGCGAGCCGGTCGTCTGCCGGCGGCCCGTCCGCGACCGCGATCAGGTGGGTCGCCGTCTCGTCTCGCCCGTCGAAGTCCAACCCCCGGTCGATCCCCTGTTCGTCGACGAAGACGGCCTCCCGAACCGCGAAGGCCGCTTCGCGTTCTCTCTCGCTGGTCGCGACACGAATCACGACCGTTGTTCACACCGCACAAGAAAAGAGTCGTCGACCGCGCCGCCTCAACGCTCGTTTCGGCCGCTCAACACTCGCTTCGGCTGTAGTTCTCGCACGTTTTGCAGCCCTCGGAGTAGTACAGCGTCATGCTCCCGCAGTCGGGACACTCCGGCGACTCGCCGTTGGCGACCGGCTCCGCCACGTTGTCAGTCGCCTCGCTGACGACCCCACCGTCCGACTCCGGTGTCGGCTCTGTGGACGTGTCTGTCGCGGTCCCGCTCGCGGACGACGCACGCCCGCGCCACCGCCAGACGGCGTCTGTGTGGCCGGCGTGTTCTCACCCCCAGCGCGTCGGACTACAGCCAGACGATCTGTGCGTGGCGTGTCCCGTCGACTGCCAACACCGTCTCCTCGTCGACGAGCCCGGCCTCGACTGCGGCCTCGACACACGTCTCGCCGACGAGGTTCGCGGTGTCACCCTCCCGAATCCGGTCGACGGCGGCGGCCGGCGACAGCTCCTCGGCACCCTCACCGTCGTAGAACGACTCCTCGACGGTGAGCGAGACGGCGCCGTCCTCGTACGTCTCCCCCAGACAGTCCGCGTCGGCGGCCGCGACGAGTGTTCCCTCGGCCGTCTCCCGGACCGTGACGACGACCGACATCTACCCGTCTCCGTACTCCTCGACCATCTCCCGTTCCGCCTGCTCGCGCATCTCCTCGGCCCGCTCGGCGACCGCCTCCGCCTCCTCGTCGTCACCCAGTTCTTCGAGTGCGCGCGCCTTCTCCTCCAACACGTCGGCGTTCTGGAACCCCAGCCGGATCGCGTTGTCGAACGCGTTGACCGCCTCCTCCGACAGCCCCCGCTCGACCATGAAAAACCCGCGATTATACCACGCCTCGGCGAACCGCGGGTCGACCTCGACGGCCTTCTCGGCGTGCTCCAGTGCGGTCTCGTTCTCGCCGAACTCCCACAGTGCGTACGCCAGGTTGGTGTGTGCCGTGGCGGCGTGTTTGGAGTCGTCGTCGATCCGCAACGCCTCGCGGTAGGCGCCAATCGCCTCGTCGTACTCCTCCAACTCCGCGTGGGCGACCCCCTTGTTCGTCCACGCCTCCTGTGCCTCCAGCGAGCCGTCGGGCGCGAACTGTGCGGCCCGCTCGAACGTCTCCGTGGCGGCCTCGAACTGGTTAATCTGCATGTACGACAACCCCACCTCGACCAACTCCTCCACATCGACCTGGTCTGCGGCGACGTTCCGGCGGTCGAGCGCGTCCGTGACCACCCGTGTGTCGACCGGGTCGACCGCGGTCGGATCGGCCTGTAGCTCCTCTGGGTCGAGCGTGAAGGCGTCGTAGTCCTCTTCGAGCCCCTGCCCAGCGGAGAAGTCGTGGTCCCTCGACTCGTCGTCTGTCATGACTCGAAGTTGACGGGCTGTGTGTGTAAGGCTTCTGTACAGAGGGTTCACCACCACCGGAGCCAGATCGAGGTCGAGCGGTCTCTGTCAGTCGTCTGGAACCCACCGCCTCAGCCCCCCGTCCACCGCAACAACGCCAACGTCCCCTCGAACAACACCACCATCGTCACGGCGACGATGATCGGCGACATCCCGGTCGGGTCCGGCGAGACGAGGAACGACAGCCCGAGGAACGACCCCCAGAACAACAACCGGCGCTGCTCCAGCCACTGCCGGCTGACGACACCCATCATCGTCGCCAACTGGATGAACAACGGAATCTGGAACACCACCGCCATGTACCCCATCAACAGGAGGATCAGGTTGAACGTCTCCTTGAGCCCGAACGCCAACTGTGCGCTGGCCTCCGTGTAACCGATGAAGTACTGGAAGATCGCCGGGAGGACGATGAAGTGGGCAAAGGCCACGCCCACGAGCGCCAACACGAGACTCGTCGGCACCGCCGCCAGATAGTACCGCCGCTCGTTCGGGTACAGCCCCGGCCGCATAAACCGGTACGTCTGGTAGACGAACACCGGCAGCGCGGCGACAACACCCGCCAGCCCCGCAACCTTCAGCTTCGTCAACAACAGTTCGAGCGGGCCGTAGACGTACGGCCGGTAGTTGTCGAAGCCGACGTGTGAGTCCCACAGAAACGTGATCAACGTTTCCGTGTTCGGCACGCTCGCCAGGTAGTTCCCGGCGAGCAACAACCCGAACGTCACCGCACCGCCGACGGCAAAGACGACGCCCAGCCGCCGCATCATCTCCTCGATGTGTTCCGTCAGCGGCATCTCCTCGTCGGAGTCCGGCGCCTCGCCGAGCAACCCTCCCTCGTCGTCCTCTACGGTCGTTCCGGTTCCAGTGCCGACACCCGCGCTCGCACCACCGCCACCGCCACCGGCGCCGGCTGGGCTGGCACCCGGCGGCGACATCTCCCCGTCCACCTGCTGTGGCGGGCGGTCGACGAGCGCCTCGCTGGCCAACGGCGCGTCGGAGTCGTGTTCCCCGCCGTCGAGTTCGGCGGTGTTGTCGCCGGCGACGTGGCTCGTCGGTGTGTCCTCCTCGTTGCCTGCCCCGGAGCCGTCTTCTCCCTTCGCTCCGGTGTCGTCTCTCTCCGCTTTTCCGGTGTCGGCCGCCTCTTCCCGTCGGTCGTCCACCCCGTCGGGCAGTCGGTCGTCGACGACACCGGCCACGTCTCGGTCTGGCTCCGTCTCCCGTGTCGGCCTGTCGTACTCGCGGGGCGGACCGCGGTCGTCTGACGACTCGGAGTCAGCCGACGCGTCGCTGTCGTCACCCGACACGCCGTCCGCCTCGTCCGTGTGGCTCGTTCCAGCGGCGTCGTCGATGCGTTTCTCGCCGTCGACGATGCGGAACTCCCCGTCGGTGTTCGGCGCTCGTGCGTCGTCGTCCGGGACCCGAGAGAACCCACCGCCGGAGTCGGTGTCGTCTGGTTCGCCCGGATCGGGCGCCGACTCCTGGCCGTCCGGCGCAGAGTCGGCCGTGTCGTCTGGCCGCCCGTCGCTGCCGTCCGAGCCGTCGGTCATACCGTGGCCTACATCCCCGGTGGATTATAGGCCTTTTCCGATCAACCCGGCGCGAAACGACGACGACGGCGAATGCACGCGCCCAACAGCAGAAGGTTGATAACGACCACTCGGCTCCGTTCCCGTATGTCGAGTGCCCTCGACGAGGACACCCGAGCAACACTCTCACAGGGACGAGAGACGCTCGGCGCGATGCTCCGGTCCGCACAGAAGGACCTCCAGAAAGTGTTTATCGTCTTCGTCGTCGGCTTCATGGGGACGTTCTACGCGCTCCGACTGTACATCTGGGACTACCTCAAGGCAGTCACCCGCGCACGGCTGAGCGAACAGGCGGCCGGCGACGTTGAGATCATCGCGCAGACGCCGTTCGACGTGCTCCTGTTGCAGGCGAAGATCGGCCTGATCGTCGGGATCGTCGTCGCCATCCCGCCGTTGTTGTACTTCTCCCGGGACGCGCTCCGCGTCCGTGGGATGTGGCCAGACGCGCCGGTCGCACGGTGGAAGCTCGCCGCAATCGGGTTGTTGGCGGCCGTGTTGTTCGGCGGCGGTGTGGTGTACGGCTACAGCGTCTTCTTCCCGTTCATGTTCCAGTTCCTCGCCAACAACGCGTTGTCGGCGGGCATCCAGCCAACCTACTCTATCGTCAAGTGGGCGCAGTTCATCGCGTTGCTCACCTTCTCGTTCGGCTTCGCCGCACAGATGCCGTTGGCCGTGACCGCGCTGTCGTACGCCGAGATTGTTCCCTACGAGACGTTCCGGGAGAAGTGGCGCTACGCGGTCGCCGGGATCTTCGTGTTCGGCGCGTTCTTCTCCCCGCCGGACCCGTTCACGCAGGTGATGTGGGCGATGCCGCTGATCTTCCTCTACGGGGTGTCGTTGTACCTCGCCCGCGTCGTCGTCACCGCACGCCGGGGTGGGGAGGCGATCGACGTGACGGCGGCCGTCCGTGACGGCTGGAACCGGATCGCGGCCGCCGCGGTGGTCGGCGGCGGCGGCACGTACCTCTTCTTCGCTCGTGGGCCCGCCACCGCGGTGAACAACGCGCTCGCGGACACGAGCACCAGTGCCCAACTGCCGGCGTTCGAGGGCCCGGCGTTGCTCGCTGTCACCGCCGCCGTCGGATTGTTCGCCGGTGCCGTCGCGCTCGCGGGTGTCGTCTACGCGGCGTTGGAGGCGGCGGTCGACGAGACCGGTGAGTTCGGTGACCCCGAGGCGATCGACCTCGCGGATCTCGACGAGGCGGGCGTCCGTGCGGCGCCCGACGAGGCGTTCGCGGCGCTCTCCGAGGATGAGGCGCTCGCGGCCGCCCAACAGGCCATCGAGTCAGACCAGAAACCAAAGGCGCGTGCGATTCTCGACCGCCACGACGAGGTGGCCGACGAGGAAGACGACGAAACGACAGACGCGGACAGTACGTCTGCCGACGCGGCCGACGACACCCACTCGTCGCACGCACGCGATCTGTTCGCCCCGGAGGTCGGCGTCGTCGGCGCACTCGGTCGTGGCGCGGGGTTCGTCGACTGGCGCGGCCGTGTGCGGGCGCTGTGGAACGTCCTCTTGGGCGTCGCGGTCGCCGTCTTCGGTGTCGGCTACGCGTTGGTCGAACGCCCGGCGCTCTCGGGTGAGGTGTTGGCGGTTGTCGGCCTCACGCGGCCGGACCTCCCCGGGATGCTGGGGCTGTCGCCACAGGGGACGCTGGTCGCGTTCGCGGGGCTGGGTGCGGTGGTCGCGCTCGTCTTCGGTGGTGTGATCGCCGTCTCGGCGGCGTACCTCGCCGGCACGGACCCGACGGCCGTCGACGTGCCGGCGTTGTCGACGGCTCAACTCCGGCGGGCGCCGCCGGCGACGTTCGCGTCGTTGTCGGACCGCCGGATCAGCTACCTCGCCGACCAGGTCGCAGAGACAGAGCCCGAACGCGCCCGGGTGTTGTTGGACCGGTACGACGCGGTCGAGACGGCCGACGCCGCGACCCCGGACGCGCCCGATGCCGCCTCGGTTCCGGGTGTGTCCGAGGACGCCGGCGACCGCGTCTCCCGGGCGAGCGGGGCGTTCCTCGACGACTTCACCGACGACGACGGCGACGACATCGGCGGCTACTACGAGGACCTCACGTTCGTCCTCGACTCGATGCGGGGTGGGTTGTTCCGGATCGTCGCCGTCTTCGGCCTCGTGTTGGCGGGGGTGTTCGCCTGGCTCTACTCCGGTGGGATTGGTGAACTCCGGCAGGACTTCGTCGCCCGGCTCCCAGCGGACGTAGTCGGCCCCAACGCAGAAAACTTCGGCGTGATCGTGCTCCACCCGGTGGAGGCGCTGATCTTCGAGGTGAAGTTCTCGACACTGATCGCCGTCGCCGCCGCCGTCCCGGTGGCCGCCTACTACGCCTGGCCCGCGTTGCGCGACCGCGGGTTCGTCCGCGGCCGCCGACAGGTGATCTTCGGGTGGGTTGCGGCCTTACTGGTCGGTCTGGCCGGTGGGTTCGTGCTCGGCTACACGACGATCGCGCCGACGATCATCTCCTGGCTCGTCGCCGACACGCTGTCGGCCAACATGGTCGTCAGCTACCGGATCAGCGACTTCTTCTGGCTGATCTTCTTTACCACCGCCGGGATCGGTATCCTCGCGGACGTGCCCGTGTTGATGGTGTTGCTCAACACGGTCGGGATCTCGTATCAGGCGATGCGGGGCCGGTGGCGGGAGGTCACCATCGGGCTGCTCGTCGTGGCGGCGTTGTTCACCCCCGCGGACATCATCACGATGTTCCTCGTGACGGTGCCGTTGATGACCGCCTACGGGATCGGGTTGTTCGCGCTGTACTTCCTCACGGCCGGCGGCCGGCGCAACCTCGCGGAACCGACGCTCGGCGGTGACGACGACGTGACCGTCGAGGGGTGACCCCCGTCGGCTCACTGCTGCTCGGACTTGCTGTCCTCGTCGGACTCGCTGGCCTTCTCGAACTCGTTGCCCTCACCGTTCTCGCGTGCCACCGGTGGTCGCCTGATCTCGTTGTCCTCCTCGGCCGGGTCGCGGAGGTGTGCGAGATCCGATCGGTCGAACTGTCTCGCCTGCGCGTGTGCGATCTGCGACTCGATCAGCGCGTTCACCTGCCGACCCCACTCCTCGTCAGAGTGGGTGCGCACATACTCCGCCCACGCCTCGATCTGTCGACGACGGTCATCCCGGTCGCGTCCGATCTCACCGTCTAGTGGTGTGGTGGCTCCCGCCGAGTCAGTCTGTTCTGAGTCTGGCATACTGATCTTCGACGCCGAGGCGTCTGACGTACGTTTCGAGTGCTTCCGTCGAGAGGTTTTCGCCGAGCGTGTGATAGAGGTGTCGCGCGTCCTCCGTGTCACGCTGTGCAGACATCCCGAGTTTGTAGGCAATCTGTAGCTCTGGCTGCACGATCGTGAGTGTCTGATCCCCGAAACTGACCGTGGTTGTCTCCGACAGAGACAGGCGATCGTAGTCGTCGCCGACGACTTTCACCTTGACGTTGGGAACCCTGTCGCCCTTCTCCGCGACCCGGACGGGGAGGTTGTCACTGAGTGTTACGTACAGTTCCGAGAGCGGCATCGCACAGCCCCAGTACCCTGCTTCCCTGAGATCGTCTGCGACGGCTGCGGCCGTCGCCTCGTCCGGCTGCTGAATCAGTACATCGACATCCTCTGTCGCTCGTGACCGCCCCAAGAGAACTGCAACGTACCCGCTCACGACGACGTAGTCGAGTTCGTGACGTTCGAACACCGTTGCAACTCCGAGGATCAACTCGTCGACTGTGCATGGTTCCTTCTCGACGACGATCCGGTTCTCCTCGAAGTTCACACCCACACTCTGAGGCTCACCCCAGGAGAACGTTGCGCCACCCCCAGAGATATTACCCAGAGGCTCGCCAGATACGACCGTGCCGAAGATCAGCGTAGAGATTCCGGGCGAGCTGTTGGACGACCTCGACGAACACGTCGGCTCCGACGGCAAGTTCGTCAACCGGAGTGACGCCGTCCGGGCGTCGATCCGGAAGACACTAGACGTACTCGACGAGATCGACGCCAGACACGGGCGACTGGACACACAGACCACAACCACCCACGCCAGCGGGGCCAGCGAGGGAGACGCAGGCGACACGGAAGAGGGCGACAGTGACGAGTGAGCCGGCGGCGCCGCGTCGGCTCGGCGTTCCGGTGGTGGCGGTGTTGCTCACGGCAGTGTTCGTGTCGGCGTTGGTCACCTCACAGGTGATCTCGGCGAAACTGGTGGCCGTCACGCTTCCGGTGTTGGGCGCAGTGTCTGCGCCCGGTGGGACGCTCGCGTACGCGGTGACGTTTTTCGCCTCGGACTGTCTGTCGGAGCTGTACGGCGAGCGGTACGTCCGGTCGGTGGTCAACGTCGCCTTCGGGATGAACTTCGTCTTACTGGGGCTGGTGTGGGCGACGATCCAACTGCCGGCGGCGCAGGGCTCCGTCGACCCCGACGCGTTCGCGACCGTGTTGGGGCTGTCGACCAACGTCGTTGCGGGCTCGCTCGTTGCGTACCTGCTCAGCCAGAACTGGGACGTGAGTGTCTTCCACCGACTCCGTGCCGCGACGGACGGCTCTGCGCTGTGGCTCCGCAACCTCGTCTCGACGGGAACGAGCCAACTGCTCGACACGGTCGTGTTCACGCTGGTCGCCTTCTGGGCCGCGCCGGCGTTGGGTGTCGGGCAGGCGCTCCCGCCTGCGGTGCTGGGGTCGCTGATCGTCGGGCAGTACGTCCTGAAGCTGCTGATCGCGCTCGTCGACACGCCGTTGGTGTACGCCGCGGTCGGCGCGGTGCGGCGGCGTGACGGTGGGGCGGCGGTGAGTGCGGACTGAGACGGCTCGATGGTGAGCGCGGACTGAGACGACCACCCGAGTGTCCGACAGGCTCTCTGTCTGTCGAGCCGAACGAACACATGTGACCCAACGGCTGTTCGTCGCTGTCGACTGTGCGTCGCTCGCAGAGTCGTTGGCGGATCTCCAGACGGTGCTGCCGGACGCCGGCAGCCTCCGCCGTACCGACCCCGAGCAGGCACACGTCACGCTCCAGTTTCTCGGCGAGACCCCGGACGACCGCGTGGAGCCGACCGCTGAGACGGTCGCTGATACGGTTGGAGCCACGGGTGTCGACCCCTTCGAACTGACGGTCGCGGGCGTCGGCGCGTTCCCCTCGCGAGAGTACATCTCGGTCGTCTGGGTCGGCACGGCCAACGGCTTGACGCAACTCGACCGGCTCCACGAGGCGGTCGTCGACGCGACGACCGGGCTGGGGTTCGACGAGCCGGACCACGCGTTCACCCCGCACGTCACCCTCGGGCGGATGGACGACGCTCGCGGGAAGACGGCCGTTCGGGAGTTTTTCGACCGCGAGCCGACGGTCGGAACTGTGGCTGTCGAGGCCGTCGAGCTGAAACGGTCGGTGCTTGGTGAGGGTGGGCCACGCTACGAGACGGTTCGGCGGATTGACCTGTAGACCGCGAGAGTCACGACACTCCGACCGCACTCCTTGTCACTCCCCGCGGTCGAGATACGCCTGTTGGACCGTCACGACCTCGCCGGAGTCGGCACAGTCGGCGTACCGGGACAACGGTTCCTCGTTCAACTCCGCGAACGTCTCCCCCCAGGTGAACGTCGAGAGCAGCTCCTCCGCCCGGTCGCGACGGCCCAGAATCCAGAGCCCGGCCGCGAGCGCCTCCACGGTGGTCAGCCGCATCGGCCGCCCGAAGTTGACGGGGTTGGCGGCGACGAGATACGGGAGCGCGCGGTGGGCGCCCGGAATCGAGAACCGTGCCTCGCCGGCCGACTCCCAGGAACAGTCGAGTGCGACGAGTCGTTCGGCGCCCTCGCTCGTCTCACCGGCCGCAGTTTCAGCATCCGTTTCGGGTGCGTCCGCCGGCGAGAGTGCGCGCTCGGCGTGCGGGTTCAGGACGACCCCGTACGGTGTCGCCCGGTCCGTCCGGTGGAGGTCGAGCCGGTCGTGACGGGCCAGTTTCCGGGCGGTGCACTTCTCTGGGTCGTCGTCACCCTCGTACCGGGCGTGTAGCTCCACGAGCGCACGTCGGGTCGCAGTGGGCAAAAATCACATGTTGCTGACGGAGTTCAACCGTCGTCGAATGGTACGTTCCGATCGTCTTGGAACACCTTCGTCGACAGAAGCGTTTGAGATTCGCGTGCATCACACTCGGTCCTGATCTCGTCGGTCAGGTCGTCAAGCATCTCGATCGACTCGAACACTAGTTCCACACCGATGTCTAGCCAGTTGAATCCCGTTCCAGAGACGATGTACGGTACCCGAAACGGATCGAACTGAAGTAACCGGTCGATAGACGACTTGTACCCACCTTGTACCGCCGACAGCCCGAGGAACGCTCGGTACCATCCGAGGGTGTCGAAACTCACGTTTGCGGTGTACCCGGTGATGACGTCCCGTTGCTCAAGGGTTTCGACGGCGGCTGTAACGTCGCTGACCGGCTCCCCGACACGTTCTGCGAGTTGATCGTGACGCCGACGGAGTCGCCCGTCACGCACGAGCGTGTTCAGGACGTTTCGTTGGATCTCGGTTGTGTCTACCGGGTCCGAGACTCCGTACTGTTTGTCCTCAGATATATTCTGCCCGTTCCACCGATACCGTTCGTCCACACGGTACGTCTCCCGTCTGGTGAAGCCGGGCGTGTTCGTGTTCTCGATGATGTTTCTAGCGAACCGACTGAATGCGTCGCTGTCTTCGCTCACCTTCCGGATGATCAGGTCGTACTGCCCGAGGACGACCATCACTAGCTGTGTCCCACCCCACGCGTTGTACGTCGGTAACCCGTCTGCGAGTGTCTCGTCGTAGTTGTCCGTCGCACCAACGAGGTGGTACGAGAGGGTATCCAAGCCGACCGCCGGAGGATCAATCACCGCCGAGTACGACTCGATCACCCCCCTCTCCTCTAGCCGTTCGCGTGCCGCTTCGACATCGGTCATATTCTCCCCGAGGTCGGACGCCAGTTCCCGATCCGAACGGGCGGCATTCCGCCGGAGCGCTTCGATTAGGGCGTACTCAAGACTATCCAACTCCATCGTAAACCGAGTACACGCCAGATTGATAAAATAGTTGTGGCAATTGGTACCAAATGACTGGAGACGACACGCCACGCCTGCGAATCATACTCGGCGACAACCCGAGGAACGAAGCGGTGGTTGACTTTGTCAAGAAGCTACAGACACTCCAACAAGACGCGACTGAGCTCCGGAGTGATGCCGCCCGTGCAGAGGTACCGTTGTTCGGACTCGTGAGACGGTCTGACCTCCCGAAACTCACTCGACGACACGCGGACCTCCTCGACAGTGTGACCGAACTGCGAGAAGCAACCGAAGAAGGCGAGTTGACCCCAGTCGACGGTGTTGCGAACGACCCTTCGGCGAACAGTGAGTTTCGTGACTACCTCGCAGACGGCCAGATCTGGTCGACACTCGACAGAGTCGACGAACAACTCGCCCGAACTGGACGACTACTCCAGAACAAACGCGAGGCGGCAACGGCCCGACTGGGACTCGTTATCTCACTCCTCGCCGTCGGTGCCTCGGCTGCAGCGGTGATCGTGTGAACAGCGATAGGTTGCGCCCCGTCACTCCTTCTCGCCGGCACCCACGGCGGCCTCACCGATCTTCTCGCTCCCCTCGATCGTCTCCATCCCGCCGAGATACGGTCGGAGTGGCTCGGGGACGGTGATCGTCCCGTCGTCGTTCTGGTAGTACTCCATGATCGCAACGAGCACGCGCGGCACCGCCACGCCCGAGCCGTTGAGCGTGTGGAGATACTCCGCCGACTCGTGGCGTTCCGGCCGGAATCGGAGGCCGGCACGCCGGGCCTGGTAGTCGCGGAAGTTCGACACCGACGACACCTCCAACCATCGGCCGCCCTCGGCGGGGCCCTCCTCGGTGTCGTCTGCGGGCGCCCACACCTCCAGGTCGACCTGGCGGGCGGCCTTGTCCCCCAGATCGCCGGCGCAGATGTCGAGCACGCGGTACGGCAGGTCCAGCCGGCGCAACACCGCCTCCGCCTCGTCGAGCAGTTCCCAGAACCGGTCGTCGCTCTCCTCGGGGCGAGTGAAGTTCACGAGTTCCACCTTGTTGAACTGGTGGACACGGACGATCCCGCGGGTCTCGGTGCCGTGTTCGCCGGCCTCGCGCCGGAAGTTCGGCGTGTACGCCTGGTGTTTCACCGGGAGATCGTCGTCGAGGAGAATCTCGTCGGCGTACATGTTCGTCACCGGCACCTCCGCCGTCGGACACAGCCAGAGGTCGTCGTCGTCGTACGACTCGTCGTTGCTGCCGCCGACGCGGTAGGCGTCCTCGCTGAACTTCGGGAGCTGGCCGGTGCCACGCATCGCCTCGCTGGCGACCGGAATCGGCGGGAACAGATCTGTGTACCCTTGTTCGCGGTGGATGTCCAACATGAACTGGATCAGCGCGTGTTCCAGTCGCGCACCCGCACCCTTGGTGAAGTAGAAGCCGCCGCCGGCGACCTTCGCGCCCCGTTGGAAGTCGAGCAGATCCAACTCCTCACCCAAATCGTAGTGTGGCGCCACGCTCTCAGGCACCGTCCGAAGGTCGTCGAACCCCTCGCGGCGGCGTTCGACGTTGTCCGCCTCCGCCTCACCCGGCGGCACTTCCTCGTCTGGAATCTGTGGGAGTCGGAGCAACCCGGCCTCCAACTGAGCTTCCAGTTCGTCCGCGCGGTCTTCCACCTCGGTGAGTCGTTGTTTCAGCTCCTGTGAGCGCTCGATGGCCGCCTGTGCCGCCTCCTCGTCCCCCTCGGCTTTCAGTTGGCCAATCTCACTCGACACCTCGTTGCGCTCGTGCCGGAGCTCGTCACCCTCCGCTTTCAGTCCGCGCCACTCCTCGTCGATCTCCAGGAGTCGGTCGAGATCGGTGTCGTCGCCGCGTCGTTGGAGCGCCTCGCGGACGGTCTCCGGGTTCTCCCGGAGGAACTGTCTGGCGATCATTTAAGTGACGTTGCGACCCCTCGGGGCAAAACCGTGTCGCCTCCGTTCGACGCGTCACCACACGACGTGACGGCCCGACAGCAGGAACGACACGCGACAGCGACGAGACGAGATCAGACAGACGAGACCACCACTGCGGTCGGCACGCGCCACACTCTCCTTGTGGGAGCGTGCGCGCGTGAGGGTCTTGCGAACGGAGTGAGCGAGACTTCGTCGGAGCGTGCTCCGACGGTGGACGAACAGAGCGACCGAACGGAGAGAGAGCGAAGTGAGGAGGCTGGGGAGGCCCGAGGCTGCGGTGCGGAGCGGTCGGCACCACGACAGCAGACGCGAGCGCGCTGCGTAGCGGCGCGCTCGCGAGCGCCGCTCACGGGTCGTTCCTCCCCGTTCGCGTCGAGGCTCTCCCGTTCGGTCGAGCCTCGCAGTTTTTCATCGACGTTTTTTCCTTGGGTAGGCGCGCGCAGCGCGCCCACCCCGAGGAGTAAAAAAGGTCGGTCACAAGCTGTATACGTCTCGGCTGGCAATACCCACTCATGAGTGTGGACTCCGAAGGCGGCGACAACGATCTTCGTGAGCGGATCACGAACTTCCTGCGGCGGAACTTCCCGCAGATTCAGATGCACGGTGGGAGCGCGGCGATCCAACAGCTCGACCGAGAGAACGGCGAGGTGCACATCCAGCTGGGCGGGGCGTGTTCCGGCTGTGGGATCTCGCCGATGACGATCCAGGCGATCAAGTCCCGGATGGTCAAGGAGATCCCGGAGATCTCCACGGTGCACGCCGACACCGGGATGGACGGCGGCGCGGACGGCGACCTCGGCGGGATGGGTCACGACGACGGGATGTCCCCGTCGTTCCCTGGCGACTCCGCCGACGACGACGGCGAGGCGGACGAAGGACCGCAGGCCCCGTTCTAGACGCGACCGGGCCGGCGCCTCCGTGACGGAGGACACAAGTCGCTCACCGTCGTACAACGAGACATGGTCACGCCGGAACCGACATCACTCCAGTCGTTGAGTCTCTGGATCGGGACCGCCGGCATGGGGTTGGGGGCGTTGTACTTCCTGTGGCACGGCTGGTCGGTCAGAGACCCGGACGAACAGGAGTACTACGTGATCACGATCTTCGTGCCGGCAATCGCGGCGGCGTCGTACTTCTCGATGGCGACGGGGTTCGGCGTCGTCTCCTTCGACGCCGGAACGGGAATGGGTGAGACGGTGATCTACTGGGCGCGGTACGCCGACTGGTTGTTCACGACGCCGTTGCTCCTGTTGGACCTGTGTCTGCTCGCCGAGGCCGACCGGACGACGATCTACACGCTGATCGGGATCGACCTGTTCATGGTCGGCACCGGCGTCGCGGGCGCACTCACCCGGTCGGGCCAGACGATCCGGGTCGTCTGGTGGGCAATCTCGACGGGCGCGTTGCTCGTGTTGTTGTACTTCCTGTTCGAGACGCTGTCGGAACAGGCCAGCCGGCTGTCGGGCGAGCGGGCGGCGTTGTTCGCGCAACTCCGTAACCTCACCATCGCGTTGTGGCTCTGTTACCCCGTGATCTGGATTCTCGGCACCGAAGGCGGGATCGGGTTGTTCGGGCTGGGCGTCGAGACGGCGTTGTTCGCCGTGCTCGACTTGTCCGCGAAAATCGGCTTCGGCTTCCTCCTCGTCCAGAGCCGTGACGTGTGGGGCGTGACCCCGCAGGCAACGCCCGCCGACGACTAGCGGGCGCGGCCTCGACACCACCGCTCAGACGATCTGTTCCCCGTCGTCGTCGTAAACTTCGATCGCGTCGACCGGACAGGTTCGGGCGGCGAACTTCGCGTCCAACTCGGCACCCTCCGGCACCGGCAGCGAGAACAGCTCTTCTTCGATCTCCTCGGCGTCCGGGAGATCCGCCTTCCCGTCGTCGCGGTTCTCCTCGAAGGCGTCCCACTCTGCGACACACTGGTACATCCCCACGCAGGTGTCTCGGTCGAACTCGACTCGCATACTGAACATGGGGCGGCCAACGGGATAGGTTCCTCGCCCGCGACGCTCCCGACGCGGCCGGCGCTCACCACCCGGGGACCGGCCGGCTACGGCGGGTAGTCGCTCGGCCGGAGATCCACCTCGTGTGACCACGCCGTCTCCGGCTGTGTGGCCAGCCGCCGGAACGCCTCACCCACCCGGTGTGGGTCCATCGCGCTTGCCGGTTGGAACTGTGCGTTCGCGGGTAGGATCGTGCCGCCGACGGCGACGTAGCAGACGTGGACCCCGTCCGGACCGGCGCGACGGGCGAGCGACCGCGCGAGCCCCCGCGTGCCGAACGCGGCCGCCCCCCACCCCGGGAGTCGTTCGCTCCCGTCGTGTGCGTACGTCGTCCCGGCGAACAACAGACAGCCGTCACCCCGATCCCGCATCGCCGGTAGGACTGTCGCCGCGAGGTTGCCCCCACCCTCGATCCGGGTCCGAACCGGGCGGGCGAACGACGACGCCTCGTCGAGTTCACCCCCGGTCGCGCTCGCGTTGTGGACCACCACGTCGATCGACCCGAACCGGTCGCGAACGGTCTCGACGGCGTCGGCGACGCGCTCGCGGTCGGTGAGGTCGGCGGTGACGGCCGTCGCCGTCCCACCGTCGGCCTCGATCTCTGCGGCCACCGACTCGACTGTCGACGCCGAGCGGGCGAGCAGTGCGACGCGGTCGCCCGCCTCGGCCGATTGGCCACCTGTCTCTACTGTGTGGTCGTTGTCTGTCGCGGACGACTCCGTGTCGGCACCTCCGGCCGACCGGGCCGGGCCGGTGCCGGCGAACACACGAGCCAGTCCGGTGCCGAGCTGTTCCCCAACGCCGGCGATGAGGACAGTGTCAGCCACGCCCGGTCGTGGGGTCGGCGAGACAAGAACGTTCGGCGAGAACAACGAGCCTGTCGGGGTGTGTCGCAGTGAGACGTAACGAGCGGAAGCCCACTCCTTCAGGGGTGGGAGGATGTCAATCGGCACACGCGACGGCTGTCGTTGGACGGCTCAGAGCACGCGACGGTCGCCGTCGGCACTGGAGACGAACAGCTTCCCCTCGGCCGGCTCGAACCGGATCGACCGGCCGTTGCTCCCGCCGGTGTCGGCGTTCTTGATCGGGACGTTCCGCGTGTCCAGTGCGCGGTGTGCGGCGTCGACGTTCTGCTCGCCGACCGACGCGCTCTCCGTTTCCAGATCCAACATCGAACTTGCGCCGGCCAGCTTCGCCCGGATCGACCGTCGGGCGGCGCCCGCCCGGTCGAGATCGTCAATCATCTGGTCGATCCCGTCGACGACGAACTTCTCTGGCGGCCCAGGGTGGTCGGCCGACTCCGGCAACATCGCGTGCAACAACCCACCGACACCGCTGTGTGGGTCGTACAAGGCGACACCGAGACACGACCCCAACCCGCTGGTGACGAGCGTCACGTCCCGGGTCGTCACCTCGGCGTCGGAGACCCCGACCTTGACCCGTTCTTTCTCGTTCCCGAACCCACCACCCGTGCGCCCGCCCAGCCCCGAGTCGGAAGGCGCCATCTGGCTGTCAGCGCCCGCCGACGGAGACCCCGTCGTCGATCTGATCGAGCGCCGCCGCCAACTCGTGTTGATCCGGCAGCGCGTAGATGTCACACCGAACGTCGTCGTCTGGCGTCCGCACGGTGGAGTCGATGATGAAGGCGTGTTCCTGTGTCCGGCCGAGCCGGGAGACCAACGGGTCCATCACGGCCGACCCCATGTCGTGGATGAACTGCGGGGGCGTGTGTTCGATACTCGTCTCCAACACGTTCGCCCAGCCGTCGATGAACCCGCTGGTCATGATGTTCCCCAACTCGCGGAGCGCGCCACGCTCCATCTCGCCGATCCCCGGCTCCGTCTCCGTGGGGATCATCCCCTGTGCGACCTCCTCGGCAGACGCCTCGTCGAACAGGATCGCGAGGTAGCCACTGGGACGGCCGTGAAGCTCGAAGATCGTCCCCGCGACGGTCGTGTCACCCACCTCCGAGGGAACGTCCTGAATCGGGACGAATCGGAGCCGTGACACCTCCACGTCCGTCTCCGTCCCGGTCATCATGGTGATGTTGTCGGCGGCGCTGGTGGCCCCTTGTTTCGTCATCTGGTTGAACTCCGGGAGCTTTTCGACTGGGATCGCGGGACTGGAGCCGCCCTCGGTCCGTTGGAGCATGTCGGTGAAGCCGGCGTACTCCGGGAGCATGTAGATCGTGAACTCCAACTTGTCGTTCAGCGACCGAATGCGTGACTCGAACATGAACACGCCGGCCCGGTCGTTGTCGAACGCGTTTCCCGGGAGGATGTCCGTTCCAGTCGCCCGGACGTAGCTCGGCGGCGTCATGTCGATCCCGACGCCGAGGTGGTCGGCCCAGCCGTCGATGAACCCGCTGGTCATGATGTTGCCGGCCTCCTGGACGCCGCTGCGGGCGAACGACTCGTCGTCGACGGACCCGCTACCCGGCATCAACTTCTCCAACAACACCTCCGCGGCGTCCCGTTCGAACGCCATCACGGTCTGGCCGACGATCCCACCCTCCAGGCCGACTTCGACGCCGACGAACTCCCGGCCGGCGAACGTCTCCCGCAGGTCGCCGGCGGCCATCAGCGTCACGTCCGTCACCTCGACGTAGACATCGGTGCCGGTCAACTGTCCGAGTGAGTCTGCCGCGGTGCTGGCGCCTTCCGCCGCGAGGCGGCTGAACGTCTCTAACGACTGGATGTCGACGTACATCCGGTTACGCGGGCACCGCGTCGTTGATTGCTTCGAGGACGTTCGGCTTCTGGAACGGCTTCGTGATGTACCCCTCTGCGCCGGCCTTGATCGCTTCCTTCATCTTCTCCTCCTGGCCGACGGAGGTACACATGATCACCGTCGCGTTCGGGCTCTCTTCCATGATCTCCTCGGTCGCCTCGATCCCGTTGCGGATCGGCATCACGATGTCCATCATCACGAGATCGGGATCGTGGTCGTTGTACATGTCCACCGCCTCGACCCCGTTCTCGGCCTCGCCGACGATCTCGAACTCCTCTTCGAGGATCTCCCGCAGGAGATTCCGCATGAACTCCGAGTCGTCGGCAATGAGTACCCGAGTCGCCATGCGGAAGTGAACTTCCCGGAAACGTAAAAACACTCCCCCTGGGGTATCACCAGTGAGAACGACTCCCGCCTGACGGTCACTCCATCGTGATCGACCCCTCTTCTTTGGCGGCTCTGAGGAGGTCGCCGATGGAGTCGTCGGCCGACAACCCGTGTTCGACGGCCGCCTTCCGGATTAGATCCGGTGGGAGTTCGACGCTCGCGTCCGATTTCGTCAACAACAGCCCCAACGCGCGTTCCGGTGACGTGTCGCCACCGACGGACTGTGCGAACCAGGTGACGAGCGTCTCGAAGGTGGTCGGGAGATCATCCGACACCATCCGGTGGCGGCTCGTCTCCCCGTCGGCCGTCAGCGTCGCGTCGAACCCGTAGTCGAAATCCGGCTCGGACAACGACCGCGCGAGGTGTCGCCGCACCGCCGCGGAGTCGAGCCCGTCGCGTGGCGCCCCCCGCGGCACGCTTTCGCTCCCGCTTGCTCGTTCCCGAGCGGGCGGGTCGCGTGCGCCGGCACGCCCATCGCCGACGCCGAGATCCGCGGGGGTCTCGCCGCCACGGGACCCGCCTCGCGGCGGTGCCGACCCACCACCCTGGCGGCCGCCGGCGCGGCCGGCGTCTCGCTGCTGTCGCCCGCGTGGTGTCGAC
>ERZ1034569.93-NODE-93-length-31004-cov-10.587935_pt1 | contig 31004 bp, 26 predicted proteins | sample MGYA00520706_ERZ1034569 | MGnify/ENA primary metagenome ERZ1034569 (study PRJEB33760, sample SAMEA4777722) | hypersaline lake metagenome | biome: hypersaline environment; feature: brines | place: Spain | collected 2014-08 | depth 0 m ...
TATTCCGAGCAGCGTTATCATCCGCGTGCAGTTCCTTTCCACACTTCAGGCACTCAAACTCGTCACCATCACGGTTGTCCTCGTGGGTCCACACTCGCCGTGACTGCACCGCTGCGACGTGTAAGCAGGGGCAACATCGTCCACGTCGATTCCGTATTCTTTGGCCTTGTATTCGACGTGGCGGTGGAGTTCGCGGAATGCCCACTGCTGGAACTGACTAGCGTTCGAGATGCGCTCACGAATGTGTTTCAAATTCTCGAATGCAATCGCCGTACAGTCGTTCTCCACGGCCTTCTGAATGGTGGCCTTCGAGACGCGGTGTAGGTAGTCCCCACTCCAGCGAGCGAACCGTGAGCCGATACTCTTGATGATGAGATGGGCGGAACGAGTGCCTGTCTGTTGCAGGTTGCCGCGCCGACGTTCGTACTCGTCGCGGTGGTGGTCGAGGGAGTCTGCGTTTCCGAGGAACGCTCCCGTCGAAGTGACGGCAAGGTAGCCGTCCACGTTCAAATCGACGCCGAGAACCACTCCGTTCTCGGTCTGCTCGTCGCCAGAATCAGCGGGTTCGACTTCTTCCTCGACTGCGACGTGGTGGAGGTAGTACGTGCCGTCACGATTGTGGAGCGTGGCTTGCGTTCCCACTCTGGCGTCCAATTCTCCGCAAACGGCGTTCCTTCCTCGTCTTCGGGCGTGACAAACTCGGCAGTCACGCGGTCGCTCACGGTGGCGAGCGTCACGTGGTCGTCATTGTAGGAGATGGTGCGCCCGTTGTACACGATGACGCTTCCTCGGAACTCGGGCTTGCTTGCCTTCTTTCCATCTTCGAGGATGCGGTCTTTGCAGTTACTGAGTGCGTCTGCGGCGAGGTTACGGGCGGATTGGACGAGACTGGCTTGCAGACTGGTCTCCTCCCCGAACAGTCGTGTCGGTTTGATCGTGGAGCGTGTTCTTCGTGTCTTCGATTTCTGTGGGGTCGTCACTCCACCCAGCATCAGCGACGTGTTGGGCCGCTTGGCGGAATTGCTCGAATGTCTCATCGAGAACGCTGTGCGCGTCCTCGGGAACGTCGAGCTTGAGCTGGATGTTCCTGACGACCTCCATACTTCATAGTATGCTTGCAGATATGTGACGGTATTTGTACAAGCGTGGGGGAGCCGTCCTTGCCATCGTGCGTGGTTTGTGTCATCGAGTGTCGGCTTCCTCCCCGACCTCAGGGGTAGGGTATCCGCCTCGCGATCTCTATGAATCGGTTCTGCATAGTCTAACATCGAGGGGAACCCGCACCAATCGAGCGAAAATTGTCGACCACCAATAGATCCGAGACAAACTTAATGACTGCAGCCAGCACCGAGACTGTAGAGCGTTGGATGCGACCCAATGCAAGGACAGTAGAGTTGATACTGCCGAGATTCCGTTCGAGGCTGATCTGAAGTTGAATTGAATTCCAAAACCACGAATGATGCAGTGAGTTGATTGTCAGTTACGTTCGAAAGACGGCGTCTTGTGAACGACCCTAAGCGACTGCGCTCTCTCCTCGCTTGCCGAGGACAGCACTTGCTGTTTCTGTCTCGGATCTCCCACACAGATTTCCAGACTCCGCAGGCGACTTCACGGGTGTTCGGAGTCGGAGTCGCAGTCAGAGTGAGAGTATCACACATTCGACACTCGACCACACCCAATGGAGACGCGGTTGTTGTCGCGGTTGAACACGACAGAGATGTGGGAGGCATCTCACAGAGAGTCCTTGTCGGTGGAACTGTCTGAACAGCGAAAACGTGACGAATCACTCCACGATTCGCACATCACAACTCACAGACGACGCTGTCTCCCCCGGCTCGCGGTCGCTCCTGATGCGACGGGAGTGGCTGTATCCTGTTAAACGATGTCGTGGTGCCAATAGGTGTCGATCAGTATGCACAGCGCGTTCTTGGGAAACCCTCTGAGGCATTCATCGGTCGGCACAGAGAGCTCAAAGTGGAAATACAGACGCGAATCCTCATACCACACCGAACTAGGTTCCACCGCGATATGGAAATAGCCGACCACAATGACGACTCTCAGCGCAATCGGCTCCGCTTATATAGAAGCCATACTCTGGGCATGATTCAAACTCTATGTCCTGTATAGACAAGATTTACTCTACCATCGGTGTAAAGTGCATCCAACAGGTCAATGTTGTGTGGAGAGGTAACGTGCGTGAACTGCACCTTGTCTGCCAGGTTGAGATGCTCTCGGAAATAACGCAACGAGTGTCGACCTCGAATTAAACAACTCTGGATGCATCTTTCTTCGCTGCCTCACTAACTTCGTCTGGGTTAATGTCAGTCGAACTCCATGATGGCATTCGGGAATCAGATAAGTCTGGAGTAATGGCCGTGGCATATGTATCTATCTGAGCGAATTCCGCCTCTCGGTCATATTGAAATGCATTGAACCCAGCATCGAGTTGATACTGATCGAGCAGCTTGGTAGCTGCTGTCCGGTATCGACGCCTCAGTGAATCATACTGAATCTGTATACCCTGCTCTTCGACACTCCGAAATAGGGTTGCAGCCACTGATTCAGCCATATCACTCAATCCGGCTGGTCCTGACACCGCTCGATGGTCGTGTTCATATCGACCCAAGTCGACTTGAACGCTCGATTCAAACCCCGCTGTCCGAAACGCGTCTGCTAACGTGCCGATCTCTAACCCCCAGGTTCGAGGCGCGCGGAGTTGCTTGACTACCCGACTCGTTGCTGCGAACTCGCCGGCCAGCCCGTATCGATATGCGTCGAGATACCGAAGATACGCACCTGGATGGGCCTCTGCTAAGACACGAACAAGCGGTAAATAAAACAATCTGAATAATCGACCATACAGCTGGCTATCCTCAACTCGCGCATAGTATGCTTTCGAGAAATCATATCCCTCACCCAGCGGGAACAGTAAGCGCAATAGGAAAGAGGAACTGTAGCTCTTGGTATCGGCATCATGAACAACGACAAACTCCTCTTGTGCTGCACGGCCGAGTGCCAACCAGACATCCCGGCCTTTCCCACGGACTCCATCAAGCTCATACTCGCTGAGTAATTCAGCCATATGTGGGCCGTCACACCACAGGATCTCCAGTGAAAGATCGTATCCAGTCAACCACTGATAGAAAGATGCAACCTTTTCTTTGGAAGCGCGAAGCGGAATGATAACTTTAGCTGGGTTGATGTCTTCGAGTGTCCTCAAGACACGCTCAGCAGCGAGTCCAGCGTACTCACGTTCGGTCATCGGCACGACTACTGCCGCTTGGTCGGTCGGTGCTGCAGGTCGCGGATCATCGAGATCGTGCAAAGTTGCTATCCGCGATTGTAAGTATTCCATTAGCGACGAATCAGCAACCTTAGCTCAAAAACACGTGGTTTCAGTTTGGAGTCTGAACCGGACCACGGAGTGAGCGTCGTCCAGTGACGATACCGACAACCACCAGCAGGCTCACCGCAAGGGCTGAGAAGATAATCTCATATCCAAGCCCATACTCAAGAAGCCCACCCACGACTGACGACCCAGAGGCTTGGACAAGCATCATGCCACCAGAATAGCCTGCATACGCACTACTCCTGCTTGCGTCAGCTACTCCATCAAGCACGAAGGTGTCAATTGCCGGGAAGAGTGAGTGAATGACGAATCCAATCGCAGCTGTCAGTACACATAGTATCCAGAACTGGGTGATGAGTGTGAGAACGACGACACATCCAGCGAAAATAGTGATCAGCGTGAGAATATAGGGGATACGCGGTAATCGGTCTGCGAGGTACCCAGAGATAAAGAATGCCGGGACGCCTGTTGCAAAAATCACCGTAAGCATATTTTTCGCCGTCGCAGCCTCAAGCCCTTTTGTCATCATATACAGCTCATAAAAGTTGAACAGCCCTTGCCAGACAAATCCTGCAGCCCCGATGAGGGTAATACCCAGCAGAATCCGCCGCCACTCTGCACGCAGCCCCCGGAGGAGGTCGGTATCGGCCGCCCCTGCAGTCGGCAGTGATGTCTGCTGAGCGACGACATACAGCAGTATCGTCACAACTGCTGTGAGGACTGCGATTGAGCTAAATACGACCCGCCAATCGGCGAATAGGAAGATAATCGCTGTGACAAATGGTGCGGCGACAACAGCTGCGATCTGTCCAGCAGTCCCATGTACGCCCATCGCCCATCCAACGCGTGAGGGATAGAGTTCGCTGAGAAGCGGATTCGCAGCGACGAAATAGAATCCAGAAGATAACCCCATACCAAGGGCACCAATCATGAGTAACAGAACGGAGTGCGACAGGGCGGTGAAGGCGGCTGTGGCGCTGAGTGCGGTCCCTGTTGCTAACACGACATAGTGTCGTGGCACGCGAGTCAATAACCAGCCTGCAGGCAATCGTGGCGCGGCACTTCCGAGCCACACGAGCGTGGCAATGAAGCCAGCTGTACCTTCTCCGATTCCGAAGTCTGCGATAAACTCCCCCAGCAACGGTGCGAAAATGACTCGGGCTCCGTTGACAAGAAACACCATCGAACAGATTGTTCCGAAGAGATATCGACGACTCACACTCTTTTTTTGACCTACCGGAGTCTCAAGTATTCCGGAAACATCGCATAAGATATACTAAGGACATCTATTTTAAACTGGTCTCCTAGGTATCGAAGTATGGACTCGACACGCAAGGGACTACGCAGGGGCGAGATCGAAAAAACGACATATGAACGACTGAGATGTGCAGCCTGCGATGCACTGTTGAAAGCTGCAAATGACCCCGAGGAAGTATACACTGTTCGCGAGTGCCCTGACTGCAGTCGGACATGGAAGGAGTTACCCTGACCTGCGCGAGATATTCTACACTTAGAGACCAGTCTATTTTCTGATAGTTATCCGGGGCGAAAGCCCGCGGATTGAGCCGTGAGAACAGACGGGATAAGAGACAAACCACTGGATCGGTAACTGGTCGAGATCTGTGTCCTGAGTCGTTGACCTTGATCCTGCACTATTGTGTGATGGCGTTCCTTAGTTGTGACAGATTGTGATCCCGGCGGACACCTCGTGTTCACAGCCCGCCGGGTAGGAAAGCCGAAGAACTACGCGTCTCGACCGACGGGTCGGACGCGAATGGTGGGACGTACGTAACTGAATACACAACCGTGGAGGGACAGTACTCCATCTTAATAAGACGCCAAGCGTCCGGGTGAAAAGGCCTGCTTGCATTTGACCGGGCTGAGCGCGCTGGAACGCACGTCCGGGATCATGACTGGACGGCGACCGTCAAACTTGAGCGCCCAACGCGAAAGCATCCTCGAGATTGAGGACCGAGCTCAGAGAACCAGCTAATCTGAACCGCCGCTGCGGGGAATCACACCGATTTATGAGTAGGGGAGATCAGAATATCTAAAGACAAATTTATGCGCTGAACAGGCGCGAATACCGCGCCGCTCACACCGCGGATACACGTCGAGGGGGAGAAGAATCCACGCTCGATACTCTCTGAGTTTCAGAAGGCCGGCATTTCACCGACGAGCAATCAGAACAACAGAGAGGAATCTTCGGGTAGCTCATCTGAGAATAAGAGTCTCAAGTTGATCGGATCACCAGCTAATGATGTCATCTCTTCTGAGGTCTGCACATCTTGGTATTGGCCAAAACACATGATATACCAGATATCGATATGTGTGTCCTATATAGATCTTCTCTAAGTTCAGTCAGGATGGAGTCGTATTCAGACTTCATCGGGGTCGCGCCCGTGCTGAACTGCTTCGATTGCGGCATGATATCCTGAGCGATACGTTGGATGGCTAAATCCATATCCCAGCGTACGAAGTTTTTCATTTGAGCAGCGCTTACTCGTCTTAATTCGTCGCTTGGCCGTCTCAGAGAGCGATGAGTCGGCGAGCCGCTCCTCAACTGTTCGTTTCGCCGGCTCGGGATAGCCACATTTGGTGGCAAGCCAGTCAGCGAACACCCACTTGTCGACTGGCTCGTCATCACACACCAATACAGTCTCATTTCGAGCCCGATTTTCCGATAGGAGATATGCAATTGAGCCGGCGGCGTCGGCTCGATGAACCATGTTTAAATATCCCTCTGTGACCGGACCCTCAAGATATCGCGATAACCGATACCGATGCGGGCCGTACAGGCCAGCGAATCGCGTTACCGTCGCATCAATTCCTGATTCACTCGCGGCCAAAGCCCGTCGTTCAGCATCGGCGAGCACCTCAGTTTTGTCAGTCGTTGGCTCAATCGGGGTTGTCTCATCCACGAGCGCCCCACCATGGTCTCCATAGACGCCTGTCGAAGATGTATAGACAATTCGATCTGGCGTCGTGCTGCGTGTGGCATACTCGTTGATCGTGTACTGGAGTCCATCCAGATATATTCTGCGAGCTGTATCAGCACCACGACCGCCTGCGCTGGCAGCAAAAATAACCCACTTCGCATCTGGTAGTGAAGTGAGCGACGCTGGGTCAGTTGCATCGCCTCGGTGTGGTGTCAATCCCGCTGCGGCAATCGCATCGAGTCCTTCATCTGAGCGACGAACACCGGTTACATCATAACCGGTCGCTTGTAACTGCGTGCCAAGTTCAATCCCAATATATCCACATCCGACGATGACAACGTCTGACATTAGTTGTCTTTTCGCTTTGCGAGAAACTGCTGGATTGCCGCGAGTTGGGCAAGCGTCATGCGCGTTCGACCCTCTAAGGCTTGCTGGACTTCCTGTCCCGAGAGGCTGAACTCGATATTAGCTGCAATCGTGTCTACATCAACAACGCAAGTCGTCATCGACATTAGCAGGTGATCTCGTAATTCAGCAACAATTGCCTTCGCATCAGGGCGATCAGGGTCAACAGAGAGCACTGCCGCTGCATCTTCAACTCGAAGCTCAGGTTCATCACCTGCACTAATTGCCTCCAGCGTCGCTTCATCAACTGACTCAACTGCTTCGTGATTGGCGACTGACAGTGCTGAGCGTAACTGTCTGAAGTACGCTGATCGTATCTCTTCGGGAGTATGTGCTGCTGCATCATCGACTGCATCGTAGAGCATACTCAGTGTCGCGAGCGTGGGCACAAAACCATTGCCTCGTGACCTCATTCAGATGGACAGTAACCCATCGGTCGAACACATCTGGGTCCTGGTGTAGGTGGTACCCATGCGGTTGAACGCTCGTCTGTCTGCCCATCACGCTCACCAACGCCTGCCTTGCCTGGTGGAACCACGACTATTGCAACGGTCCGATAGCTGAATCCAATACGAGACGCGCGCCCGAGCGTCTCCGCTCTACCATCTCCGTCGACATCGAGCGTTACGACTTGGCCGCTACGAACGAACGTGATCGGCCCATGTGGGCTTGTGATTGCGAATCGACCGTATCTACCCCGCGCGTCGACAATCCAGAGATTGCCTGTGGCGAGCCATGGGTTGAGTGTCGGTAAGATTGGTATCCCAGCCGGTAACTGGTTGAGCGACATATTAGCCATCTTGAAACGCTCTCGTGCGGCCGATTTGAGTGCTGAACTCGCCAGTGATTGCGCCGCTTTGCGTGTCTGTGTGTCAGTATCATTTACCGCAGCCTGTGAAACGCGTACTTGTGTGTGTGTAACCGCCTGTCGAAGTCTGACACGAATCGTGGTTTCGAGTTCGCGTCCGTCCACTGTTTTCATGTTCCTCTCCCGTTGAGTAGCTTCCTGAGCGATGAGACGCGCGATTGACCCGTTACGTGCGGCTGTTGGTTGCTGTGTCATCGGCCAGCGCTCAAAAGCCGCTGTAACGATATCGTCACATGTCGTCCGAGGGAGGCCTGTCTCAGCTGCGAGCGTGGTGGTGGCGCGATGATGGACATATGATAATTTTCGCTCTACTCGGCGAGTTAAGATCTCTGTCTGTGTCTCCAATTCCGGCGTCGGTGTTATCTCGGCTGTCTGTTCAGCTGCGCTGAGCGTCTGGGCTGCAAGCTCCAGACTGACACTACCTGACTGTCCCATGACGCCAGCAATAATTGAAGTTGCTGCATTATCATATGGCACGCTGAATACGTTCAGATTCCGTGTTGCGAGCCCGATATACTGCTCAGAATCAGCAATCGAGTCAACACGCGATCCGTTGACCGACGCGGTTGATAAGAACGGTGGGTCGGCGTCTGGCTGAAGTGTTACAGGACCGATAACACCCTCACCAGAGCCAATCGTGTGTGATTGGCTGGCTGGTGATGGCTGTATGCGCGACAGCTGTGCGAGTGAGTAATCGACACCGTGGTTGACGAGGATGTCTCGAATACTGTGATGTTGTGCACTCGCCTGGTTTGCCTGCGCTTGTAGCTCTGCGAGCACGTGGTTGAGATAGGCGATCCGAACTGCTACTCGAGCCCGGTCGGCAACACCTGCATACTCTACAGGCACAGCACGCAGAGCTGCCCGGCGGTTCAACACTACTTTCCGAAGTGCTGCAGCGGGATTCACTGCTCCAGCAGTGAGACTCCGTCCATCGATGCTGAGCGTGATTGTTCGAAGCTCATCACGAGTCTGTCTCAGATCTGCGCGTATCCACCTATCCAATCGTGCTGGACGCTTTCCGGTGATGGTCTCACGTATCGAAACTGGCCCATCAAGGACTGCTCGGCGGGCAAGTTGATCACTCCCGCCTGCTGAGTCGCGTAGGTCACCAGAGATGGCACTCACACGAACGAGATTTGACCCGCCAAGTACCCCGCCTGTCTCAAACAAGGGATCAATTGACCGTGTCGGGGTTCGAATAGGTAGCATTCGTGCCCGCTGATCAATTGTTACTCCGCAGCGTGTCTGCCAACGTGCGGCTCGTGTGACTTGTGAGCCGTGTGGATGTTGCCAGACTGTACGTCTGGTGTATCTAACTGTAACCATTCGCGCCGTCCGTTCCAGTACTTGTGTACCGATTCCATCGCGGTAACGTGATGCTAGCGCTGGGGGTGAGCGATATGTGACCTTGGTATCGCGTTCAACCGTCTTCGATACAAGCGAGTAATTTCCACGTGGCGCGCTGATTCGTGGCTGGCGATCGCGCTGGCATTGATCGACTCCTGCTCGCACAGTCACCCGTGCCCGGTATCCATCTGCGATGATGGATTCCATTCGTGGATGTAGAGACCGCGTGAACGAGACAAACACCGAATCTGCAACGGGGGCGAGTGAGTGTCTAATTGAGAGACTGTCGCTTCGATCAGGCAGTGCACGCTCCGCGGTTGGTGCTGGCAGTCCCCCGGTTATCGCATCTGCAATCGCTGGGTCAGTCTCTGCAGCTACGAAATCAGTGACTCCTGTCCGAAGTAGCGCACGTCGCACCCCACGCTCGGCATCAGGGTCTACCTGACCAAACACAGCCCGCTGTGTATCTAATATGCCTGCATTTGTCGTCAACTGTACGTGTCGATTGGCGATGATGTTATCAATTGGAAGTCCAAGATATTGGCTAAGGCCCCGTGCTTGTGCAATAGCGGTGAGGCTCACTGTTGCGCGCCGCGACACGCTGGGGCCTGTGAGCGGCCCACGTGAGAGCCGCGTTTCAAATGTGTGCGCTCGCTCTGCCATTGCCAGGACTGGCAGGCCACTTCGCAGCGTCATCGATAGCTCCTCCTCGGCAACCACCTGCCCGTTGCGGCTTATTGCCATTTTGATTTCATCGACTGTAACGACAAGTTCGGTGTTCGCATCGCGGCCTTCAATCTCAATCAGTCGCAGCGCCTCTTCGATCGATGGCTGGCGTGACCCAAACTGCACTCTTCCCACTGTTCTCCCCCGGTGATACTGGATATCTGAGAGTGATGTTCTGGCCTGCAGATAGATTCGCACTCGCAGTGCGTTCGTGAACGGATCCGCTTGAAGCGCTTGCCCGCTTGGAGTCTCTGCTGCCTCAATCACAGGCTCACGTGCCGCTGTCTTGACAGCTCGTTCAATTGCATCGCGAAGCGTGGTCTGTATCTCTGCATCGATCCGGTCGGCAACGGTATCAGCACTGGAATCAACCGGTGCTAATCTCTGGTTAGCAATTGAAGCGCTGAGCGTCGTTGCACCCACGAGTAGTAGCACTCCAAGCAGTGCAAACGGAATTCGGCCGCGACGGTCATCAGCGAGGCGCATTAGCGTCGTCTCCACCTCCGAACGACAATCTCCACAGTGCTGATTCGTGAGGGGAAGACTGGTGATTCAATTCGGCTATCGAGATGCTCTGTAAGAGCAGCGTTGGCTGCTGTGATATTCTCAGCCTGCACTGATGAGTTGATATCAGCGTCAAGTATCCCGGCGATATGCCGATACTGAGTGGCTGTCACTGCACGTCGGCCATCTTCAGTGCGTAACTGAGTGGTGTGTATCGTGGGTGGCAGAAGAATCCCCACAGCCCTTGCGGCTACTGGAGACTCCGTCTTGTTGGTATCAGCCGCGACCGCGAGTACGACATCGACTCGTGCGGTGCTAATCTCTCTTTTCGTCCCTGATGAGGGGGGTCGAGGGCCAATGCTAAATGTCGCGCGCAGATTGCGAGCAACACGCCAGCGCCCATCGATCCGCACGAATCCACCTGTACGCCCCCGAACTGTCTCCCGGACTGCTACTCGGTATGGTCGTGCATCTGGAGTAAGTAATTCCCGGTCTAATCTTGCCGTTAAAATCGTTGCGTGTGCTATATGTCCTGCAAGTGTCCTCTCATGCACGACCGGAACTGGGTCTATGTGGTCGAATGCCTCCGCTCGATCATGTTTAATCGCAACTGTCGTCGTCGCTAATGAATTCGCAACAGCATCTGCATCGGCAACCTGTGTAGCACTGTTCGATATCGCAGAGTGATGTGCAGCATACAATCCAGTAACAGCCGCCGAAATAAGCAGTAAGAATAGAATCGCGTCGATTGCAGCATTCATCGCCACACCTGTACGGTCACCTCACCCCATACTACGCGGCCGTCGTGGTGAGCCACCCCAACCGGTTGAGAGTGAATATCGACACCCGAAGATGGCGGCTGAGGCCCAACAGCCCACGCTGTATGTTGAACTCGCAGTGTGAGATTGAGCTGGTACCGTACCGGCGGTCGAACTGAATGGAGATCTTGTGGAGACACAGTTGTCCGACTCCCATTGTGTGTGAGTAGATCACGTGCGACTGCTTTCGCAGTCTCTCGAGAAGGGGGCGATTCAAACACATCAGTGAGCGCCCCAGTGTAGAGTCCTAAGCCAATACAGACAAACGAAAGTGATATGAGTGCAACCACAGGCGAACTCATGCCGCGAGTCTTTCTATACATCGACCAGAAGAGCTGAATGAGGCCCGTATGTAACACGACGGACGTGAACTGGTCCACGAACTTGCTGCCAAGATGGCGTCGAAGCAACAACACTGGCCTGGGTAAGTGCTGCTTCGAATTGCTGTGGCGTTTCGAAAATGTCTGACGGAGGAGTTCCATCAATAAGAGCTGTAAGTGCACTGTGGTCTGCCCTCACAGGTGTCATCGGCCCATAACTGACAGTTGCATGTGCTATGTCTCCATCGCGCTTGAGACTGATACGGTGGCGACCGATTCGGATGTAGTCTGCCTCAACTGGATGTGTTGCGGCTGCCGAAAAAGTCGCTACACCAACCGTGTCGATAGTTGCTGTCACCCCACTCGCATCCAGTGGAGCCTGTGTTGGTAGTCCAATGACCACACTAATTAGGACTGTTCCGGTGAGTGCGAGACCGATCCATGCATAGTACGATTCAATTGCAAAACTGAACATATGCGCCGTGGCCGCGTGTCAGTACAAAAATATCCGCTCACAGCAGCCGTTGGCCGGCAAAAAATGCGGTGACATAACAGGTGAACGCGGTGATAACTGCTATACTACAGCGATACCCCACGCGATCACGATCAAGTCCACGCGTAAGCCCTGTCGCAAGCGCAGTCAAGAGAACTGCTAGCCAACATACATATCCGCCGATGACGAGTCCGAGTATGTCTGTTCTTAGTGGTGCTCCCTGGATTGCATCTGAGGTATGTATGCTGGTCGCCATCGCGACGGTTGCCCCTCCAACGAGCGGTGCGAACACCGTCGCCGTATGCATCAGCGTACCTGTGATGTGTTGTAAATCACGCTCAGCTCGCTCAATCCCTTCTTGAATGGTGGTCAGATGGGTGCCAAATCGACGGAGCATCACCCCGGCTGGTGGACCACTCCGTCCAGCTAGCCCAACCAGTGCAAAAGCGGTACTCAAATCTTGGCTGGGATATGATTGGTACTGATAGGTATATGCAAGCGCATCTGTGATTGATGCGCCAACGTGCGTCTGTCGCTGGTGTACTGACCGCCATATATCCCTGAGTGGTTGTTGTGTCGCTTCACATAGATACTCAACACCAGTTTCAACAGGCTGGCCAGCCTCAACACGCCGGCCCAGCATCGACAAGCTATCACCGAGTGTTGACTCCAATTGAGCCACTTTCCTCCGACGTTTCGCCCGTGGATATATACTCACACTGACGGCTGTACCACCCCCGAGAGCGACCAGTGCAAGCGGTGCTGCCCACGGTAAGATTTGTTTGGAAATGACCCATCCAGCTACCCCAACAACCACACCTATGCAGATGCCTATGCCATCGTTTCGTTCGACTGCATCATCCAGTCGCGTCGGAGCGAGTGCAAGCGGGCGTTGCAAAAGAACCCACCCACTCGCTGATGTCACTCCAATTGGTAATGCGACGATGTAAATGCACAAGAACACTGCTGTGGGAATCACGACACCACCAGCGCGCGCCGCTGGAATGACCCCAACGAGGGCCAGTGGAACAAGCACACCGATTGCGTACAACCCGCTCACGGGCCCGCGAATCTCAGCAGCAAACTGCTGAAGATGATTTTCGACTCCCTGGACTGCGACAGCGACAGCTCGCTCAAGTGCCGAATCTCGACCGCTGGGGGTCTCGACAGCCTCATTGAGTAGTCTGAGCGCACGGGAGAGGGGTCGGAAGGTGTCCTCCCATTCTTCGATGAACGACTCAATCCCTGCAGCGGGCATTGCACGATGTGTATCGCTATGTGAACGAAGACTCGTACTCAACGCGTCGTTTCCATACACTCGTGTACGGTCGATCGCGCGTTCGAGATTAGGGGTGTGTGCTAATTCAAACGCCAGCGCAGAAACTAACGCTGGAGCGCGGCCTGCAGCACGAATTTTCGATATCTTCTGTCGATACGATGGGAGTTGACGCCACCCTTCGATAGTGCAGACAAGCACTCCAAGCCATACCATGGCGGTAAAAAGCAGAGACATACCGGTCATCTGCTGGATACACATCGCACTCGTTGTGCTGAGACCAACTGAACTGATCTGCTTCAGTTGCTTCTCGGTGAACTCATCGGCTGATATCATGAAAGTGGTGTTAGCATGTCCCATCTGACCTGCTGTTCAATGTGTTCAGCAAGCGACTCTACCTGAACAAGCCCTTCAGCGTAGCTTAATCCTGCGCGCACACAGAGATCATCAAACAGATGACTGTCGCCACGCTCAATCACTCCAGTTGAGGCAAGTCCCTCATCAGAATACTCAAACAGAGCGACAAACGTTGTTTTATCATCATTCGTGCGTACCTCTTCAATACGGCTAATGAATCGGCTCCCATCACGTCGATGACACGTGATGATGAGATCAGTCGCCCCGAATGCAGATTCGGGCACTCCCAAATCTGCGACCACGCGTTCGCGGACAGCCTCTCCAGAGTCGCCATGAATTGTGCCAAGGACGGCGTGCCCGTGTGCGCCGATTCGCATGGCTTCGTATAGTGCAGTCGCCTCCTCACCACGCACCTCACCGATAACGAGGGCGCCATCACCGAATCGGAGTGCTGCGCGGAGTGCCTCTGAGGGACTCGTCGCAGGAGTGTCTGTCGTTGGTGGGTCGGTAAACAGTCCCTGTACATCTCGACCGGAAGCCCGCAGTTGTTTGAGTGGGAGTTCGGCTGTGTCCTCAATACTGACAATTCGGGTCGTATCTGGGAGTTCCCACAACAAGGCACCCAGCAGTGTTGTTTTCCCTGCCCCACGTGTTCCAGCGATGATGCATGTAGCAGCATGTATCGTTGCATATCGACACACTGCAGCGGCGAGCGGGGTCAGACTCCCAGCGCTAACCAGCCGGGCAAGTGTCCACGGGTTGGTATGTTGTTTTCGAAGGACGAAGCCAACGCCGGGTGCGGTCGGGGCGGTGACGCCTGCTATACGTAACTGTGTACCATCGCTCGTCGTATACTCCATATCGAGCAGCGGATTGTGCCGTCCAAAGGGTCGCCCACTGACTCTCCGGAACTGCGAGGCGAGTGTGGCGACCGTCTCGGGAAACAGCACGATATTCGTCGACAGTGACGTGCCCTCATACACGACGCGAACAGGAGTCTCTCTGACAGGGCTCGAAATAAGAATATCTGAAATCTTCGCATCACAGATGAGGTGTTCAAGAATGCCCAGGTCTTTGATATACCGAAGGAAGATTTCGGTGCATGTCTCGATTGGAATATCCGCATCCCCGACGGTAGCAAGCGCATCAGTGACCGGCGTGTTCTCATGCGCCTGAAGATATGCATGCGCGTCAGTAAGAGCGGTCTGTGCAGCTCTTGAGAGAGTTGCCACAGGCGGGATGAGATGATATTTTGAGGAAGATACATTCACGACGCCTCCGGTCGCAAGCACCCGCTCAGTGCTCGGTTGGGTATCGAGGTCTCTCTCAGCCGAAGTCTGCAACGAACAGCCAGTGATTGGAACTGCTGAATGCGGATCTAATAATTCGGCGAGATCGTCAGCACTTATATTATTCTTCTCTTCGAACCGCGAGCAGATACGCCCAATCGCACCAGCACGACTTCGCGCACGCCTGATCGTTCGAAGAGGCGTAATGCGTGCTTGAGCGGCTAATATGTGGTCATGCTGTTCAATCCGTGCGATACTGGTGGCGATATCGGCCAGTAACGTTGCATCGGATGAAAAGTATCGAATCTCAAACCCATGCTGTTGACAATGTATCGATTCAACTGACTCACCGGTAAGCGCCCGAAATAACGCCGCACGACAGCCGGGTTGCGTTTCGAACATGCCATCATGCGGACACTCGCGTGCATCGATGAGCAACACACGGCGACCGGCAAGACCAGTTCCTTGCTGTCGAGAGACCGTCTGCTGACACTGGCATCCCAATGTTGAATTATGCTGTTTGTCGCCCGTGAACGTCCCTTTGAGCCACCTACTGAGAGTCACCATGCATGAGTTGCCTGCGTATCAAGATTTGTACTCTCGGATTAATTGGACTGCACCTCCAGATGAACAGTCGGCTTGCTTTGATACATCCAGTATCGGAGAACGAAGACATACTGACCTGGTGTGACGAGCCGGTGTCGACCCCACACAACGGCCGTTGACACAGGAATGTCTATTTGATAATCGACACGTGAACGCGAGTGGACGAGCCGAAATCCATTGCGAGAGACAGTTGGCGTGACCGATACTGTATCTGCCCTCGGCGAAAGTGGTGACCGAGGGGGGAGCACATACTCAATACGTCGTGTCGGAGCCCTCGTCTTCTGCCGTGTTGGGTCGTTCTCGTAAACGAGTCCCGTCGCACGATACTCGAGTTCATCTGCGAGACGCGAAAGGTCTGTCTCTGTTTTATTGATTCCGGCGGCCTCCATCGCTGGAAGTGAGACCGAAAGGATCGTCATCAGCAGAACTACCGAGACGAGTAGACGAATCACTCAAACGCAGCTCGCAAGCGGGCAGCGAGACTTTGTTCAGTCTTGGTTGAATCATCCCACGTAGTGTGCCTCGGTGATTCGGATGCGTCGAGTGGGCTGCTCGAATATGATTCTGACTCTGAGTCCGTCGTCGGCCCATGTGTTGAGCTGATTGTGTGATTGGGCTGCGGTACTGAGTGAGATGCAGGGGGCGATCCTGAAGACATGGCTGAACTCGAAGGGGAAACGGGACTATCTGTGGCAGTGCTCGACAGTCGAGTATGCTGACCATGCTCGCTAGATTCGAGTCGCTCAATGCGACTGAGTGCTTCCAGTGCCTGCCGCTCGGTCCGCGTTTCGAGTGCTTCAATCGAGTCAATGAGACCCTTCAGCGCGGTCATTTCGGCTTCAATCTCACTAAGACGGGTTGTAATCGCTTTATCCTCGCGTGAGTGATTGTCGTCTTCGGTTATTTCTGGGTGATCACGCTCGGTATCACACATCGGAGTCGCTTGATCAGTTGGTGTTGATTGCTGTCGGTTGGCTCGCGATGAGTCCATACAAGCTACTGGCTCGCGCTTTTTGATTTGAACGCTTGGCTTCGAACCCATTAGATTCTCAGCGAATGAATCTTTTAGCTCACCCGAGAATGTCTCCTTTGTCAGTGCTCACTCGTTCGCGCACTGTCCATCCCGCGACTGTCGCACGTTTGCATATGGCTGATACCGGCGAGAGAATCGAACATAACACCGATAACGCAGTATCGCACAGATGTGTCTGATGGATGCGTCAGTCGAAGAATTATCTGCCTACTGTGAAGCAAATCCAGAGATACGAGATTCACTTGAAGAAATTCAACGCATCGATAGCGAGCAGGACGGTTGGGAGTTCGATGCCGTTGATATTGAGACAGGAGCGTTCGGCGAACTCGTCTCAAAGGGACTAATTGAGCAGTCTGAGACCGGCTATCAGGTCACTGATCCAGACCTGCTCGCTTCTCTGCTTGACGAGAGCCGATCGTATGAGGATACGAGTGTCGAGACTGACTCACTTGCGACACGGGTACATTCTCGAATCGCCAATGTACATAGACGTCGTATCGGTCATCTCCTGATTGCACTGGCTATTCTGTTTCTGTTCCGTATCACTGCATTCTCATCTGTTTTCCAACGAGATTACGTGCTTCTTTTGGGGAATGATGCGTATTTTTACCGCTATTGGCTTCTTGAAGTATTGACAGGTAAGTACTCACTCAGTAGTGTACCAGAAGGAATCGAGCAGGGGGAGCCATTATTAGTTTTTGTACTTCGTGTTGCAGCCAGTATCGCTGGGGGTTCAGTTGCAGCCGCAGAGTATGTGCTCGCACTGTATCCCGTAGTCGCAGCACTGCTGTGTGGGATAGCGGTGTACGTCATCGGCAGACGGCTTGTACAGAGCCACCGAGTTGGCATCGCGTCAGTATTGTTTTTAGCTGTCATGCCCGCGCATGGATATCGAACCGCGATTGGATTTGCAGATCATCACGCCTTCGATGTAGCCATGCTGTCGATCACGATCGCATTACTGAGTGTCATCGAGACCACGACCACGCCATGGAAGGAAGCGAGCGTCACACAGACTGGAATCGCACTCCTGGGGGGAATCGTGATAGCTGCCCAGGTGCTCGCGTGGAACGCTGCGCCGCTATTGTTGCTCCCGCTTCCACTCTATGGTGTGAGCGTTGCAATCTTGTCCGTTGCACACGACCGCTCTCCGCTCAAGCAGCTATGGCCCGTCATTATCATGACGACAGTCGGAGGCATAGCCGCGGTAATAGTCCACGTATATCTTGGATGGCAGTCGCCAAATATGGTCCTCCCGCCGGTTCTGGTCGCGATTGGACTTGTCGGTGTTGCACTCGTGTCAACCTTCGCGTATCGGTCTCACATTGGCATACGATTTACTGCGGGTGGAACGGTCGTAATTGGTACGCTCATCAGTCTCGTCACACTTCGGGTATTTCCGAGCGTTCGTTCAGAGGCTATCCGTCGGTTTACACGCCTTTTGACAGGTGCTGGGAAAGAGAATATTTTCGAAGCCCAATCAATATTGAGCGGGGATTTTGGGCTGCTTCTTGCCCCACTCATATTTGTCGGGCTGGCCTTTTTTCTCCTTCCAATCGGCATTCCATGGGGCTTCTGGCACGCATGGCAGCGTGACCGCCCCGGGTGGTTACTTATCAGCACCTATGCAAGCGTACTATTAATTCTCTCACTACTCGAAGCCCGGTTTGCTGGACACCTATCCGTCCCGACAGCCATCATTTCAGCTGTTGGGTTCGTGTGGTTACTCTCTCGAATTCTGGAGTTTCGTTCGCCACTTACAACACCGACGACATCCCGTCGTCGCTCAACGATATCGGACGCGCAGACAGAGACACAGACGGTCAATCGCCGCCAGTTGTTATCGACCGGATTCATTATTTTTTTGTTGATTGGTGGCTTGGGTGGTCTCTTCACCCCGATCCGAACGACCTCACTCACGTACGACACGCAGACAGCGACAGCAATCGACAGAATCGATACATACGCTACAGAACATAACATGAGTTATCCAGAGAACTACGTCTTGAGCTCATGGGGAATGAATCGGGCATACAATGCAATGGTGAACGGTGAGTCTCGAAGTTACGGGTATGCCCGGTCAAATTACGCATCATTTTTGAAATCGACAGACACGAATCAGTGGTATACTCGACTCACTGGTCGAGTGGGTTTCGTCACTATTCGTGAGATTGAGGAGTTCTCCGGCTTAGAGGCAGGAACCCATTACAAACGGCTGTATGAGGGCTACGGTGTGAATACTCACTACCGATTGATATATGCAGGATCGAAAGAGCGGTCCTACGCAATTGTGCCGGGAACAGTTATTAACGGAACAACAGATCAGCGCCAGGTCGAATTGAGTGGCCGAATGGAAGTCGAGGGTCAGTCAGTGATGATTTCGCGAGATATTCCAGTTGAGGGTGGTCGATGGAGTGTTCGACTGTCAACCCCAGGGCAGTATACCATCGCGAACAGGACGGTGCAGATCTCTGAGTCCGATATCCATTCATGAAACTGCCAGTGATGAACTACCCCTCCCTACTCGCTCCCGCTGGTCGGTTCTTGACACCGGGGACTGAATCCACGGAAGTCAATCGATGACGAGTGGCTCATACCAGTCCCGATTTGACTGATACCACTCGATAAATGCAGAGACACCCTCTCGAATAGAGTATACAGGATCGTATCCGAGTAGACTAGCCGCCCGTGAGGTATCTGCATGCGTATGTGCTGCATCGGCAGCGTAGCGATCACCATACTGCAGACTCAGATTTGGATCGATCTGGTCTCTAATTTCAGTTGCCAGTGTTTTGATATCTATCCGATCAGTTGAGCCAATATTTACTGCCTTGCCGTTTGCAGCGTCCGAATCGAGCAGTGTTCGATTCGCATCTATCACATCTTCAATGTAGGTAAAATCGCGTGTTTGAGTGCCATCACCATAGATAATCGGCGATTTGCCGGTAAAGCAGCGTGAAACGAAGTTCGAGATTGCCATATTCGGCCGCATTCGCGGACCGTACACGGTAAAATACCGGAGTGCCACAGTCGGAATCTCATAGACGTCATGATATGCACATACATATCGCTCTGCAGCCAATTTTGAAACGCCGTATGGGGATACTGGAAGTGCGGGGTCTGTCTCTGCAAACGGGAGATACTCTGACCGGCCACCGTATACCGAGGACGAAGAGGCAAACACAAATGCATCTAACTCGGTGTTTCGACTTGCCTCAAGCAGAGTCAGAGTCCCGTTTATATTTATATCAGCGTACAATGTCGGATTGTCGACACTGGGTCGCACACCTGCTTTTCCTGCCTGATGATAGACTGCATCTGCATCAGAGACAAGATCTGAGATAATATCTTCATCGCGGATATCACCGTTCAGGTAGGTATATTCACCATCGTGTTGAGCCGCCACATTGCGGTGGTGTTGTATCGTCCGGCGTTTGAGTTGAAGATCATAGAATGGATCCATGATATCTACGACACACACTGAATGACCATCACGAAGAAAGCCAGCAGCTAAATGTCCGCCGATGAATCCAGCACCTCCCGTAATCAAAATCTCCATATCCGTGTTATCGATGTAGTCATCATGATGATTGTGGTTGGACTCGTCATAGCGACTCGAATCAGAACTCACCTGCCGTTTTTTCTCAGTGAGCGCGTATCAAAGTGACAAAATATATACCGAGTCAGGTAGTTACTCAGATTCATAGTAACTAATGAGTATTCTGCTTACCGGCGGCGACGGATATATCGGCTGGCCGACTGCACTCCGTCTTGCCTCACAGACCGACGACCGCGTTGTGATGATAGACAACTTCGCACGTCGCAGCTGGGTCGAAGAAATCGGATCTATCTCTGCACAGCCCGTCGTCTCAATGGACGAGCGGGTTACTGCAGCACGGCGTGTTCACGGGCTACAGAATCTTTCTTTTGTAGAGGGTGACCTCACCGATCGCGAATTTGTCGATGAGATCCTCCAAGTACATGAGCCCGAAGTTATTGTTCACACAGCAGCTCAACCGTCAGCTCCGTACTCTCAGATCAATGGTGAACGGGCAAACTACACACAACACAACAATATGCAAGCAACGCGAAATCTTGCCTTTGGCTTGTATGAAAACAACCTTACCGAGACCCATCTCATCGAGACGACGACAACGGGCGTGTATGGCGCACCCGAATTTCGAATACCTGAAGGCGGGGCTGTCATGGAGAATGATGGGGAGCGTGACGAGGTTCCTTTCCCAGCAATGGCGGGAAGCTGGTATCACCTGACGAAATCACACGATGCAGCGAATCTTCGATTAGCCCACGACCAGTTTGATCTGCCAATCAGCGATGTTCGAACTGCAATCACATACGGCGCTGGGACACCTGAAACCACGGCAGACTCGCTACTCACGACTCGTTTCGATTTCGACTATTACTTCGGTGTGGTCGCTCATCGCTTCGTCGCGCAGGCCATTGCAGGGTATCCGATTACAGTGTATGGAAAAGGCGAACAACGCAAACCATTCATCGCGCTTGAAGATGCTGTCGAGGGGCTTACGCGATTAGCACTAAACGACCCACAGACTCGTCAGCAGGACCACACTGTTTACAACCAAGTCACGCGCGCGATATCGATTGTTGAAATGGCAAATACAATTGCCGATGTGGCACGTGAGTTTGGACTCGAGACAACGGTCGAGCATTTCGAGAACCCTCGTGACGAAGATGAAACACACAAAATGGAGATCGAAAATACCCGGTATGCGGACCTTATCGACGGCCAATCGGTGACGTTTGAGGCGGGCTGTCGCGAACTCTTTTCGACTCTGGTGGAATACGAAGACCGTATCACAGCCTATGAAGATCGATTTCTGCCCTCTGTTTTGGAAGACCGAGAGAACTAATCGATGCGCATTTTAATTACTGGCGGTTGTGGCTACATTGGCAGCGCACTCGTGCCGCTGTTAATAGATTCTCAGGACGTGTCTCATCTGAGTGTCTTCGATAACCTTTCGGGTGGGTCACCACGAAACCTGCTCGGTTCTGGATTAGATACCACACAGAACATCGCGTTCATTCGAGGTGATGTTCGACAGTATGGCGAGGTTGAGGCCGCGATGCGTGATATTGATACGGTCATTCACCTGGCAGCGATTACTGGCGCTGCGAGTACGCATGACCGACGCGATGAAACACTGGCTGTCAATGCTGATGGTACAGAAAATGTTCTCCAGGCAGCAGGCAAACTGGGCGTCTCAAATGTTGTCTTAGCGTCCTCGTGTAATGTGTATGGACGTGCTCCGACGACCGATATCGATGAGACAACCGCTCCTGACCCGCTCAATCCGTATGCGGAATCAAAACTTACATCGGAGCAGCTACTCAAAGACGCAGCCGAAGAATATGGATTTGATGCGACTGCCCTCCGGATGAGCACGAACTATGGGTTATCTCCGGGTATTCGATTCAATCTCGTCGTCAATCACTTTGTGTTTCGGGCAATTACAGACCGACCACTCACTGTCTACGGCGATGGAAATAATTGGCGACCGTTTATTCACGTTCGTGATGCTGCACGGGCGTACGCACATGCCAGTCGTCATCCCAACTCGTGGCCATCGACGATATACAATGTTGGACAACAGACACAGAATTTCCAGATTGAGGAGATTGCAGAGGCTGTCCGTGATACGCTCGATTCAGCACTTGATATTACTTATCTTCGTGATGCCCATCCGGGGCCATCATATCACGTGAACTTTGATCGTCTCTCAGAGACCACCTTCGAGTGCGAATACACTCTCACAGATGGTATCAGCGAACTCGCAACCGCGTTTGACCAATCATCACCACTTCAATGACTACTGCAAACACACCCTCAACCGATGATTCATTTCACGTCGCCATTACTGGCGCGGCCGGATTTATCGGCTCACGAACTCTGCATCGATTCCAACAGGCGCACCCATCTTGGACATTTACTGCATTGGATAACTTTTATCTCGGCACGGTCCGCTCTGTCGGCGAAACACCCATCGAGCACGTCGATATCCGCAATCGCACGCAATTGGAAAGTGCACTCGATGGTGCAGACGCTATCTGTCATCTGGCGGCAATCAGTGGTGTCGATGACTGTGCAGAGCGCTCCGACCTCGCGCACGATGTGAACATAACTGGAACAAATAATATCGCATGGCACTGTCGCAAACACGGGACGGCATTGGTATTTCCGTTCAGTATGGCCGTGCTCGGCGACCCCACGCAGTTCCCGATCACCGTTGATGACCCGCGAGCCCCAATGAACTGGTACGGGCGGACGAAACTACTGGGTGAACGTGCTGTCGAAGCGTTTGCCGATGGAGCATTCCCTGCGCACCTATTTCTCAAATCGAATCTCTATGGTGAGCATACCGTCGACGGACAGCGTGTCTCAAAAAATACCGTGATTAATTTCTTTATTAACCGCGCGCTGTCTGGTGAGCCGCTTACTGTGTACGAACCTGGGACGCAATCGCGTAATTATATCCACGTCGATGATGTAGCGAGTGCATACGTGCGAAGCGTTGAGCAACTCAAACACCAGCTCAACGCAGGCGTCACTGGTGTTTCAAAATATGAAATCGCCTCAAACGAGGATCCGAGCGTCATGGAAGTGGCGACACTCGTCCAGTCGATTGCAGCGTCGGAACTGAATCGAGATATAGAGATTTCGCTCGTCGAGAATCCACGGAGTGGTGAGACACTCGTTGATGAATTTGCAGTCGATATTTCACGGGCTCGCACTGAATTAGGCTGGAAACCAACCCACACTGTCGAGTCTTCGATTCAGCGGCTTCTCGAAGTCAAATCCGGGTCGAACTCGTAGAAGCCCTCGAAAGAGTCCGTCGTCATACTTCGACCTCGGTTGTATCGTATCGCCAAATGAGATCGAAGTAGCGCTCCAAACCCGCTACAAAGGAACCGTTCGTCGTCACAGCTGCTTGACGTTTGTGCAATGGTATCTCTTCTTCCTCGACGAGCAAGACAGCCTGGCCGGTATCATATTCCATGCTCGGATCAACGACTGTCCCCCGCCAGGGGAGGCGTTTCGCACTCGCTCGCTTTTCAATTTCAGGGTATGAGTGTTCGAGATATTCGAGTATCTCGGTCTGAATTGCTTCATTTGTATCGGTGAGTAACGCAGACTCGAGAACGATAACACGCATTTCAATGTCGCGCTCGATTGCTGCCGTGACAGCGGGTTCGATTGCCTCGAAATACTCGAAACTCTTCGTCAAAATGTGGATACGCTCACGCGCTTCATGATACATCGTCCGCGTTTCGCGCTCGCTCGGGTCACCAACATCGACGACATAGAACAGTTCTTCAACTGGCGAGACTGCATCTTGATTCTGTGCATACAGTGGCTCAAACACATCTAAAAAGTCGTCCTCAATCTCTTCGACACGCATCCGATATGTTTCGAATGACTGACGCTCATTCTCGATTGCTCGCTCAAGAATCGTGCGTGGATGCTTTGGTTCGTACTGCTTTGGGCGGCCAGGAATGATCTTGATATATCCCTGGTCGGCTAAGGTGTCTAAAACCTCGTAAATTCGCGCCTTTGGAATTCCAGTTGCTTCTGAGAGGTCTGGTGCTGTCGTCCGCCCAACTTCGATAAGCGTATGTAGAGCCTGTGCACCATATTCTGTGAGATCGAGCACATCAAGTAATTCAGTAGGATTACGACGAGTGGACATACCGTGTATGTCGACGACCGACGGTCTAAATCTGTGTGTTTGCCACCAGACAGCGAACGGTATATCGGCACTATTAATGGTGCGTCTCCTCCTTTCTCTATTCGATGGATAGCGGATGGCAATACCGCATCGTGAGCGTTATCGGGGCAATGACGCTCGCTTTCGCTGGTGTGGCGATTGCAAACGATCCGTTAATTCAATCTGGGTATGCCCTGCTACCAGTTGTCGGGCATCTCCCTTTTGACCCTGCTGTCGGTGGTGAGTTCGTCATTGAGGCGTCTGTTACTGCGTCAGTGTTAACGGTCGTGATGAGTCCCTTATTCAAGCCTCGCCCATGGCGGATTCTCGATATCGTCTCACAAACACTTCGTCGAGTCAGTATCACAGTCTTGGCACTGGCCACGATTGGCTACTTCGATTTTACCTACCGGCTCCCGCGAGCGACATTGATCGTCGTTAGCGGTTTTCTCTTCGTTTCAGTCCCAATTTGGTTTGTTTTGATTCGACGACGGCCTCAAACGGCCGACGAACGAACCGTCATTATCGGTGATGATGCCTCGACCATGGCTGCAGTGTTACGTGATATCGAGAATCCAGTCATTGGTTATATTGCCCCGCCATTAGTCGATACTGCCTCTCCAGACCACACAGCTCAGTCGCTCACTCGCAGAGCCGATGGGGGTGTCCCACGTGAGTTGTCGTCGCTCCCTTCACTGGGTGGATTATCACGCGTAGACGACACATTGGTCGAATACGACGTTGGCACCGCAGTATTAGCGTTCAGCCAATCCGATCGGAAAGAGTTCTTTGGCGCGCTTGATGCCTGCTACGAGCACGGTGTTGCAGCGAAGGTGCACCGTGGTCATGCAGATGCTGTCTTGACTGATGGGGATATCGATAGTATGCTCGTCGATATCGACTTAGAGCCATGGGACTGGCAAGATTATATTCTGAAACGCACATTCGACATTCTCTTTGCAGCAACTGGTCTGTGTGTGCTGAGCCCAGTGTGTGTGATGATTGCGCTGGCGATTAAATTAGACTCTCCAGGGCCAGTTCTGTATCATCAAGCGCGGACGGCAGCGTTTGGCGATACGTTCCACGTTGCCAAATTTCGCACGATGATCCCCGATGCTGAAGCAGATACCGGCGCACAACTCTCAGCCGAAGATGCAGATGAGGTTGACACACGCGTCACGCGAGTCGGCCGCATCCTGCGAGCGACGCATCTTGACGAAATCCCACAGCTGTGGGCGATTTTGACCGGAGAGATGAGTGTCGTCGGCCCGCGGCCAGAGCGCCCTGAGTTGGATCAGAGCATGGAGAAGGATGCTGATTTCTGGCGGCGGCGATGGTTCGTCAAGCCAGGTCTGACCGGCCTTGCACAGATTAACGAAATAACGGGATTTGACCCGGACAAAAAGCTTCGATATGATATCACATACATTCGTCGTCAGTCGTTCTGGTTTGACCTCAAGATTATCACCCGACAACTCTGGATGGTTGGTACAGATGTCATTCGTATTCTGTGGTAATGCCGTGTGCCTGTATCGAAAGCAATCGGATACTATTTCAGCGATATCCTGTATGAGTACCGTGACGGAGATGGCTCAATGAAACTCATTGACGAGGAAGGTACACTCTTCGGGATTATCAATATTATTGATGCTCTCGTCATCCTGCTTGTGATTGCAGTCGGGATAGCTGGGGCTGCACTGGTTTTTGCAGATGATTCCGAGTCGTCCGGGCCAACGCAAGTCACGGCTCATGCAACTGTTGACCTTGGAACACACCCACCGAATATTGCACGTGCAATCGATGAAGGTGATCAATATAGCGTTGATGATACCTCTACGGTGACAATCACAGATCTGCATCTATCACCGCAAAGTGATACAGTGCGAGTTATTGCGCGTCTCAAGATTGAGGCTGAAGTTGATGAAGACGTGCTACAATATGACGGTGCACCGCTACGACTTGGCCGCTCACTTGAAGTGCAAACTCCACGATACCAGGTAAGCGGCCGCATTCAATCAGTTGGGGGCAATGACACGCTTGCGATCGATTCACAGACAGTCATCGTACAGACGAAAATCCCCGCCGGACAGACCGACGTAGTTGCCGCTGGTGATACAATTAATGCTGGCGGGCAGACCGTCGCAACGATTGAGCAACGAAGGATATACCCGATAGCTAATTCCACGCAACACAGTCTCTCCCTGCAAGTCGAAATGAAAACCCACCGTCGACAGGGGCAGCCATACTTCGGTTCGACACCCCTTCGAGCAGGGCAAAATCTGACGCTTCCAGCGAGTGAAATCACTCTTGACGGGCAGATAGAACGGATAGGCTCAAACGTCGAAGTTGATTCAACGAGTGAACGGACAGTGACTCTCCGAATGACTGATACGCCTGCTCCAGTGGTTGAATTACTGCAGCCAGGACTCACCGAACAGTTCAGGAACCGGACCATTGCTCGTCTCAAGAGCGTTGAGGCTGAGCCCTCACCAACTATTGCTCGAACTGATACTGACTCATTAAAGCTCATCGACCATCCAACAAATCAGGATGTAACACTCCAGGCCGAGATAATGGTGCGCGAGACGCCTGCTGGAGCTAAATTTAAAAACGCACTGCTCCGACAGAGCTCGACTGTGCAGTTGAATTTTGGGACGACGACGGTTGAGGCAACTGTCATTCGAGTTCAAGAGTGAACATGAGACGAAACAATGCGGTATTCTTCACCGTTAGTGATCTCGTGGGTGCACTGTGATCGAGGAGTCTGTGCTCACTGGCATTATCTTGGGTGCAATCCAGGGAATATTAGAGTGGCTTCCTGTTTCGAGTGAAGGCAATATCACCGTCATTTTGACTGCGCTGGGTCGGTCGCCTGCAACCGCAGTCTCATTAGCTCTATTCTTACACCTGGGGACGGCCGTCTCAGCGAGTGTGTATTATCGCCGTGAACTCTGGGCAGTTTTCGGCGACGTGTGGAAGACTCGGACGACACTAAAGAGCACGACGCCAGTCGTGTTTTATCTTATCGCGACAGTCACTTCTGGAGTAGTTGGAATCGCTGCTTATGCCTCACTCGTCGAATTCGTGACAGCTCTAAGGGGCAGCGCAATCGTGATCTGCATTGGGGTCTTGCTCATCGCGATGGGTGTGTTTCAGGCTGTCACGAGTACGGTTAGCTCGGATGAAACACGCGAGCCAACTGTGGGCGATGCAGTCTTGGTCGGCATCGCTCAAGGGGTGGCTATTCTTCCTGGAGTGACGCGCTCAGGAATGACAACTGGGACGTTATTATTACGTGGTCACGATGGACCTGCAGCATTTCGCTATTCGTTCATTTTATCGATTCCTGCGGCTCTCGGGGGGGGACTGTTAGGTGGCCTCGAAACTGGGATTAGTGGCTTCGCTTTCAGTGCAGCTCTGGCAGCGTTCGTGACGGCCGCACTCGTTGGTTTGGTGAGTATTGAGTTTCTCATCCGGATCGTGGAACGAGTAGCATTCTCTGTCGTCTGTCTACTCTTAGGCACTGCGACGGTTCTCGGAGGGGTAGTTGTTCTGTAAACAGCGATATCGATTAGCGTCGATTGTCTCGGGACATTTCAGTCTCGTATGATAACCAATATGAGTGCTGGTCAAGATTTCCATATGTGCGTGTCTCGGTCGTTCTCTGCGAACATACGCTCGAGCGGTACGAGGACTGTCAAGCCTGTGCTGAGAGTGTACTCACCCAGAGTTACGAAAATATTGAACTCGTCCTTGTCGCTGATGGAAACGAGGCCGTCTGTACACAGTTTCGCGACGAGTATCGTGACAATCCACGCGTAACGATCGAGTGCAACGACACGAACGTCGGGTTACTCGAAAGTCGGAATCGTGGTGCTGAAGCCGCCAGTGGTGATATTGTTGCGTTTATCGACGATGATGCAATCGCAGACACAGACTGGATTGCAGCGTTAGTCTCAAGCTATGAAAGCGAGGATGCACTCGCTGTTGGAGGGCAGATGACGCCAGCATGGGTTGCAGGCAAGCCAGCATTTCTGCCTGCAGAATTTTACTGGCTTGTCGGTGTCACACACGAAGGATTCGGCCCTGATGGAAACAAAGATGTCTCAGGTGAAGTCCGCAATACCTTCGGGTCGAATCTCTCATTCCGTCGTGACATCTTTCTCGAACTCGGTGGCTTTGATACGAACATTGGCGGACGACAAGGTGATACCAACCTGCAGGGTGGCGAGACGGAGTTATGCGCCCGATTAGATCAGCGATTTAACAGACAGGTATTCTACAACCCCCAGGCAAAAGTCGCACACAAAGTCTTCGAATATCGAACACAGCTGTCATGGCTTATCGACCGAGCGTTCTGGCAGGGGTACTCAAAGCGCGGGATGGAGACATTTACACCGGACTCAAGTGCTGAGGAGACAGCGTTTTTGCGCGTGCTTTTGACACAACGATTGCCACACCGAGTGAGACACATATTTTCACACCCCTCAGTATATGAATTGGTACAACTCATGACGGTATTTGGATTTACACTTGTCGTCGGACTCGGATACCTATACGGGATATACAAATGGGGACTCAGATGAAGACGCGAATAGAATCATGTGATGAGAGGTCAGAGAATGAACACGGAGAACCCACGTTTCCGGCTGTTTGTGTCCTCACGCATCCACTGGCTGCTGCTGGTGAGAATGCGACTCGAAGTTTATTAGATATTCTTGATGCGATTACTGATGTCTCATTGGTGACGGCGGATCTACCAGGCGATTCAGAGATCCGTGATCAATACGAAGTCCATGAGTTGAGTCAAAAAAGTGCCGGTGACTCAATTTTTGTTGCTGCAATCCGCTTTCTACTGAATCAATTACGCATGTGTGCGGTACTCCGTCGCCGGAGTGAACCACTTGCCTTGTTTTATGGAGCCACATCATATATACTACCGATCGTAGTCGCTCGTCTGCTGGGTAAACGCGTTCTTGTCGAACCGCGGGGTGACGTGCCGCTCACGTTGCGACTCGCGTGGGAACAGCGCATTCCATCACCGATGGCGGCTGGGCTAGCGGGAATTGTTCGGGTACTCGAGCGGGCTGGGTTTGCAGTTGCTGATGGTGTTGTCACCTATACGCCACAGATGGCTGAACAACTTGGGCTTGATCCAGATGATGATTCGGTCTACCCAACAGGCGCACGATACGTCCAAACAGATCAATTCAATGTACAGATACCGTTCGAAGAGCGGGAACTACGTGTGGGATTCGTTGGCCGGCTTGCAGAGGAAAAAAATATTCGAGAATTGGCGCGCATCGCACAGCAACTGCCAGATGAAATAACATTTACTTTTGTTGGAGATGGGGAATTGCGGTCATGGCTTGAGCGGACGCTTGCAGAGGAAATCGCGGCTGGTTCAGTCGAAATGCGTGGGTGGGTCCCGCATGACCGAGTTCCTGCCGAATTGAATCGGCTTCAGTTACTCATTCTACCCTCCGCACCGACTGAAGGACTCCCAACGACGATTCTGGAGGCACAGGCCTGTGGGACAGTTGTCTGTGCGACGCCAGTGTCAGGTGTGCCTGATGTGATTAACGATGGAGAAACTGGTTTCTTAATCGAGAGAGCTGAGACAGAGCACATTATTGAGCGAATCTCCTCAATATTTGAACGCCATGAGTTAACTAAAATTAGCTCACAGGCACGCGAGCAGATTTCTGAGCAATACACTCTTTCGGCGGCAAGAGAGCGGTATAAATCAATTTTACAACCCGCAACTGATCTCTGACGATAGAACTGAATATTCTCTCTCAGGTAATTTCGTGATCAGTGTGTATTGACAAGCCTATGTCTTCGATGAGACTCCACACGTAAGATTATTTGAGTATACTACGGTAAAGTGATTCATACTGATTAACGATATTCCTCAATTCAAAATTTGCATTGGAAATCTTCAAATCACGCAGGCTCAATTTGCTCATCCGGTCTTTATCGATTACTACATGATCAATCTGTGTAGCCAACCGAATAACATAGCGTAGTATCAGCGTATAGTTCTCTGAGTACGTCAATATCTGATAATATACATGCAGTGGTTAACGATACACCTCTGCCACAGCCACGCAATATCCTCCGATGGCATACAGAGGATCTTATTCTATTCTTCCCAAGTAATCTCAATAACTGGACGGATTTATTCGCAATCAAATTATTAATCAGATCGCCTCTCAAAATTCCTTGTGACCTGTAATAATGAGCTCAAGATTACATTCTCTCCTTTATTCAGGCAGGGGCAGCATGAGCTGGTGATTTATATTATCCTTGCTATTGACTCCGGTCATTCCTGCTGAATTTTATTCGACCTGATCAGATGTGATATCTACATGTATCATGTGATCTATAGTGCATTCGCCAGCACGCAGCTAAACTCGACAGTTACGCTATATCGCCTGCATGCTATTCACTAATTTGGCAATCACATACATAGCCGGTTGCTCTCAAGTAAGATCCAAATCCGAGTTCCATGATTTCAGAAATATTTCCCGAGTTCGAATATTGAATTCCTGTAGGCTCTGAGCGAACTAAGCTGGAGAATGAGAGAGGTAAACGCGCAAGTGTGAAATTAGTTATATTAGCTCAGAAATCGTACGTCATCGGAATATTTCGGCTTGCAGTCGCTCGGAACTCTCGCGAGATAGCAAGCAACGATAGAAAATAGACTCCAGCACCAAAGCAGACGAGTGAGGTGACTATCACAGCATCATTGTTGAGAATACTGGTGTTCTCAATACCTGCCTGGATAGCCAAGATAGACACCCCCATTGCTAGTGCAGCGACCCACTGGCGGGCAATCTGGGCGTATGGAAATGCGAATGCAATCAGTTGTGAAAGCATCAAGTACGCAAGTCCAAGTGAAAACCCAGTCGAGAGGACAGAGG
>ERZ1034569.97-NODE-97-length-30526-cov-11.496603_pt1 | contig 30526 bp, 18 predicted proteins | sample MGYA00520706_ERZ1034569 | MGnify/ENA primary metagenome ERZ1034569 (study PRJEB33760, sample SAMEA4777722) | hypersaline lake metagenome | biome: hypersaline environment; feature: brines | place: Spain | collected 2014-08 | depth 0 m ...
ACGCTAAAACAGTGGTGCTCCGCTATGAATGAGGAGTTCCGGGTGTTTCCGGGATACCTTGATAAGTCGTTCCACGCATACATGTATAACGCATGACATCCGATTCATTATCTACAACGTCAACGGTATTGCTCGTCGTCCTCGCCGTGTCCACAGCACTCCTCTTATCAGGATGCGGCGAAGCACAGACGGAGCGAACCCTTGTTGAAACAGAGCCGAACACCTCGTCAAACCAGTCAGAGAACGAAATCGTCGGTGACGACGTGTTCATCGAGAACGACTCCGAGGCAGACATTGGTGAGATGATATGAATCGAGCACTCCTCGTCGTCCTCGCAGTCACTCTATCATTATCCTTCGTCGCTGCGAGTAGTCACAACGTGGATGTCGGCGAGGCCGTCCCTGTCAAATCTGAGTTGGGCGCCGAGATCCGCTTATTACAGTTATCGAACGCCGTGGAGCGAGCCATCATCATCGGTGAAGAAACGAAGCGTCATCTCAAAGACACGACGAACACATCGTCACTGGTCGGGCCTCTCAGTGATCTCTACGGGTTGAACAAGACCCTCTCATCGTACACGGCGGAGAACCTCTCACCAGAGGCGTACCTGGCATTGAAAGGCGTGGCGCGGAACGCCACATCAACGTTCAAGTCACGAGCGCAACCAGTCCTTGACGGCAGGGATCAAGCAAGGATTAAGGCAGCGGCGTCGCCACGGATTCGATCAGCGAACCAAGGACGACGTGGTGAATTACAGTCGTTGATAACGGAATACAATGAGCGACGCTACCAAGAAGTCGTCCGAGACGCAGGTTTGAATGGGTCTAGCAGTGAAGGACCGCCGAGGGAGCGACTCGAAGAGCAATTACAACGCCTCCCTGAGGAAGCCCGGCGGCGCGTCTCAGCGGAGATCCGGGAGCGCAGTGTCCGGGAGCAAGTCGAGGTGCAACGTGATGAGAACCAGCGCCGCGCTGTCCGTTCGCAAGTGGCTCGTCACGTCAGGAAGAACAAGCCGGCGATGCCGCGTGGAAGCCGTGGTCGTGGCAGCCCCGCCGGTGGTGCTGTGAACGCGTACGTCGAGGAACAACAGGAAGCCATCCAGAACGCTGTTAACAAGCCTGAGAATGAGAGGGCTAACTCTCAGGGTCCGGGTCGTAGTCCTCCCACGCCGCCTGGACGTCGCTGACCACGTCAGGGTGACCGGCGATGAAGGGTTGTATGCGAGGACTATCTTTATCGTATCGTAGGTCGTCTCCACCCCATTGTGTCATGGTGCCGCCGCTGCCTCGTATGACGGCGTGCATGGCGGCGACGTCCCACCCGTACAGTGACTGCATGCGTGGGTAGAGGTGCACCGTGTTTTCTGCGAGGCGGCAGCCTTTCAGTGAGCTCCCGATACCCCGACGGCCACTTGTTGGCAGGGTTTGGAGGAATCCGTCGAGGTCGTCGTCCGGGTGTGATTTGCTCACCGCTACGACGACGTCTTGAACCTGTGTTGGCTTGATGTGTAGTTCCTCGTTGTCTTTCCATGCTTCTCCGTGTTTTGCGACGTATGACGTGTTCGTGGCTGGGACGTGGACGACGCCGAGGACAGGGGAGTCGTCGTCTATCAAGGCGATGTTCACTGTGTATTCGGTGCTGCCTCGCATGAATTCTTTTGTGCCGTCGAGTGGGTCGACAAGCCACCACTTCGTTGTGTCTTTGTCGGTGATGCCATGTTCTTCGTCGACGTACGTGTACGGTGTTTCGTCGAGGAGGCGTTCTCTGATGTAGTCGCTGGCGGTGAGGTCGGCGTTTGTGACAGGGGAGTCGTCTGCTTTGCGGTCTTTGGTGAGATCCCCTGTTTCTTGGACGCCTTTGATCTTGTCACCGGCGGTCGCTGCTATGGTTTCTAGTCGTTCGAGGTCTATCATGAGAATGGTTTGCTGACATCTTTGTACGTCTTGGTTAACTTTTTGTGAGCGTATGTTGGCATGGTTTCTGCTACGATGTCTCCGTGGCTTTTCAACTTTGTTTGGGCGGCGCTCAGTGTTTCGCTGATCCGTGCTAGTTCGTCTCGTGCTCGCTTGGCGCTTCCTCTGATGTTCTGCTTGTAGTTGGCGTCGTCGAGGACGTCGGGGCCGTTGTCGCTGTTGTAGTGAGCGCTGAGGGCTTGTGTGTCTGCGTTGAGGCGTCGCATCATGTCTTGGACTACGGTGTTGACGCCTTGGTAGAGGAGTGAGACCGCGTAGCATCTCTTGGTGACGTGTCGTCTGATATGGGTCTGTGTGGCTTCGTTGCTCGTCTCTTTTCGGCCTGGCGGGCGTGTCTTGTGCTCGTTGAGTGCTTCTTCTGCTCTATCGTTGTGTTCCACGCGGTTCGTCCAGGGAACTACTTTGCGTGTCACGATAGCCTGCAGTGATTTGATGACGCCTGGGCCGTGGTCACCCCCTATGTTTTGTATGTCGATCGCGACTTCTTCGATGTCGTCGTATCGGTTGATGCGTTCTCGTAAGAGGCTTTGTTCGTTGATATCATCTTCTTCTGCTCTGCTGAGGATGTGGTCGAGGCTCGGCGTCCCTCGTAGTTTGACTTCGTGTCCGTCTTTGCGGAACCTAACGGATTGCGTGTGGTCGTTGTTGTCGAATCGCATGCCATACGTGGTTTCATTCCCTGGATGAGGGTCTTGCACTGTGTATCGCATCCCTGTCACTACGTCGAGGCCGCGGTGTTCGTCGAGGACATGTTCAGGTCGGTCTTCTCTGTTCATACGCTGTGCTTGAGCTGTTTCACAGTTTCCTTTTCGATGCGCTCACTGATGCGACCTCCGCGTTGAGACACGCTGCGCGGCTGGTCTTCGGAGAGCATGGATTCAGCGAGGCCTGCGTGCTGGTAGAGCTCATGCACGTGGTTTCTTAGACCCTTGAATGTGTTCTTCAGTCGTCGTGCTTTCGTGGCGACCTCTGGGAATCCTTTGTTCGCAAAGTATGCTTGGTCTGATTCCATGCGTCGTAGTTCGATGTCCATGGCGTTATACGCTGCTGCTGTCAGGTTGCGTGCGTGCACTGCGTCGAAGTACGTCTCGGGTGAGAACTGCGGGGAGCGACTTGTTTCCCACGGTGTGAGTTGTAGGGATTCGGCTGTGTTTGCTCGTTCGGAGGCGTCGAAGTCGATACTGTCGCGGATGATCATGTTCTGTTCGTTTTGTTGTTCTGTGACGTCTTCGACGTCATTCGTCACTGTTCGTAGCTCGTTGTATACGCTGTCTTCGAGGATTGCTTCGATTCGTTGTTCTTGCAAATCACTGTAGTACGTTATAAGGCTGTCTTCGTCTGTGCTCACGTGTTGGTCTTGCCATCGTTGCAAGCCGTGTGAGGACACCTTGTCTAGGTGTAACGCCTCTTTCGGCTTGTCCTTGGCTTCTTCGAGTGCTTTGAGACTTGGGTTTTGAACGTATGGCTCTGCTGAGAGGGCTGTGATAGTGGTGTTCTCCGTGGTGAGGGTGACTTCGTCGATGCTTCCCTCGTAGTACCCGGCGATGTCGACAGCGATTTGGTGTGCTCGCGTCCGTCCTTGCGCCTCGTACGTGGCTCCATAGGTGAAGCCGGGCTGGCCGAGGCCGATGAGTAGTGGTTCCAGGGCTCTGTTCGTCTCGACAGAGGGCTCTTTCATGCGTCGTAGTAGTCTTCGGCTTCGCTGAGGCGTTCCTTTGTGCCGATGTCGAACCATGCAGCGTCGAAGTCGTAGGCAACGACGCGGCCTTCGTCGGCGAGGTATTTGATGAAGTTCCCCGCGTCGTCACTCGGGTATCCGCGTGCGAGGTAGACGTCGAGGAGTGACAGGTGATCCTCTGACAAGGCGTAGAGCAGCGTGCTTGCTAGCGTGCTACTCGGGTCTTCTGGTTTTTCCTCGAAGCCCGTGACGATGTTATCATCGTCGACGTCGACCACGCCGAACGACCCGGCGACTTTTTCTTTGTCTTTGAGGTCTTTGACGGCGATCAGGCTTCCTTCTTGTTCGTTGTAGGCGTCGATGAAGTCTTCGAGGTCAAATTCGAAGAGGTTGTCACCGCCGATGACGAAGAGGTCGTCGTCAATGCTTGCTTCGTTCACGACGTATTTTATGTCGCCGAGGGTGCCGAGGCGCTCCCCGTTCTTCGTGGTGCCGTCGTTGATGACGGTGATGTCGTGATCGGTGTCGACGCGTTCAGCCCAGTCGCGGAGTTGGCCGGTGAACTTGTCGTTGGTGACGACGTATAGTTCGTCGAACGGTATGTGTTCGATGCGTCGGAGGATCCGGGTGATGATCGGTGTGTCGTGGACGTTGACGAGTGGTTTCGCTGTGTCTTCTGTGAGTGGGTGGAGTCGTGTGCCGTATCCGCCGGCGAGGATGAGTCCTTTCATACCCGTGGTTATGGAATGGTTGTTTTTGAAACATACGTGGATTCTTAAACACGGCTTGTTATAAAGAGGGTATGTTTTCGTGGATGCAGCGTGGAGCCCAAACGGTTCTTGACGTGTTTTGGCGGACGTCGACTTTTTTTGATAAGGAGCGGCGTTGGACGTACGGCCTTGGTTACAACATGGCTTTCAGCGCTGTGTTACAACTTGTTGTCAGCCTTGTCCTCGCCGGCATCGTAGCTTCTGAGTGGGGGAACGCGATGTTGTCGTTACTCCCGTCCACGGTGTTGCAACCAGTCTACATCGCTTTCGCCACGTTGCTCTGGGCGTCGTTCATCGCGTTGTCGTTAGCTACGTGGTGTGAGAAGTCGTTCAAAGCACCCCTTGTTCTTATCGGGTCGTTGCTGGCGCTCACCGTAGTCATCACTGTTGGTTTGAACTACGCGGGGGTTTTCAAGCCTGTGTGGCGTAGTATCTGGGTGTTCGGATCCTGGCTGGCGTGGATGACCGGTGCCTACGTGTTTTTGTGGTACCACGCCTCGTGGTTTGAAGACGTCCTTGCCTTGTCGCAGTACAGCTGGCTTGCCTCGTATCCATACATCGTTGTCAGCAGTTGTATCGTGCTGATACAGGAAGGCTTCAGATCTACTAGTCTCGTCTGGGAGGTGTTATCAAGCCTTGTCGGGGCGGCTGCGATAGTCCACATCGTTGTTGCGACAGTGATGGGGGTTCGTGAGCGGTTTGATGTATCGTTGCTCGGCGGTGTTATCGCTGGGATTATCGGGCCTGTGCTTATCTTCCTCTGCATCCTTTTGCTTGTCTACGCTGGCGTCCTCGTCGCCTAAACCACTACGCTTAAAAACACCGTGCGCTTCTTTTGATACCAGACGGCCATAGCGGCGTGGTTATACCTGTTCCCATCCCGAACACAGAAGTCAAGCACGCCTACGTTCCGGGTTGTACTGCACTACGCGGGAACCCCGGAAAGCTGTCTATTTCTTCTTCAAAGATAATAAGTACAGTTAGATTATTACAAAAATGTGATTCCCTTAGCGGCTTACACCGTGGAGAAATCCTGGTATCAATTTATAGGAGTAAATTGGGTTGTAATTGCTACAACCATTCTAATCTCACTTGCCCTCTTTGTGACATGGTCTGTTTTGAAGTATGGATGGAGGTCGAATCCTGTCAAGGTTGCAGTCACGACGACTCTGGCTATACTTGCTTTGACGGCTATCAACCTTTACTATGAGAGCTGTTCGAGAGGATTTACTGATAGCTTTGCGGGGTGTCCTGGTTATAGCGTCTGGAGGAGTCTAACACATGAAACCCATTCGTACCGGACCGTGCCCGAACACCCTAGTCAGAATAAATCCTTACCTTCCTAACTACTGTATCCTGCTAATATATCCGCTTGTCGGCTCGTAGATGTCGCCTTTGCGCTTCAACTTCTCGATGATTTCTTCTGCGTCATGCTCGTCGATTTCGCGAGCCTCTGCTTCTTGGTAGAGGTCTTCGAGTGGCACGCTCCCACCGTTCTTCTCTTCTAACTCGGTGATGAGTTCTTTGACGACGCTGATCTGGCTTCGTTCACTAGCCGTCGTCCCTGTCTCGATCTTGTCGATGTCGAACTTCCCGGTTTCTTCGTCGTACCCGATCTGTGTCAGGCAGTAGTGGAGGAGTTCAACGGCTCGTTCCGCGTCTTCACGGTCGACCGTGGTGGAGAGCCGTGTCTTAGCGCTCGCTGTGGCGAGCCGTACGAGGCCTTCGAGTTGTCTGGCGCTTATCGGCACGCTTTGGATGCGTTCTTCCTGGCCGGCTTGGTTCCGCATGGAGACGAAGTAATCCTGTATTTCTTCGAGTGCTTCATCGGTGAGGGATGGGGCGACGCGTTGCCGGGCGAACGCTATGTAGCGCTTCATGAAGTTCGTGGAGTACGGTGGTTCTTCGTCTTGGTCGTCTCTGTGGAGGTCGAGGATGAAGCTGCTGAGCTCGCGGTCTTTTTCCTGGTCTGGGATGTCTCGTATTGGGAAGATGAGGTCGAATCTGTTGATTAAGGTGCTGGGCATGTCGATTTGCTTGGCGATGACGTCATACGGGTCGAACCGTCCGTACTTCGGGTTAGCGGCGGCGAGCACAGTGGTTTGTGCTTTCAGGGTGGCTTGGATGTTTGCTTTGCTGATCGTGATGCTTTGTTGCTCGAGTGCTTCGTGCATCGCTGACGCGTCTTCTTCTTCCATTTTGTCAAGTTCGTCGATGCACGCGATTCCTTTGTTTGCGAGGACGAGTGCGCCGGCTTCTAGCGCCCAGCCTTTGAGGAATTCGTCTTTGACAACCGAAGCCGTAAGCCCGGCTCCGGTGCTTCCTTTCCCGCTGACGAACCGGCTCTTCGGGGCGACGTGGCTGATGCGCTTAAGCATCTGGGAGTTGTGTGCGATGACACCGTTTGCGACGTAGTTATGTGTTTGTTCGACTTGGAAGTCGTACACGTAGTCGTCGTGGGATGCGACTTTTTCGATTGACTTGATCTTGTCCCAGAAGATGTCTCCTTCAGCTGTTTGTTTGAGAGCTTTGTATGACCACGTGTTTTGGTTGTCGATGTGGTCGACGATGGTTTGTAATGTTGTTCGGCTTGGCTCTCTGTTGCCTTGTTCGTAGTGGGCGTATGTTGATCGGGGTATACCCATCTCTGCTTGTGTTCGTCCTTGTTGTTTTCGGATGTGTTTGAGGAGGTTTTCTACGCCAGGGATGGTGTCGATATTGGTGTTGTGGTCTGAACCTGATAGAATGTGTTCTAAGGCTTCCTGTTTGTCTGGGTGGTTGAACCCTATGTTTTCGTTGAATGCTTGTGTGAAGCCTGGTGTGATGATTAACTGGTGAGCTTCAACTGTTTTTTGGTCTTCTGTGTTTGTAGCTCGTTTTTGTTTTGTTTGTTTTCTGGCGACGATGCCGAGTCGTTGCAGGAGGTAGCTGACGTGATCGGCGAGGTCTTTGCTCGTCGTGGTGATGCTTACGTGTTTCTTCTTGGTGTTGACGTAGCCGTCAGCGTCGAAATAAGCTGAGAGGTATGCTTTGATGACCTCGTCTTTGCTTCGCTGTATCTTGGCCGGGACGGCCTTCGCGTCGCTTGGCTTTGTCAGTGACGGGAAGTTCCTGTCTAAATAGTTGTAGAGGCCTTGGGATGTCACGTATAACTCGTGGGTGCCGTTATCTTCTCGTCTGGTAAGGCGTTGTTTGAACAGGGCGTTGAAATCTTCTTGGTATTTTGAGATGAGCGTTTGGTTCTCATTGGTGAAGCTAACCCACGCTGATGATTCATTTTCTGCTAGGTAACCATCTCCTGTGAGGTAGCCAAGGATGCCTGCCAGGCGTGGTGTGAGGATGCTGGGTTGGTTGTAGTTCCTGCTGTTATTGTAGTGTTTTTCGTCTTTGGTTTCGAGGCGCTGGAGTTCTCCTTTGACTTCTTGTCGTCGTGGGACCGCAATTCGGTCTCCTTCGTCGTATTCGTTTGCTTCTCGTGCGAATATGACGGCGTTGTTTGTGGTGAACAGCGGATGGTTCGGTGTGACTTTGATTTCTCTACCTGACGTGGTCGTTATTTCAAGGAGTTCGTCCGGGCTTTCACGCTTCCAGGCTTTGGAGGCTGTTCCGTGCTTCGTCTGCCCTGTCTTGCTCAGCGTCGTGAGTGACTCGTTGATGTCGACGTTGTCTCCGTCGAAGCTGTGTTGTTCTGCGTAGTCCCTCATCGTGGTTATTGTGCCGTTGGAGAGCATTATCTTGGTGTCTCCTGTGACGCATTTCCCGGCTCCTGGATCCCCTACGAGTAAGACGTGGATGTCTCCTCGTTGTTGGACGCCTTCGCCGCGGCTTTTTTGGACGCCGCCGAAGAGTTGGAGGGTGAGTGCTTGTTTGATCTTGTCGTGGCCGTATATGCTGGGTGCGACGCTTTCGACGAGTTTGTCGAACACGTTCGGGTCTTTTGACGCGGAGATGATTTCGTCTCGTTCTGATGCGTCGATTTCGAGGTCGCTGAATTCTTCTTGGAGTGGTTCGACGTAGTTACCTTGTATTTGTAGGTCGTAGCTGGTGCTTTTGGCGCCGGTTGAGAGGTTGACCGGGACTTCTTTGAGGGTGCCGACGACGGTTACTTTGCTCCCTGGATTTGTTTTTTTCTCGCTCATTGGGCTGACGAGGTCGTCTTTGAGGAAGCAGTTGATCCGTTTTGGTTGCTCGCCGCCGGTGAGTTCCTCTGGGGCTTCTTCTAACACCATTTTTTGGACGTCTTGGAGGTCTTTTTCGACGAGGTTGAAGCTGCCTTTCCACCCGCACTCGCCGCACTTCCTGGGTTTCTTGAGTTTTTTCTCGTTTTGTTTGATGACTTGGTGTGTTTGGCACCGTGGGCATTCGAAGGTGGCGGCGACAAGTTGTGGTTTAACGTCGTTTTTTTGTTTGATGATACCTTGGAATTCGTGGAATTGGTTGAGGTGTCGGCTGCGTGCTTCTCTTATTGGGAGGTTGCTGCTGCTTGGGAGGTTGGAGAACCGTGCGTTCAGAGAGTCTGTTGTGTCGAATGTTTCGAGGGCGAGGTTGGCTGCTTCGATTGTTTCCTCTGGGTTTTCGAGGAGGTTTTCGGCGAGGCTTAGGTCGAACATGCTGAGTTCTGGGAAGTTGACGACGAGTGCTGCTTCGTCGCTTCCGCCTTTTTGGAGTATTTCGTCTTGGTAGTTGAGCTGGTAGAACTGTTCGAATTCTTCGATTATCGTTCTGTCGTCTTGTTCGTTTTCGACTTCTTCTTGGAGTTCTGCCACGTTTACAGTGTAAGAATGGATTGGTTATAAGAAATGTGGATTGCCGTCGTGTCTTGTAGTGTTCTATCATGTGTCACGTGCTAGTCATCCTAAAGTATTTATACAGAGGTTTTCATGACTTGTTAGTGATGAAACGGTCCTTGATCGTTGCTTTGGATCAAGAATGGGGTATGGGTAACCGTGGTTCTCCTCAGCCCATGCCGGTATACGTTCCCGAAGACCTACAGCACTTCAAGGAGACAACAACGGGGAACACCCTACTGTGCGGCCGGAAAACGTTTGAGACCTTCCCCGAGAAACCCTTGCCCAATCGGAACACGATCGTCCTTTCACATCAGAGCGAACAATCACTACGGGACGAGTACGGCGTGCACGACAACTTGTACTTTGCAGACGGGTTCGAGGACGGACTCAGCATGCACTACCTGGACCTCTCCGACACCACGCTCTACGTGGCCGGCGGTCAAACAGTGTATCAGTCAGCCTTAGAACAAGGCCTCGTCGACGAAGCTTTGATCTCGCGTTTTCCTATTTCCCTCGGGTGTGACATGAGGTTCCCCCGAGAAACCTTTCAGCAGTACGACTGGGATGCAAACCATCATGTCATCAGAACTGAGGCAGACACCGGTTTCAACGAGTTCCGAATCGAGCAGTACACCAAGGAGTCCCTGTGATATCTGATAATGAGCAAACGTATCTGGACGGATTAGTCGAAGTACTGACGAGAGGCGACCAGTACCTCTACGGTGAGCGAACACAGAGTGCTCGACTCAGCGTGACAGGATCTAAGCACGTCTACGACGTAGGGGAGAACATCCCGTTTTTGACGACGAAGCACGTCAAGCCAGACCTCGTCATACCAGAGTTGATATGGTTCATGCGCGGTGACACGAACATCCAGTTCCTCGAGGAAAACGGCGTCGGTATATGGACCGCTAACGCGTTCCAGAACTACCTTGAGTCAACAGGCCAAGCAAGCAACGTGGAACAGTATAGCGAGGAATGGAAACAGAGAAAGGACGCCTTCGCTGAGAGGATACGAGACGATGATGGGTTCGCCGCGGAACACGGTGATCTTGGCCCCGTATACGGGAAGATGTGGCGGGATTACCCGAATCCAGAGGGTGACAACGTTGATCAGCTCGGCTCCAACGTGGAAGCCTTACGGAACGGGGAGCAGTCGACTCGTCACGTCGTCAACGCGTGGCACCCGGCATACACAGACGACGTCGCCCTCCCACCGTGCCATGCGTTCTTCCAGTTCCACAACTGTGGTGGAAAGCTCGACATCACATTGACGCAGCGTTCCACTGATGCATTCCTCGGCGAACCCTTCAACATCGCCAGTTATAGCTTACTTAACAAGATCGTCGCAGCGGATGCTGGCTTAGAACCTGGTAAGCTCCACCATTTCCATGGGAATAAGCATCTTTACTGTGGTAGTGCCGAGCGGAAAAAATGGTACGCCGACAGCGAGAACAGGGAGTGGCTACGTAGGAGCATTCAAGATGTCAAGGCCGACGGTAGGCGTTCCGAATATCACGCGTTGAAAGAAACGCTCGAATCTCGGCTCCCAGACGAGGAGCCAGCCATGAACTGTTCCGATCATATTCCCCTTGCATTAGAGCAACTTGGCCGCGAAGCCTACAAACCTCCTAGTGTGGAGGTGATATCGGGAAAGCCATTCAACGAATACAATGTCGACGACGTGGTTGTATCTGACTACGACCACCAGCCCTTCATTCCCGCCCGTATGGCTGTCTGACCATATTAGAGAGCTTAGGGACCAGACTTGATTCTAAGCAATGATTTGGTCTGTGAGTTGGCAGCTCTCTCGATTCCCTCCGTTCAACGTAGAACGGAGTATGAGGCGTTCAAAGTAACAATGACGTGTGATGCCTCTGGTCTCTGAGCAGTTATCAAGAGCGTATGGAATATTTAATGGGATAGCTAACCATGGTATTCGTCTAACTTCTTTCGGACAATATCCGAAAGAATCAAATCAGTGAACGTCGTCTCTACACTTCCACGCTTCTATCCTATGAATGTTGTCGGAATAGGAAGAATTTACGAATAACAGGTCCCCGTCTGAAAAAACCGAGAAAACCGCGTGAGAAAGATAACAGTATGTCGTGCTGTGAAAACACGATTCAAGCCATGTCACAACACGTCCGTATTATCTCAAATACGTATGCATGGCCGCCCTGTTAGTGCCAATCCTGATTGCAAATATTTGGTAGAGTAGCTCTACTCTTCAATGTTAATAAGAGTCAGACCAGGATCTACCGCTGATTATCCCTAGATATTTATATAATGCCTAATGTTCGTCAACGATATGCAGTGTCGGTTTTGCGGGCAATCCATTAGTAGCGACCTGGATTCACACTACAAAGAGGAGCACGAAGAAGTAGACCATGATATTCTCAAAATCCTAGAAAACGACGCCAAGCGGGCTATAGAGCTCGCTAAGCGACGATCAGTCGCTTTATCGGACGTATTAGACGCTGAACGGAATCTTGAGGACCGTCAGGCTCTGCAGGAAGGCCTCCGAGAGTCAATGGAAACGTCAAACAAGGATATAGACACAGAAAAAAGCATTTCTATGTTGGATACAATCAGGCAAAAAATCCAGTCAATTATGACAACTCAAAAGGAAACAAATCAAATCAAAGACAAAGTTCAGAAAAAAGAATCAGAAGTTGACTCGTTGAAAGCAACCATATATTCACTGCAATCCCAGAAAAAAGCTTTGAAAAATGAGATTGAATCCTACAGAGAGAATCGATCACAGTATAAAGATAAAGTAAAATCATTAGAGGAGGATATAAGCGAGCTAGAAGAAAAAGAAGAGAGGCTTGACAGTCGGTTAAGAGAATACGATGAAAAGAAAAACATGCTTTACTCGAAGATGAAATCTCTTAAAGAGAAAATCCCGTCAGCGGACCGAGAATAGCGTATACATAACGATTACAATCACATTGTAAATGTTAATTGTATGGTGCGTCGAAGTTTAGGTATCTACGCACGAATACTGCATACTGAGAGTTTCAGTTAATCCTTCCTCAGGTGCGTTCTTGGTATTAATCTCGATGGTGAGAACGTTCGGGTTTGGGACGGCTACACCCTAAACTCTATCTAATCCTGTAAATTCAACCCGTCAATGACTTGTGAGGAACAAGGAAGATGTCAACGTGCGAAAGCTTAATTCTGCATGCATCCTATGGGAATGATACTATTCTTGTTGATTCTAAAGAGTGACTATTAATCCGCAAGCTCATCATGCCATTCTTTAATCTTTGTTTGGGTCTGCCTCAATGCCCCCGAAAGCTGGTCTAGGCGCTCTTGCTTATATCTAACCCTTTTTTTGAGGGTTGACTTTTTGTCTTCAAGACGTTGAATATCTTCTTCAAGGCAATCCGTTTTTTCCGTTACAGTTCGCTTCCATACTCTCCAACATCTGATACTGATAAGTAGGATCTGGCGTCTTGCTCCTACCCATATCTTTCTGAGATAGTAACGCGCCCTTGAAACACCTCTTCTAATCCATTGGACCATATACTATTCTATGCGATGCTTCATATTTAATTTTGTGACCCCGTATTCATGAAATGAAACATGTTTCCCACTCTACAGTATTGGACAATAGAAAACTCTAAGACGTAGCCGCTTGACGTTTCCTGATTCAAGCGAGCTCGACGGCCTGTCTCAATCCCGCACAATTAGACGGGTTTCTTCGTAGGCCACAAGTAGTAGTTATCAAATTGTTGAGTCACCCTGGTACTACTGTTATTGGTTGGGAATGTTAAACTTCGAGCCGAATAATACCCGCAATCCTATAGCACAAGGTTGTTGGGTAAACTGATCATAGATTCCGTCCAGGCGGGTATCGAGAATACCTCGCCTGATCTCCCTATGAGACACGAGAAACAGGTTTCTGCCATAGCTTCGCACCTATTATATAGTTGGTCAACGCACTAAGTGAGGTATGTGGGTGAAATATGTAAATGGCCTATTATTTTCTATCGCTATATTTACTGGTTATGTTTTCCTCGTTGAGTGGGTTCCAAGTAGTCAGGTGTCAGAAGGATGCCAGCAAACCTCTGAAACACAAGTAGGTATCTGCACTGCTGTTAGTGCGACGGTGAAAAGAGGGTACTACCTCGGCTTAGTAACCCTCCAGACAAAGGCATATGGCTTCCGTATACACTGGTTGAATAATGCAATAGGATTTATTTCTTGTTTACTGGGTTTTGGAACCGTATTTTTTTATAGAAATGTTTACTACAAGAGTTAGCGGATGAAATATACATTAGTTGCGGTAACCATAATAACCTTAGCCACAGTCAGCGTTCTGTACGTGTTCGGCCCTGCTGACAATCCTGGTTTTGATAGCGATGTATCGTGGCAAAATGAGATAACCGTTGAGAAGAACAGCAACGACCTGGATAAAACCTATAATAAACTCACAGAGCAGGGTAAACAAGTGATAGCTAACAAGCTTTTCAATAATAGCTTAAACAACACAGCGTACACTCGGAAAAGCTTTACCTACATTTCGTTAGGCCAAGGATCAGCCATATCAGCGGAAGACGTCCGTGTAGACGAAGAGCTCAATCAGTACAACCTCAGCCGAAAGGAAGCAGGATTTATCGATTCGTCCTCTGTAGGAACCTATACATTGAAAGCCAAATACAAAGCCGACTTGCCGAATAACACAGAGGAAGTAAACGTCAATACAACTGGTCTCTACTACAACGAATCAGGGCCTTCCCTTATCTCAGGAGGAGATTTCTCTAATGCTAGCCTTGAAGACGGGGACCGATTGACAGTCACACATCGAATCACAATTAGTGGAAACTGACACCTTCTCTATCGCCAAAGACCAATCTTTCCAATCCGATGAAGCCCTCAACTAACTCCCACATAGTAATCGCCGTTCTCATATTCATATCGGCACCTCTCGTAGCGGGTCAGGATGAATCTACAGCGATATCCCTCGATCACCAAATCAACGTGACCACCAACAGCACCAATGGCAGCGCAGCATGCAGTATCTCCAGTGGCAACGGGGACTGTTCTAATAACCAGACAGTAAGCATCGAGCGATTACACCAAGAATCCATCGTGGTTTCTAATCATCAAACAAATAGCGGGGCCGATGCAAAGACAAAAAATATCAGCAATTTGACCACTGGGCCCGAAGACGGCGAGTGGGTAAAGATATCACCCCAAAACGATAGTAACTTTTGGATCATGACCTACGAAGCCACGAAGTCAAACCAGAGCGCCACAAATCCTCTTCCTAGAAGCAGATTTGGCGAAGAGCCATGGAATAATGTATCACAGTTAGAGGCCAAGCGAGCTTGTAGTCGACTTGGTGATGAGTACGGACTCGCAACCAATTATGAATGGCAGAAAGCATTGGATCTTGGGAGCTCAACATTAGCAGGGAACACGGATTCAGGTCAGTATCACGATCAACCAAAGCAGGACTGCCAACTGGCTCAGGACACCGCGTGGAACGTGAATTACTGTTTGACAGGGACCGGGCCTAATACATGGACCGCGCCCTCTGGAACAGTCGACATGGTAGGAAACCTCTGGGAATGGACGGCGACAACGATTAACACGTCGGACAAAGAGCTTGCCTCTGCCTCTGGTTACATACAGGGATGGAACGAAGCCTCAGTGTGGCCTACTTCTCTGAACGAAGAACTAGAATCATCGACTCATAAATCCTGGTTCTTCGCGTCAAACGGATCGTACGCCGTGCGTCGAGGAGGGAGCTGGTCAACCTCACAGCTCAGCGGCCCATTTACTATGAGTGTTGACAGGAAACCCACCCACCAGGATCAAAGCATAGGCTTTCGATGCGTGTACAGACCGAATATATAAAGAAAGATGATGTTTCTATGATAATGCGAATGATAGGATGTGGTGACATATCACAAGTGATAGGATGAGAAGATATCTCGCAGTTCTTACAGCCTTCTTCGTCCTGGTTTCCGTAGCTAATGGAGTCTCCGCCCTATCATGTGATAATGGTAATTTATCCTCAAGTGAATGCGTCATAACTGAAGGAAAAGACATCACAGGTGAAACCATCACCACGTCTAACACGGATATAGTAGTCAAAAGTAGTGGCGCCCTATTCACGAACCATAAAACGGATTCGAACTCTCCACAAGCCTATATCCGCCTCAACGACGGGCAATTCATCGTGGAATCAGAGGGTGTCGTCCATGCGAACATCAATGTCTCAGCCAAAAACATCGTCGTGGAGGACGGCGCTGTCATAGACGCAACCGGGTTAGGGTGGCAAGCTTCACGCAAATCAACGAGTGATTGCCCGGCCGGAGTAAGCGAATTCGGCTATTGCCTTGGACGTGGGCCCGCAGGAGGTGCAGGAGGAGACGGAAACAGCAATACAGGTGCCGCAGGAGGAGGACACGGTGGAAAGGGAGGATCATACATATACACCGAGACCAACTATGATGCATCAGGTGGTGGGCGTGGTAACGTGAATAACCGCACTTACGGGAATGCAACAAACCCTGTGAGATACGGATCAGCCGGGGGTAGCGAAGGTTCAAACACCAAAAACACACTCACCGATGTAGATGGTAAACACGGCCATAACGATCTAAGCTCCTTTGAAGACAGCGACCTCCGACGCCTGGTCAAAGCAGCCACTGACGACAGCAATCAAAGAGACGACCCAGACAACGACAGGGCAGACTCAGATCGATGGCATGGAAGTGGTGACGAGTACAGATTGAATAACCCTCACGATATCTATATGTCGTCAGGAGGCGGAATCATCACCCTATCAGCAGCCAAAGAAATAGTCATTAACGGCTCAGTCTTATCTAACGGTCTCGATGGATCCGACAGCTCAGGATCTGGTGTTATGGGTGGTGGAGGAGCCGGAGGGAGCATACGGATGTCAGCAGGAGGGATGTTCGGCGACGGCTTCGTACAAGCAGAAGGAGGAGACTACGCAGAATGGATCGATGGAGGCGGCGGCAATAGCCCAGCGTCGGGAGTAAGCGCCGGAGGAGGTGGTGGCCGTATCTTCTACGAGTACAGTATCGAAGAACAAAACTGGAGTATCTCTGCTGCTGCAGGTGTCGGAAACGTAAACTCCTCTGTAGGATTTGGCGGCAGCGAAAACAAAGTTAGTGACACGACCGTCTTCGCGACCGACGGAACAGTCCGAGACGACATCGCCTTCTCAGCGAGGGTTAACGAAACAATTGTTAACGACAACGAAGACATATTTATCAATGGAACAGCATCGACCAACGTATCGATTTCCTTAAATGGAACCAAGCAAGGTGCAGATGCAGTCCCCAATCAATCTGACGGGTTCTACTCCAAAACCATTACAGCCTTAGATATCCAGGATTTCGACCAATACCAGGACTACAAACTCCGCATATCATCGGAGATAAGTGATGGAAGAGGGATAAACGAAACGTTCAATCTCTCCCACGAAGCTTACCAAGTCCAAACACGTTCTGATTATGTGCTACGACCAGAGCAGACGTTCAATGTCTCTGTAAATCTCACCCACCATCAACCTGGCAGTGACGGCTCACATACTCCGAACAGTAACGTGACCGGACAGACGGTGCGCTACAGTAGGGACGGAGCTACGAATCTCACAGACCTGTCAGATCAGACAGTGAGCGGAGGCCTCGTCTCCTTCCAGGACACCCTGAACCCCACAGTCAACCGGCAGTCCTACAGTCTAAGAACAACAGACGACGATGGGATACGAGGTTCATCGACAAAGAACATAGCATGGGTTGATATCAATGATACAATCGTCGACCCAGGGCAAACCATCAAAATTAATGGGACGGCTCACAACACCGTCAAAATCTACTATGAGAATCGCACGGGCCAGCTAGAAAACATCCAAACTATCTCAGACACATCCTCCAGTGGTTTCTACAACACAACAATTCAAACACACCGAATCCAAAACATTTCCAACCTCGGGAACTACACCTTAGAAGTGCGCACAGAGCTCAACGGTGACATCAGAACAGAGAGATTCCAGGTGTACCACCGCGAGCTAGAGATACTTAACAACCCAGAATACCTACACCGGCCGAATGAAACATTTACAGTGTCAAATCGCTCTATAATATACAAAGAAAACGGGTCCGATGACGTCACCACCCAGCCGTACACTGGTAATATAACCCTCGCGTTCAAGAACGAGTCAGCCACCAAAGACCTCAACACGATCCAACCAAATGATACTACTGGGAGGTTCGCATTTAACAAAACGGTGTCTCCCACGCGAGAAAAGAAACGCTACACACTAAGCGCGACCACCGAAAACGGCGTGAACGACATACCATCCGACGACGATATATTCAGCACTAACAATCAGTCTTATGGCTGGGTTACCATCGACGAAAGCATCCTCAAACCCGGCGAAACCATCACCGTTAACGGATCAGCTCACAACGACATAACCATATCTCTCGGGAACCAGACAGTTATTGCCAACCTCACTCCAGATTCGACAACCGGTTACTTCGAACACAGCTTCTCCGTTCCGGCCTACACCGACGTCAGCAAACTAGGCAACCAAACACTCACCGTGGAAACACCACTCAACGGAGAAACGCGTACCGAGGACTTCTCCGTCTCAATACGAGACCTACGATACTCATTAGACAGCACGTATCCACGACAAGTTAACCCTGGCGAAACATTCTCCGTCAGCGGCACCATCACAAAATACCGAGAGAACACAGAGGGCGGAAGCAAAGTTGTTAACTATTCAAACCAACTAATCACTGCCACCTACCAAGACACGTCAGGATTTAAACAAACGGTAACCAATCAAACTAACAGCACAGGATCATTCAATATTAGAGGGCTCACATCGCCATCAAACGGCGGAGATAGAACCGTTCAGATTTCAACTACAAGCGAAGGAGGAGTCACCCGAGAAAGAAACCAGCAAGTTAATACGCGGATACGCTTAGCGAATGGCTCCGCAGTATCACCAGCAAACCGACAGTTCAAAGACTCATCCCTGAGAGAGACAGCGACAGCGAACCGCGGTCAAAACATGACGTTCAGGGTCAAGACGCGAAAAAGCCTCAACTTCGTTGACGACGTCTACGCCGATATTACAGCACCTGATGATTCACAATACAACGTCTCCCTCGAACCACAAAATGTGCTCGGCGAAACGATCAGCGGCGAGGACCTTTCCAGCACATCAAAAACCAATATCACCGACAAGTTGCCTGACATATCGAGGGCAAGGATGAGTCTAGGATACCAGGCTGACGACGAAGCCGAACTACTTCTGAGCCTTCCCTTCAACAACGATGACCCCTTCCAAGATGTCTCGCCCACCAACCAACCGATTGCTACCAACGGCGATGTCTCCCGATCTCCTGGAGTATACTCAACACAAGGAATCTCCCTCGAGGGAGGGAGTATCGAGATACGTGACACACAGGCGCTTAACTTCGCCTCCAACTTTACCATATCAACCTGGATTCAGACCAATCAATCAGGAGTCATCTACTCAAGAGCAGACTACGATTCAGAAAATGTCGGACCACAGCTACACATCAGAGACAACGGCAAGTTGCGATTCACAGCATCAGCTCCAACTTTCACAACCCCAAATACTATCGACTCAAACACGACACTAAACGACGGAGAATGGCATCATATCATGGCAACATACGATCATGCCAACGAGAAAGTCAGCCTGTTTATCGATGGAGAGTTAGAGAACACAGCCGAATTAGAGGGCAAACTACAGACCTTCTCCACAGAGCCCAAGATAGGAGACGGGGCTCAGAGAGAACCTTTCCAGGGCAACATAGACCAGTTCCGGATCTTCAACGAAACCAGATACACCGATACCGCAGAAGACCTCTCCACCACAACCGGAACACTTTCTACGACGGTGACGACAGAAGAACCAATCATAGACACACTGAAGCTCATAAACTTCGACGGCCAACTAAATCAAGGTAATTTGTCCTTTACCGTAGAGAGCGACCCGGACAAAGATGGCATATATGAGTCAACAAGTCCCGTAATTCCCTGGTCAAACACGACAGCTATCCAAACTGTGACGGGCCTACCAAATAAATCATCATCGTACCGAATAACTACAAAGATCTCAACTACCTCTCCGTCCCGGTCACCAGAAGTGTCAGGCATAGACGTCAAAGCCCGTAACGACGATGTTCTCCTTTGGGAAGGACAGACTAGTATAGCTAATCTCTCAGACCAGTTTGGAAGTTACCAAACCGAATTTAAAGCCAACGACCTCTCAGGCAATCCCGAAGACACAACGCCGCAGACATCCTCCTTCACCGTCCAAGACCTAAATATAACCGCAGACCACACATCTCTAATTGAGCCAGGAACACGTTTCAACATCAGCGGGAACAGCACTCTGATCGCCGGGGACGGCTCAGGAGGGCCTGATCCGCAGGCCTACAATGATGACATATCAATCCTCTTTGATGATACCATAAATGGGTCAAAGACCGTCAGTGAGAGCGTGCGGCTGTCAAGCCTGCAAGACGGCTCACAACGAATAATTCCAGTGAATGGTACCCTAGCCCCACAGAACACGACTGTGACATTCATCGGTGCCTTCTCCGGCGTGGACGAGATACTTCGTTGGGGAACAGCTTCCGACTGGGACGAAGGAAGTCGAACCGGAACGACTCACTCGAATAAGCGCGACAGCCGTGCAGGTAACAACACTGTCACTGTCGGCTACCCCGCGGAAGGCCTACAAGGTAATACGTTACAGTCCTACTACCCACTAGATGATCAATCCTACCCACTAGATGACACATCCGGCTCTGATGATCTCAACGCCTCTGGAAATCCTCATTTGAACGCATCAGGAATTCTCAGTACGAGAGCCGTACGGTTTGACGGTGCATCCGGATTTCAAGCTAGTGATTCCCCCATGAACGGTTCCAATACCTTCACTATCAACGCATGGGTAAATCCCAGTGAGCAGGCAACCGGACAAGGCGGGCTCGGCTCGGATGCAGGAGACGCCCAGACAATATTTGCCTTGAATGATAGCCTCACGCTCCAAGTAGCAGATAATGGAAGCGCATTCGCTGCAGCGAAGGTACAAGGTACTACGTATGAAGCCTCTACAGCCGCAGGAACCATCCCAACCAACGAATGGACGATGATAACTCTTCGATACGACGGAAGCACTCTGTTCGTGTCGAAAGGAGGCATTGATATAGGTGATACTCTCGGGAAAGTAGACCTACCATCAAATCCGATTCTCTCCGGACGTAGTAGCTTCGTCGGCTATCGACCAGACCTCCAAACCAACGGATTTACAGGCCGAATTGACGAGCTCCGGATTTACAACGGCGTGGTTGGCCCGGGCTTCCTCAGAGACACAGTAGGAGAGCCTCAGCAAATATCGTTGAACTCTAAAGCCTTCAACGAATCCGTCGACGCAGACTCTCTCAGACTCAAATCGAAGATTCGGACAAACGGGCAGAACGTCACCGCTACTGTGAGAGACGGGGTCTCCGCATCATCTGATCCTATTAAACTATCAGACGACACCCTTGAGTACTCAGTGCCAGGAACCCTTTCGAACACCCAATCATACAGTGTCGACCTCACACTTGAGAGCAACATAACCCATGCCCCAGCAATATACGATGTTGAATTAGTCCGACAATTCGCCAGTGACCGCCCGAGCATCGACATTGATGGTGATGGCTCGAGTGAGGCCAACGTCAGCGGCCGGCTCCCAGATGGTAACACAGCTACTTTCAACGTGGCAGGGCTTACTCGAGGAAACAACAATGTGTCATTCTCTCTATCAAACGGCATTGTCGATGCCAGAATAAACTACACAGAGGTTCTCGCAAACGACTCAACACCTCCCATTACGCCATCGCAAGGTTCGTTCACAACATCCTTCATCACACCAAACAAGAGCCAGCAACTCCCTGTTGAGTACTTCACAACGAGCTCTAACGGTATTCTTGGTAACACCGAGACCACTGTGAACGTGAGTCTTCTCTTCACGGAGGTAAACATCACTGACACTAACAACATCACCAGAACATTAGATCCATCCTCCAACTTTAGCATAAACGCCGCACTTCTTAACCACAAAAACCCGATTACCCGTGTATGGGCGATTATAAAGACACCGAACGAAAACTACACCCGGAACTTGTCCAAGAGCAATGGTTCATGGGGTTTCCAAGCACCAGTGTCCTCAATATACGATGGAGACGGGCAGTATAACGCAACGCTGAGAGCAGTCGACGCAAAAGGCATACCGGTCAAGAACCCTCCCTCTCTACGTTTCAACATAACCAACGGCACAGCTAGCATACGAACACAACCATCAACGGTAGGTATCAACCGATCATTCAATGTCAACGGAACTGTCAGACAGGCATTATCCGGAGACCCAGTGAATGCCACTGCTAACGTAGAGCTGCCTCAAACAGGGCAAGAAAAACTTGTATCAGTTAGCAATGGAACATACGAGACCGCACTCACAGCACCAGGGTCTAGTGGAACATACAATGTATCAGTTACCACGATAGACACAGATAGCATAACTGCGTTCAATCGAACCACGATAACAGTCCAGAACTCAACTAACCTCACAGTTAGAGTGCCGGGAGAGAGAGTGTCAATCCGAGGAGTCACCAGCACGTCTGGCAAGAACAAAAGCATACCTATCAACATAACAAATCGGGGTGAAACGCAAATAAGAAACCTTACTGTGTTCGCAGAGGACCTACCTCAAGCATCAAATCCCGGTATATTCGAGTCATTAGGCGGTAGGGACTGGGAGTCAGTGAATCAATCCTACGACATACCTGCAAATACGACCAGGAATGTGACAGCGATCATAGATGTCTCACAGGCTAGTGACAGTGGCCGGGACTTCCCTCTCAATATCTCCACAACCTTTGAGACATCAGGTGGGACCAGGCGAGAAACCACAAGCCGAATAGTGACCAATATTAGCACCACAAAGATTCCCTTATTCCAAGGCAACGCTACAGCAACGTTCGAAGACGGATATCAAGGGAATCTTCTCCCCCCTAATAGCTCGGCTAACCTCACCATAATTAATGAAGGAACAGGGCTTGCCCAAGGAGTCGGATGGAACATCACAAACAATCGATTCAAACAAGCCTGGATCACAGGCTTCTTCAGTGAAAGAGTGAAACCAACACGCAGCCTGAGCACTGGCGACCCAGCTGAAATCTTCGAGATGACCGGAGGCATCCCCGAAGGAACACCCCCCGGAAACTACACCACCAATCTTGAGACATTCTCGAACGATGCATTCCGCACCAACAACGCAACCGTCACTATAACCGTCAAAGACTCTCCAAAATGGACTTACAGCTTATCCTCTCTTCGGGAAGAAGTGGTGATTCCCGACACCGTCAATCAGACTAACCCAATAGATATCGGCGTGATCGAGTTAAACAACGTTGAAAACGCACTGAACATATCCCTCAACAACACAGGGAATCGCAATCTAACCTGGAGCGTCGAAACCGGGATAGTACAAGATCCAGCCGAGATAATAAGCGTCGACCGAAAACCAACAGATATCCCTCAAGACTACGAAGACGAAACATACAAGTCTAATATCACAGAGAAAGCCAACTATACCTACGACATACCAACCGCAAGATCCACGATAGGCTACGACACTCAAAACGTAGATAGCCTCCCAAGTACCTACCAAGCAAACATTACAATACAGTGTGACAATCCTCCCTCTTGTCAGCCCAACGAGGTGACATTACCAATTACTGGAGAAATTAAAGACCCAGCGCCTCGTGTGAAACAAGTCTCAATTCCTAACATAACCGGGAGAGGAAACCCCGTAAGCATAGAAGGAAAAGTCGAAGACAACACAAACAACACACCGACAGACGGCGTCGCAGGTCTCAACATTACCATAACGAAGTACCTGAACCAAACAGTGACCGAGACACTTGTGGCTGGTGAAGACTTTTCGATACAAGAACCACAAGGAGATTTCTCATACACGTTCACCCCGACAAAGCTCGGCCGGGATCTTCCGGCTAACGACCACACCTACAGCATCAGATTTGAAGCGGTTGATAACAAAGGTACCACACGAACAACCGAAGCGTATAATCTCACGGTCCGTGACAAAGCAACAAACGTCGATTTGTCCCTCAACAGAACAGGCGGCGTGACCCTAGATGACGTAAACGCCACCAGCGGGGACACGGCGTCCATCACGGGCACTATTCAAGGCGGAGAAGTTGATGTCTCCGATGTTTCAGTCGTCCTCGGGGTTAATGATGCCACCGCAGGAGGTAGCCCTGACAACGTGAACTTCACCGAAACAAGTCTACCAAGCCTTGGAAACCTCCCGCGAAGATCTAATATCTCCTTCACCACTGAGATCACATCCTCAAAGAATCTTGACTTCGTACCAGATTACACAGGCGATATCACCCCCGCTTGGACCAATCCTGACGGGACCAACGTCAGCGGGGAAGGTACCTCAGTGGTCATAAGCGCATCACCAAACAGAGAGCTAAGAATCGAAGGGCCAGACCAAATCACAGTGCCTCATGGCACTACTACATCTACCAATATAACACTTGAATCCACAGGGAATGCTGATGTCGAAGACATCTCCTTATCCTGTGATGGATGCTCAGAAGAACTAGGAATAACGGGCTACTCAGAGACTGACTTTGACGTTGCAGGAGGAGATACTGTGAGAATTACCTTCAATACTACGTCAGAACAAGGGAAAAAGACAACCTCAGAGGCTATAAGTATAACAGCCGAAGGCAACGAAGCACAAGCTACACTAAACACCACTTTGTTCATCCCCCGTGAAAGATCAGTCTCACTATCACCCGAGAACGCCTCAGTCATCTTCCCAGCCGACCAAGGACAAGTCCCAGTCACAAATCTCACGATAGAAAATACCGGTAACGTCAACCTCAAACCCTTAACTATCGAAAACCCACAATCTTTCCGATTCTACATCGGTCAGGATGACGCAGAGCCTTACAAAGCCAACCTGGCCCCAGGTGAAGTCGACACCGTCAAGGCCATAGCAAACTCCGACCAACTGGCTGCAAGGGACAGCAGCGCCTACAACTACACTGAAGAAGGAAATCTGAACCCCATAAATCCCAACGCCAGCACTTTCTTAGATGAATTCAACACAGTAGACGTCAAGCTTTTCGTGCAAAATATCTCCTTTGAGACCACGTCGTTATCCCCAACCGACAATATTACCCTTGACGACACTATATCCGCCCAGTTCAACCTTACCGAAGATGGTGTTCCTCTAGATAGCTCCTCTGACGCAGCATTCTCCGTCAGATCAGGCGACGAACAAACCTCAATCGACGCCACTTACGATAACACCGAAGGAGTATGGGACGCGACGTTCAACCCACTCAACTTAACAGACGGAACCAAACATGATTACACATTTGCAGCCACCTCATCGTCATTCCTCTCATCTATATCCACGCAGAGAGAAGTTTCGTATAAAGACGTCACACCTCCAATTTTCACAAACTTAACAGCACAAGACGTCAGACAGTCACAGACATCCAATGTGTCGGTAATAGTCAAAGACAAAAGCGCTCTGTCCGACGGAGTCAAAGCACAAATACAAACGCCCGGAGGATCTAACATAACCCGTAATCTTACGAAAACCATCTCAGGCTCACTCAAGGATGTACCGTCTGCTACGTATAAGTTTGATTTCACACAAACCAATGAGAATGGACTGTATAACCTCTCAGTAAAAGCAACTGACGAATCTGGAAACACTGGATCTTCCGAACCAGTATTCATCAGAGTTTTCCAACCAGTTGACATAGAAGGAGACGCGGGCGAACCCTCACCACAGACAAAAATAGACTTGGTTAGCTCCTCAGGCCAAGTCTCTGAAACAGTTCAGCCAAACATATCGGATAATACCTACGACGAGACCATAAAGAGTGGGAACTACTCTCAAGCTGAAATACAAGTTGATCCTGACAAACAAGTAGTCCTCTCCGGTATAACAGCGGAAGAAATCAACTCAACACCTCCTCGTTTTGAATCAAACATCCCTGAAAGCCGAGTCAGAATCGACGAGAAATATTTGAAAGGCTTTGCAATTGAAGCTGACGCGTTACAAGGACAAAATGGGACAGTGGCCTTCCGATACAGGGACCACATAGACGAAATAGGATTTGAAGGCAACCTTCAAGTCATGAAATGTGCCCAATACAACCTGAGCGCAGCTAACCCTTGTCAGTCAAATTACACCGCTTTGCCCTCCAATAGAACAGGTATAGACCCACAATCTAAGATAATAGTAGCAGATGGTATTCAATCGTTCTCTTCCTACATCGTCGTGGAAAACACATCATCATCGGAGGACGATGAATCACTTAACCTTAACTTAAGTGGTGAGATAGGAGATCTCAGCAATTTATCGGGATTACAAGACACACTGAGTGAGGTAGCGTCGAACACGGGCGCCCTCAGCGAAGTCGCCTCCAACACGGATGACCTAGCAGACAGTGGGGGCGGCGGAGGTGGCGCTGGCGGAGGAGGCGCATCCTTTGAAAACGCCTCAGACACCCTTGACGATATCGCTTCTGAGCTCAATGAAACAAAGAATGAGACGAATACAGAAGGTCAAGACCTAACAGTCGGGAATAGCGAGATCAACGTCAACATACAGCCAGGAGAAACAACTTCTACCGCTGTCTCAGTCCAGAACACAAGAAATGAAGAAGACGACATATCCTTAACGGTGACCGACAATCTAGAAGAACTGGTCCGATTCGACTCCACTGTGACTTTGGAACCAGGAGAATTCAGGACAATACCGATAACAGTAAACGCCACGAACCAAAGCGATCTTACTCAATATACTGGCTTCCTCCGCATAGCCGGGGAAGAGGTCGAACGCTCCATACCGTTCAGCATAAACCTTGTCACACCGGATCAAAGACTTCTTGACGTCTCACTAGAACCAACAGTAGACACATTCCAACCAGGTGAAACCGCACGTCTCAAGCTTTCCTTCAACAACCAAGGATTTTCCCGCGCCGTCGACGCAAAAACCTCTGTCCAAATAGTAGACGTCGCAGACGGCGAGGTCGTACAACGAACCACAAAGACATACGCAGTCCAGACAACTCTCGATAAGATTGTCACCCTAGAAATCCCGGAAGACACCGAGCTCGGGACCTACGAAGCGCGTGCATCCGTGGAATACTCAAATATCGCCGATAACAGGAGTGCAACAGCCGTAGGACAAGTCAGTGTGCAGAGGCCATTCCTGAACCAGGAAACTCTTGGTGTTTCAAATTCAAACATCCTCCTCGGACTCACCATAGCATTAACCGTTGGATTAGCGGCAGGATACTGGTACTACCGGCGTCAACGCCTTAAAGCAAAACGAAAGCGCTTTGAGGAGCAAGTTGACAACGACGCCCTCCCTAAAGATACCGGCCGATCCGCATTTGTTGGAAAACTGTCGGAAATCGGCACGAGATCCTTCATCAATCTAAACGACCTGATGACTCACTGCCTTACCGCTGGAGCGACCGGTGCTGGCAAGAGCGTGGCCGCACAAGTAATCGTCGAGGAAGCTCTCGAGCAAGGTGTGAACGTCATCGTCCTAGATCCTACCGGGCAATGGTCTGGTTACCTAGACGAGAACAATGATAATGAATTCTTAGCATTCTTCGAAGACTTCGGTATGCAAGAGAAAGATGCACGAAGCTATGAAGGAAACATACGAGCTGTTGAAAGTGATCAAGACACGATTGACATAACCGATGTATACCGTCCAGAAGGTGACGAAGGAAGCATACACGTATTCTCTATGCATAAGTTGAATAACCTTGACTTAGAGGAATACCTCTCGGATACCATCCAACAAATATTCGATTACAACCCTGAAGAGAAGGATCACCTCGAGACCTTGATCGTGTATGACGAGGCCCACAGAGTCCTGGAAAAATTCGGCGGTACCGGGCGTGGCGCTAAAATGCTCGAACGAGGAGCAAGAGAGTTCAGAAAGTGGGGTACAGGAATGCTCGTGATCTCACAAGTCATAGAGGACTTCCCTGAGGAAGTCCGAGCCAACATCGGAACTCAGATACAAATGCGAACTGAATATGAAGGTGACCTAGACCGTATCGAACGAAAGTACGGCAACCATATAACCCAAGGAGTAACAAAAGCAGGCACTGGAACAGGGATGATACAGAACTCCAGCTACAATCACGGCCGTCCCTACTTCGTAGACTTCAGACCAATCAAGCACAGCCCTGAGAGACTGAGCGACGACCAACTAGACAAATTCGAAAAGTACAATAGACGTCTTGATGAAATACAGGATATCATTGAGATACTCGAGGATCAAGGCGAAGATGTCTTTGAATACAAATCACAGCTTCAACTCGTTAAGAAAAACATCAGGAAGAAGAGCTTCAACCTCGTTGAAACGTATATAGAGGAGCTAGAAGAAGACCTAGACGACGCCGTCTGACACCACAACACTATTAACAATAATAATTAGTATCGGGATTATGGATTTATTATCCGCTGAGGAAAAGGAATCGATGAAATGTGGAGAGTGTGGTCAGAGCTTCGAATCCACGCGTGACTTGAAAGTGCATAAGAACAAAGCACACAGTACTACCGCGAGCGAAGACCCTTCCATGAAAGAGGAAACAAGTGATACGGGTTCCAACACAATTCAGCCTGTGAACGCAGACGTCGATGACTTGGTAGGCCAGTTTCAGTCAGTCGAGAAGCACGTACAAGATCTTAAGACAAGCAATCAGAGAACAGCGACAAAGGTCGAGAGCCTTGAGGAGCGCATAAACTCATATAATGAGAGGATAGACGTCATCTCCGACAGGCTAGGAAGCACAAGAGAGAATGCAAAGGAGAACGCAAAGCGTCTCACAAAAATCCAGTCAAAATCTGAGAAAGCATTGGATCTTGTAGAACAAATTGAGCCCCAGAAGATCAAGAAGAAGATAGAGTCTCGGGACGCAAAGATCGATCAAGCCAATAACGAAATAGAACAAACCAGGACCCAACTAAAGGATTTACGTGAATCTCTATCGAATCTCAGGGACACCGTCCGAAACTTTGAAGGTATAGACCAGATAAAAGATCTCAAAAAAGAGGTACGTGAGGACCTGCAAGAGGCCAAACAAAAAGAGGAAAAAATAGACATAAAAGCCAACCAAGTCGAAGACATGTTTCTTGAGATGGAGGAGAAGGTGTCTGAGATTAAGAAAATTCACGAGGCGCAGAAAGGCCTCGAAGACCAGTTTCACGAGCTAAGGAAGCTATTTGACGACGTGCAAATAAAAGTGGACGACCTGCCAGAAAAACAGGAGTTCGAGGAATTCAAGGAGGATATTGCTGAACGAACCGAAGAACTTGAAGCTATACAGCCCCTCATAGAGAAATCTGTCGAATCTACAGGAGAAGAAAAAGACGTGACCTTCATAACTGAATCAGATTTTCAAGATATGAAGGAAAACATCAGCAGGCTCAGAGAGCGGCTTAAAAAGGAGCTCCGACTTCTAGTTGATGAGCCGTCCGACACCGAAACCTCTCAATACATGAATGACCATATGAGATCTCACTTCATCACCATATACGAAGACATAGCTGACATCAAAAAACAAGTATCAGAAGACATCGAAGGAGATCTAGGAGGTGTCAAAGAACGAATCGACCATCTTGAAAGTGCTGTAGAGCACATGCAAGTCCAAGACGGCACGAGGAGTATTTGGATATATGTGAAAGACAAGATTCTTTCATTTTTTGGGAGCCAACATAAAGGCACAGACTTCGCCTCTCATCCCTGTGAATTTTGCTCGGAAGCCTTTGATGACCAAACAAGCCTCCGGAAACACAGGCTTCAAGCTCACAAAGGAAAAGCGCTTATTTGTACCGATTGCGGTAAGCTTTGCGACTCCAAAAAGTCGCTTGAGAGACACAAAATCAGGGCTCACGATTAATCACAAGGTTTTAAGAATAAGCTGAGAACTATACATCATATATGAGTTACAGGTGTGCGGTATGTGGGAAGACCATGAAAAGCAAGAGAGGTCTCGACCTCCATCAGCAAAAAGAACATACTGAGGAAGAGATAGAGAATGCGAAGGGTGACGACCAGACCGACGAAAGTACAGCAGGGAAACCGTCTGAGGAAAGTGATGAGCAGGATGAGGCCGAAGAAATCAGTCGAGAACCACCCAAGACACAGGACAATAGTGAGCAAGAATCACAGCCCGGCCCTCAGCCTGACAGTGCTCAAAGAACTGGTACGCATGGAGACGAACAGCCACGGACACAGAAACAAAAAGAAAACTCGAGAGAAGACATTACATCAGACGTAGGAACAATTGACGGGGAGGTAAGCTCAACCCAACCCTCTACTGAGGAATTTGCCGATCCTCAAAGAACCAAAGAACCCGAAGACGCAGACGACTCACCCAATATTGATGCTCTACTCAAAACGGTGGAAGAGTTAGATGAAAAAATCGATGACACAGTTGATCAGAAGGAATCAATAGAAAGCAGTGAGGAAGACTTGGATAACCTCAAAAATCACAATTCTAATTTAGACGAGAATATTCAAGATCTCCGAAATAGGAAATCATCACTGCGGGATGAGATAAGCGAGCTGCAAAAGACCAAGAAAATATTATCACAAAATGTAAGTCAACTAAAGCAAGACGTGGAACGCATGAAAGAGAGGAAAACGGGCATAAAACAGAATATTGAAAGCCTACGATCAAAGAAAAGAGAACTACAATCCGGCGTGGAGAAGGTAGCCAAAACGCTGAAGCACCTACAAGACAAGATTACCGCCCCGGAAACAAATATAGAATCAGAATGACTATAACAGCAGGATTTAGATAGCGCTCTCTGAATGTGCCATCTTTTATTTTTCGCTGAAAAGCCAACACACAAAATCTAACTTGTGCTTCTTTGGCACACCAAGCAGGTTCCTTCTCTCACTTGGGCCGTCAGAATCAAAGGCAGGGTGATAGAAACATTCTGCTGCGTCTAGCCTTTGAAGCCAAGGTAAGATTACTCTACGTACATTAGCGGTCTATGCATCATCAAGATCATCTGTATTAATCATGAAGACGCATTCGTCGTCTGGTAGGTTCGGTGAGTCGATGAGTTTTGCCACGCGTGTGCCTTTCCGTCCTGGCCGGAGGTATATTCTGAACGTGCTGTTGTGTCCGACGATGT
>ERZ1034569.100-NODE-100-length-30462-cov-18.897721_pt1 | contig 30462 bp, 28 predicted proteins | sample MGYA00520706_ERZ1034569 | MGnify/ENA primary metagenome ERZ1034569 (study PRJEB33760, sample SAMEA4777722) | hypersaline lake metagenome | biome: hypersaline environment; feature: brines | place: Spain | collected 2014-08 | depth 0 m ...
CAGGACAGCGCCCTCAACGCTGCGCCGTTGGCCTGGCTTGGCTACCCACGCTCGCTGCACTCGTACGTACCTCGGTGAGGGATAAATGGCTTTTCATCTGCCGCGTCTTCGTGCGGTTCGGCGGTCAGTAGTCGTGGTACACGCGGCCACAGTCCTCACACCTGATCTCGTCTTTGCTGAAGAAGCCGCCCTTCTTGACCATCGGCCCTCTGCAGTCGGGGCACACACCGATCCCGTCGTTGTCGGCGAGTCGCGCGGACAGGTCCATCACCATCTCGTTGAGTTCGTCGATCTGTTCCTGCTGTCGCTCGACCGTCTCTTCGAGTTCCTGTGCGACGGTCTCGTACTCCGCTGCGGCCTCCAAGTCGACGACTGCGGCCTCTTCGCCGACGGACTCCGCCTCCGTTTCTGTGGTGTCGACCGACTCCGTCTCCGTCGTCTCCGTCGCCTCGTCGGCAGTACTGTCTGTCATACTGCCACAGTACGTGTGGGCTGCCCTTCAATATGTACACTCTGACGGGTCAGTAGCGTCACTCTCAGTATGAATCGGTGAACTGTGCTGTTGCGGGTGCGCGCACGTGTAAGATGGTAAGCGACCAGACCAGTAGACAGACGGCCACGCCACCGGGCGAGAGTGGCCGACGACAGGTCACACGCCGACCACGCGCACCCCGACCACACACACACGCTGAGCGCGCGAGCAGTAACCCCAGTCGGGCACAGCCGCGCGTGCAACCACGCCCGACCGCGCGCGAGCACACCCCGCTCGGTTACACGCCAGTACCGGCGACTGCTGTTTCGAGTTTTCTACTGAGGAACGAACTGTTTCTGAGAGAAACTAAACTGCGGCACGATCGAACACACCGAGGGGGATGAGATCACAAACGGCCTGTTCGCCGGTCCTCGCGGCCACAATTTCCGGGGAGAGATGAGTGACAACATGTACCGTGGCAAAGAGTGACATGTTGACAGATGAGTTATAATTAATCGGGTCTGACAGACGGAGTGGCGGCGAGAGGCAGAGAGCGACCCGTCCGGGGGATGCACGAAGCTACCGTCCCAAAGACATAACAAGGGAGTTAGGGTTTAAGTGGGAGGAACACGTGATACCGCGATGTACCATGTCGCTAGCTGGACTCGCCAGTGTGGTCCTGCAGGAGGGCAGTCGGCCACTACTGGGACTCGAAACTGGATCGCTCGCAATCGGTTTCGTCGCGATGCTCCTCGGCACCTTCTACTTCCTGGTGAAGGGCTGGGGTGTGACGGACCCGGAACAACAGGAGTACTACATCCTGACGATCATGGTGCCCGCAATCGCCGCAGCATCGTATCTCTCGATGTTCCTCGGCTTCGGGTACTCACTCGTCGAAGTCGGCGGTATGGAGCTCCGTATCTACTGGGCTCGGTACGCCGACTGGCTGTTCACGACACCGCTGCTCCTGCTGGACCTCGCACTGCTCGCCGACGCAGACCGTAACACGATCTACGCACTCGTCCTGACGGACGCGTTCATGATTGTCACGGGTCTGGTCGGTGCCCTGGAGAACAACGCCTTCGTCTTCCGTTACATCTGGTGGACCGTGAGCACGATCTCGTTCGTGTTCCTCCTGTACATGCTGTACGGGACGCTTACCGCGAACGCCAGCGAGATGGACGAGGCGACGCAGTCGACGTTCACCACGTTGCGTAACATCACGTTAGTTCTGTGGACGGCGTACCCCATCGTGTGGATCGTCGGTACGGAGGGTGCCGGCATCGTCCCGCTCGGTGTCGAGACGCTCCTGTACGCAGTGCTGGACGTGACCGCGAAGGTCGGGTTCGGTCTGATCCTGCTCCGGAGCCGCGCCATCATGGGCGACTCCTCGGCCCCGACGCCGTCGGCCGACGAGCAGGCCGCAGACTGACGACGCGACGATCGAACGACACGCCGCTTTTTTCGACGCCTGCTACGTACCGAACAGCTGTGCCACACGTGCAACGACGACGAGAACTGGGGGGTGTCGATCCGTGAGCTTCGACGACGAGGCGGGCGGAGAGGTAGACGTTCGGTCGCTCAACAGGATCGCCGTCGCCGGGTTGATCGGGTCGTTCTTTCTCGCGTTGACCGGGTTGTTCGTCCTGCCGGCCGCCGACGCCGTCGGTCTGAGCACGCGCAACGGGTTCTGGATCGTGCTCGCGGTGGAGTTCGTCGGCGCGGTCGGCGTCGGTGTTTCGGCACGCCGGCTGTACGACTAGTCGGGCGTGCGGCTCACGACATCTTCCACGACCGCCTCGTAGTTCGCCAGCGTCTCGTCGGTCAGCGAGGGACCGACCCGACGCAGTGCGCGGTCGAACTCCGCGGGGCCGACGGTCAGCCCGTCGACCTCTCGGGGGTCGACGTTGCGTTCGCCGTCGAGCACTCGTTCCAACGCCAACAGTGACGCCTCGCGGACGACTGCCTCGATGTCGCTCCCGGTGTACCCCTCCGTCTGTGCCGCGAGCCGGTCGTAGTCGACCGCCTCCACCGGCCGGTCGCGGGTGTGGACCCGGAAGATCGCTCGCCGGGCCGTCTCGTCTGGCACCGGCACCTCGACGAGTCGGTCGAGCCGACCAGGGCGGAGGAGCGCGGGGTCGAGCCGGTCGGGGCGATTCGTCGCCGCGATCACAGTGATCCCACCCCGAGAGACCAGCCCGTCAAGCTCCGTCAACAGCTGGGAGGCGACTCGTTCGGGGGCCGACGCCTCCGTGTCCTGGGTCCGGGCGGGCGCGAGCGCGTCCATCTCGTCGAAGAACACGACCGCCGGCGCGTTCGCACGCGCCCGGTCGAACAGCTCCCGCACTGCTCGTTCGGACTCGCCGACGTACTTGTCGAGCAGCTCCGGACCGTCGACCGGGAGGAAGTTGGCGTCTGTCGTCGCCGCGACGGCACGCGCCAGCAGTGTCTTTCCGGTGCCGGGGGGACCGTACAACAACACGCCCGTCGGCGCGTCGATGTTCAGCCGGTCGAACGCCTCCGGGTGCCGGAGCGGCCACTCCACCGACCGGGTGAGTTCTCGTTTGGGACCGTCAAGCCCACCCACATCGTCGAAACTCACCTCTGGCCGTTCGACCGCCGCGCCGCGGAGTGAACTCGGCTCCGTCTCCGCGAGTGCGGTCTCGAAGTCGGCGGCCGTCACGACCGCGTCACCACCCGCCAGCGTCCGGTCGACGGCCGACTCCAGGGCGTACGACCACAGCGCACGCAGATCGGCGGCGGTGTAGCCGAACGCACGGGTCCCGACTGCCGCGGGGTCGGCGTCGTCGGTCAGCCGGCCGCCGCGGGTGATGGCTGTCAACACCGCCCCCCGGTCCGTGCGGTCCGGTGGGCCGATCTCGACAAGACGTGCGAGTCGGTCACCACGCCGGAGTGCGTCCGGCACCGCGTCGGCGGCGGTCGCCTCGCCGACGACGACCACCCCGTCGGTCGCCCGGAGTCGGTCGACCGCGTCGGTCACGCGGGCGAGTCGACCGGCGTCACGCGTCCCCTCCCCGCCCAGCGCCGCCAGTCCGTCGAGGTGGACGACCGCACGGGACGCCCGTTCGGCGGCCGTCTGGAGTTGCGAGAGCGTGTCGGCGAGTTCGGTACCCGACTCGGTGAGCCCACCGGGATCGGGTGCGACGAGCGTCGCGTCGGCCCGCCACGCCGCGTGTCGGAGCAGGTGTGTCTTCCCGACGCCGCTGGGGCCGACCAACAACACCCCGTTGCCGGCGCGGCCCCCGGCGGCGTCGTACGAGTCACTCGCGGTCAGCGGCCGGACTACCGTCCGTTCGAGTGTCGCCCGAGCGTCGTCGTACCCACCGACGTCCGCCTCGGGGACGTGTGGGACACGGTGGTCGGCCGTCACCGCGGCAGCCGGCCCGGCGACCAACTCGACGGTCGTCTCATCGGCGATGTACACCGGGCCGTCGGGTTCGACCTCGGTCGCACGCACCGGCACGTCGAGCGCGCCGTTGAACAACGAGACGGAGATCCGGTCGCCGACGACCAACGGCGTGCCGGCGGCCGCGCGCCGCGCGGCCGACTCCCCGCCGCGGATCGACAGATCCGGCACCGGGGCGAACCGGAGGCGACTCGCGGTCTGTGGCTCGACTGCCGTCACCGTGACCGTGTCCCCGACACCGGCGTCGGCGGCGTCGGCAACGGAGTCGTCGACGACAACACTCCGGGCCGCGAGATCCGGGTCGACCGCGACCGTCGCGGCAGTCTCGTCGTCACCGCGGACGACCACCGGGTCGTCGGCCGACAGCCCCGCCGCCGCCACGTCGTCTGCGGCGAGTCGGACGACACCCTCCGTGTCACTTGTCACGCCGACGACGGTGCCGGTGTGGTCTGTCGCGGTCATCACCGACGCGAGACGATCCGGCCGGCAGACCGGCCGACGACCCCGATCATCGCGCCGATCGCGGCGAACAACCCGCCTTGGACCAGGTTCTGTCCGGCGACGAGCAGCCCCAGGACGATCAACACGAGCGCGATCGCCGCGTGGAACCCGAACACTGCCAACCCGCCGACATCGTCGATTCCGAAGATGAACCCGTCAGTAGCCATGGACGCAGTTAGAGCCGGCAGGTAGAAGAATCCTCCCTGTCGTCACTGCCGGGGACGGACACTCGTCGGGGGGCTGTCCTCGGTGAGAGTATCCTTCGCCGGGGACCCCGAGGCTGTCAGAGACGAACCACAACTGGTCGCCTCACTCCCGTGTATTCGGTCGGCTTCGACGTGTTCAAGCTTGTGCGACCGTGCAACGAGAGCATGAACAGGGCAGAGAAGGCGACACTCCAACTGCGGGCGGTCGCCGTGTTGCGGACGCTAAAAGAGACACGGACGTACGACGAGTTGGCGGCGCTGACAGGGTTGCCAGCGGGGGACCTCAACCGGTACGTCAACGGCCACGTTCTCCCAGGGGTTGAGCGGGCGGAGGCGGTCGTCGCCGGCGTCGGTCGCGAGACACTGGCAGACGAGCTGCGTGAACGGGTGCGGTTCGACGAGGAGAGATACGTCGACAACTCCGCGGTAGTGTTTGACCAGCCGTTTCTGGATCTGGTGGCGCCGGTGTCGGCCGAACATCTCGGGTTCGACCGTCCAGACGTGGTGTTGACGGCCGCGACGGACGGGATCTCGTTGGGGGCGGCGATGGCGTCACACTTCGACGCGCGGCTGGCGTACGCGAAGAAGTCGAAGGAGACCGCCGTTGAGGAGTTCGTCGAGTCGCGCCAACGGCTCGCCTCCGGGATCGAACTCACCTACTATCTCCCCGCGGACGCGGTCGACGCCGGCGACTCCGTGTTGGTTGTCGACGACCTGATCCGGTCGGGCGAGACCCAGGAACTGTTGCTCGACATCGTCGCTCGCGCCGACGCGACCGTCGCGGGCGTGTTCGCGCTGATCGCCGTCGGCACCGAAGGTGTCGACCGCGCCCGCAGCCAGACCGACGCCCCCGTTGGCTCGCTCACGCAGTTCGAGCAGTGAGACGGACGCGAGCCGCAGGTCACACCCGACCGACAGCCACGTCGAACGGCACCACCTCGACGCGCTCGTACGTCTCGGCGCGCATCTGGTCGACGACCGCCCGACCCATCGCCCGCCAACGTTGTCGGAGATCGTCGTAGGAGTCCTCGGAGAGCGCCCGGCGGAGCTCCGTCTCGTGGCTCGCGAGCGCCGCGCCGGTCGCCTTCCGGGTGGCTCCCTTTAGATCCGCCTCGGAGTAGGGGGGTTCGACCCGTTTCTCGTGGTGGTAACGGCGCGTCTGCACCCGGGAAAGCCCGGCGTCGGTGAACGTCTCGGCGAGCGCCCGAGTGGTCACGTCCGTCGTGACGCCGTCGATGAACGCCCCCCGAGCCTCGCGTTCCAGCTGGGTTTCGTTGTCGACCGTCGAGGAGACGGCCACGTCGGCGTTGTCCGGCTCGACGGCCGCGACCAACTCCCGGGAGATACGAGTGAACTCGCGGAGAGCGACGGCCGGCTCGGGGAGGTTGACGAGTAACGCCTGACAGACGACGAGATCGAAGCTGTCTGTCGGGAACGGGAGCCGGGTCGCGTCCCCCGCCGCGAGATCGGGGTGTGTCGGTGTCGACCCCTGTCGTTCGTCTCTGTCGAGTCGGTCGCGTGCGGCGGTCAACAGCCTTGTGTCGGCGTCGACACCGACCACCGTCGCGTCCGTCTCCTCGACGAGAACCGCCGTCAGTTCGCCGGTGCCACAGCCGACATCGAGGACGCGGTCGCGGTCGGACAGCGACAGGTCGGCGAGTGCCGCCCGGCTGTCTGCCCACATCCCTCGGCGCGTGCGGTCGAGGTAGTCGGCGGAAAACTGACGCACTGCCCGTCGGTCGGGGTGGGACGTGCCTGAGTCTGGCGGTCCAGCGGCGGGTTCGTCGTCGCGCCGAGCGCACGGGCGGTGTCGCCGACCGCGACAGACGGACGGCCGACTACACCGACTCCTCGAGGTCGTACAGCTCCCCGTACTTCTCGCGGACGTACGCGAGGAAGGCGTCGGCGGTGAACGCCTCGCCGGTCGCCTGCTCGACGAGTTCGTTCGTCTCGTAGCGGGCGCCGTGGCCGTGGACGTTCTCCCGCAGCCACTCGTGGAGCCGGTCGAGCTCCGCGTTCCGGATGTCGTCGTCGAGATCGCCCAGCTCGTCTTCGGCGGCGTCAAACAGTTGGGTGGCCATCACCGACCCCAGCGAGTAGGTGGGGAAGTAACCGAAGTTGCCGTGGCTCCAGTGAATGTCCTGAAGACACCCCTCCGCGTCCGTCTCCGGCCGGATTCCGAGGTACTTCTCGTACTTGTCGTTCCAGACGGCTGGCACCTCCGAGACATCGAGATCGCCACGGATCAGGTCGCGTTCGATCTCGAACCGGATCACGATGTGGAGGTGGTAGGTGAGTTCGTCCGCCTCAACCCGGATCAGGTTGTCGTCGTACACCTGGTTGGCGGACTCGTACGCCTCCCGCGGGGTGGCGTCCGTGTCGAAGTACTCCGCGAAGGTGGGGAGTGTCTGCTCCCAGAACGCCTCCGTGCGGCCGACGTGGTTCTCCCAGAGCCGGGACTGGCTCTCGTGGACGGACAGATCGCGTGACTCACCCAACGGCGTCCCCCACTCCTCGCGCGGGAGCCCGAGGTTGTAGAACGCGTGGCCGAACTCGTGGACAGTCGCGGTCAGCCCGCCCAGCGGGTCCGACTCGTTGAACCGGGTGGTGACACGACAGTCGTGTTGGTTGCCGGCGGTGAACGGGTGTGAGGAGGTGTCGAGCCGGCCGCGGTCCCAGTCGTACCCCAGCGTCGTCAACACCTCTCGTGAGAGCGCTTCCTGGGCGTCCGTGTCGTACGTCCCGTCGAATGCGTCGGTGGTGACCGCCGCGCCGCTGTCGGCGATCTCGTCGATCATCGGGACGAGTGTCTCCTTCAGCCGGTCGAGAATCCGCTCGGCGCGGTCCAAGGAGAGACACGGCTCGTACTCCTCGAACAAAACGGCGTACGGGTCCCGGTCGTCGTCGATGGCGGCGGCCTCCTCGCGGCGCAGTTCCACCAACTCTTCGAGGTACGGCGCGAACGTCTCGAAGTCGTCGTCGGCTTTCGCCTCCTCCCACGCGCCCAACGCCTCCGTCGAGGTCTCGGAGATCTCCTCGACGAGCGACTGTGGCACCGCGTCGGCGCGTTCGTAGTCGCGTCTGATCTCGCGGACGACTGCGGCCTGTTCGTCGTCGAGAGCGGCCGCCTCGGCCGCGTCCAGCAGGTCGGCGGTCTCGTTGTCTGTGAGCAGTTCGTGGCCCAGCGACGACAGCGTCGACAGCTCCTTCGACCGGGCGGGTGTCCCCCCCTCTGGCATCGTCACCTGTTGGTCCCACGACAACACTCCCTGTGCAGACTGGAGACTGCTGATCCGTTCGTACCGCGACAACAGCTCCTCGTAGGCCGTCGTGTCGGCGTCGGCCGTTGCGGTGTCGGTGGACATCGACTCGGGGTTGGGGCGGGTGAGGCTTGAAACGTCGGTTCTCGGCGGGGTGGCCCGGCTCGGGCGGTGTCGACTGCGACTCCACCTCTCGGGGTGTGTCTCGGCGTTCTCGGTCCGTCCGTCTGAGAGCACTCGACAACTCGTGTGATGGGGGTTTTCTTGTCGCGGTTCGGTGTGCCCTCGACGAGAGTGACCCCGCCGAGATGCCGTCTCCCACTGGTTCCAACTGTGCACTGGGTAGTGACCGCAGTCTGCTGGCGACGTTCACCAGTGCAGTCGTGTGTTAGAAGCAAGCAAACGGTACATATTCACCACAGCGGAACGACTCTGGTCGTGGAGCGGCCAGTCACCGAGAGCCAGTGTGTGTCCTCTGTCGGGCGGTCGATGCAGCTCCTCGATGCTCACAAGAGTAATGTATTACGGCGCGTATTACTGAGTGTGAGCGAGACCACACGGATCACAGAGAAAGGCCAGGCGACGATCCCGCACGGACTCCGCGAGAAGTACGACCTAGAGCCGGGCGATGAGGTGGTCTGGATGGACACCGAGGATGGAATCGTCGTGAAGAAACGCACCCGCACCGGTGGGCGCGGGATGCTTCTCCCCGACGACACCTCGGCAGAGACACGCGAAGAGGTCGCCGAGGAACTGCGCGGGCGCGTCCGTGATCGGCGCGACCGCAACTACGGGGACAGCTGATGGGGACGTACACCGCCGACGCGGTCGGACTCCTGGTGTACCTCGTCGACGCGCTCCCGCGGTCGGCCGACCGAGTGTTCGCCGAGGCCGAAGCCGGGGAGGCCGTCGTCGAAGCACCCAGTACGGCGTTGGCCGAGGTGCTGTACGCTGTCTCCCGCGACAAGAACGTCCGCGGGACCACGCTCTCGGCGACATCAGAGGCGGTTCGCCGGGAGCTGATCGGGAACGGTCCCGTCTCTGTCGCACCAGTCGACGACGAGGAGTTGGCCGAGTACGCACGGCTCGTAGACGAATTTACTATCCACGACGGGTTGATCGTCGCTAGCCACCGTGCGCGGGACACGGACGCAATCGTCACCACCGACGGTGTCATCTGTGATGCTGGCTACGACACCGTCTGGGAGTGACGGGGCCGTCGTCAAACAGGACAGGGCACTCGTCGGCCAACTCCGCAGGCAGACGCAGTTCGTCTGTCTCGACAGAGGGCTCCTCTCTCGAACTCGTGCGTCCCTGCTGTCTCACAGTAGGAAGATCATTTTCGTTTTGTTAAAGTCAGGGATAATTCATTTGAAAAATTCTTTTGGCGAGTCGACTAGTGGTGTCGCGTCGTGGGGCTACCTGGGAGCAAAGAGCGGCCGCACTGCCTGTCCCAACGGTGGGTCGACGTGCCGGATGATAATCGTCTCCGGCCGACCCGGACTGTCGGTGGCGGCGTTCATCCGGGCCAGCACGCCGCCGTCACACAGCCGTTTGATTCGGTTCTCGACTGTTCGCTCGGTGCAGTCCAAGTGGTTGGCGACGGTGCCCGTGAGCTGTTGAAGCCGGGGTGACGCGCCGGCGGCGGCCCACACCGCCGTCGCGATGGCGTCGGGCGCGTCGTCACGGACCGGCTGGGTCACCGTCGCGAGATCGTCCAACGCCGCCTGCCCGCCGATGGACTCGGCCGCCGCCCGGACGGCCGAAGCACGCGAGGCGTCGAACTCCGTCTCTGTCGCCGACTCCCACACGTCCGTGTACGTCCGCACGACCGCCTCGTCGGGGTCCTCAAGAATCCACGCCGTCGGCGGCGTGACGGTGCCGTCGACGGTCGCGGCCACCCCCTCCCCGACGACGGCCAAGCTGTCGACATCGTTCGTCCGGAGCGCACTCCCCGCCGCGAGGGCGTCCGCCAGCCGCCCGCGTGGCACCCACCGCGCCGACTCCAACGCCGTCGCCGGCACCACGACCCGCACTGTCTGCGCTGCGTCCACGATTGCCGCCGCGACCTCCTCCAACACGCTCCCCGGTGCGGTCACGACCGGCCGGCCTGTCGCTGTCTCCAACGACGTACGGATCATATCTTGTACCGATTCCTGTACGCAGTTCATACCGAACGGTAAAATATCCGAGGTAATGTATCTTTTTGTTCTCAGCCTGATAGTCACATTTCTTGGTTAGCAGTGTTACACTTCACGGCGGGGTGGTGGTCGTGTGTGACGAGAGAGGGTAGAGATATGTAGATATTCAACTCAATTGAACACGTTTCTTCCACAGCGACTTTGATCTTCGAGCCAAGACGGAAGAGCATGTCTCGCCCGCACCGGCGCGCGCTCGCGTGGCTCGCCCGACACCCGACTGTGCTCGTCGTCGCCGTCGCGTTCACTGCTTCTGTCGCTGTGGCTGTTGTTGGGGATTTCACTGGCATAGCAGATTCTGCTGTTATGGGAGATTTCGACGTTGAACCGACAGACGGAACAAGTGGTGGAGGGCCGAATATTGTTGAAGATGATTAGCTCATCCACCTGAGTTCCTCTGAGTCGACAAGAGCAGGCGAATCAAGAGACTCCGCAAGCTGATCACGGTCAACATCATCATACAGTGCGCGCCCGGGCAGTCGCGGTTCCATCTCGTGTAGACCATTAATCCGGTACCCTGCAGTGTTAGGCCCGAGATAGCCAATCGAGACAGTGTTGTCCGCAGTATCAATTGCTACCCGTGGAGGTGTCGTTGGACGAGACTGACCGACGCACGCTCCGCCATCACCGACAGTCACCCACCCAGCCCCGTCGTAGATCTCCCGCAACACACCCACCGCACGCTCCACACACCAGCCGAGCGACAACAGCCCAGCCAGATCGGCACCGTCGCGTTCCGCCTCAACGACCGGAATCGGGCCGGTGGTCGCAACCGCAACATCTGCACCGTTGTCGACAGCCTTCCGCGCCCACCGCTCGGAGTCACAGCAGTTCGCGACGACCGCGGTCGCCCCCACCCCAGACAGTTCGTGCGCGTTCAGGTAGCCGTCCGAACACTTCACGCCGTTGTCGTACTCGTGGTGTGCCGCGAGGTGGACCACATCGACGTTCCGGCGCAGGGTCGCCTGCAGTTCGTCCACCGTCGGCCGCGAGACCGTCTCCACGTCGAGTGCGAGTTCGTCCTCGCGGGCGCGCCACCGCTCCAACGTGCCGTGTGGCGACTGCCAGCCACAGTGGACGACCACCACCTGCAACGCCTCGTCGCCGTCCGCGTCGTTCGCGGGGTCGCCGCGGGCGTCGAACGCGCCCATCGGCCGACCCGGCGCGTCCCAGCCGACGACCCCCGCCTCGCCGTGGGCCTCCGGGACGATCCGCGGGACGGGAACCCGACGCGACTGGCCCCGCACCGGCACGTCCGGCTCCCAACCCGACAGCGCCGCGACTGTCAGCTCTTCACCCCGCGGGAGCCGCACGTCCGCCAGCCGGCCGAGATACCGGGCCAGCCGCGGGACGCGTTGGGGCTCGGGCGCGACGTGGACCGCTTCCGGCCACCGCGGCAGTTCCTCAAGCACCGCGTCGTCGGCCGCCAGATACCGCGTCACCCGCGGCCCGATGTCGAGATCGAACAGCTCCGGCGCGTCGCCAGCGACAAAGGCGAGTGCGTCATCCGCCTCGCGCAGGCGGACACCGTCCGGCCCCGCACACCGCACGAGACAGTCCAGATAGAAGATCCGCCGGAGCCACGACGACGCTTTGTGATCCGCCGCCTCCGGGGTCGCGCCCAACGGCCACGCTTCCCCGCCGGCGTGGAGCCGCGCGATGGTCGTGTCCGTCACGCTCACCGACGCGCCGAGGTAGTACGCCAGCGTCGACGTGCCGACGACGTACGACAGCGCGTCCGTCTCCGGCACAGTCAGTTCGACGCCGCTGTCCATATAGTCGACCGCGTCCGGGTCGTGGCCGTTGCCGTCGAGGACGAACCGCGGTGCGGGTGCGCGGGCGTTCGGCCACGTCCGTCGTGGCGAGTGGACGCCGGGCAACGAGACGCTCGCGGCCGTCACCGCGTCCGCAATCGACTGTGGCGCTCTGCCGGCGACAATCCGCGCGACGGGGGCGTCTGGCGGCGTGATCCAGCCGAGCGTCACCGGGCCGTCCGTCTCCACTGTCGGCTCGCCGACGGTGTCGACCGTGACGGTGCCGCCCGCGACCGGGCGACACAGCGTCGGAATCGCCGCCTGTGCGACCACCGTCTCCGTGGGCGCGACCGGCTCCGTCTCGCCGCGTCCCACACGGCGTTCGACCCCGTCCGACTCAATCACCGCGACGCCACCCGCCGGGAGCCGAACGGCTGTCGCCGGCGCGACGTGTTCCCGACAGGTGAGCAGGTAGCTCGGCCCGCCGACATCCTCCGGCGGGTCCTCGGCGTACGCCCACCCCTCGCCGAGTTCGACCGTCACGGTCTTTCCGTCGGTCACCGCTCTGATCCCCTCGTCGCGCTCGACCACTCGCATACGACACCGTCACCACTCGTGGCCTATATCAGCTTCGCCAACAAATTAGATCAGATAGGACGGAAGAAGATACAATAGGCAGACGGTCGGCTACACACGCTCCAGAGCGGTGACACGACCGGGGCCCCGGGGGAGGAGCCCGGAGAGGGATGTCGGACGGCGTGTGTCACACCGCTGGGATTCGACGACACCGGGCTGTACACCCTCGCCACGCCGGCCGGTGTCTCCGGCGCGGGTCATCGGTGGCCGACGAGTCGCACCAACGCACCGGGCCACGGGTCGTCCACGCGGGCGGCAAGCCGGCCGTCGGCGACTGACACCGCCTCACACTGACGGAGTCGGCCGAGCGCATCGAGTGCCGCCGCCCGACAGCCCAGCGACGCGCCGAGTCGGCGCACGTCGGCCGCGGTGCTGCTGGCGCGGGCGAGTCCCCACGCGGCCGTCAGCCCGGTCGAGAACCCCGTCCCCGACCGGAGCGGGCCGCGTGTGGCGGCGGTCCGGAACGTCTCCGCGACCGGCGCTGGCCACGACGCGATCACCCGCCGTGCGGTCTGGTGTGTCGGAACGTCCAGCGTCACGGACTCACCGTACGTGTCGGTCGGGATCGCGGGTTGCTCGTCGAACACCAGCCGGCGACTGGCGCGGTCGAGTGTTCCACTCCACTCCTCGCCCCACGCTCGGCACGCCGCGACCGTCTCAGCGGCCGCGAGGTCGACACGTCCGCGGGCGACGGCACCGGCGAGTCGGTAGCGACCGGGCCACCCCAGTCCGGCGAGCGCGGACGGTGCGGCGTACACCGACAGCGTCGCCTCCTCGACGGTCGCCACCACGGCCCGGAGGCTTCCGGCCGTCGGACAGGTCACGCCGGCCGCGCCCGCGTCGACGGCGTAGTGGTACACCGCCGCCGCGCTGGGGAGTTCGACCGCCGGCCGAGCGACGCTCACGGCCACACACCCCGTGTGACGGTCACACACGCCTCGCTTGTCACGTTCGTATCTCTGTTCGAGAGTCAGGTGTACCCCGATATTGTGCGAAAAACAGGAAGTGGGGCGTTTCTCGAAACGCCGGCGGGCTCCCGGCTCACCGAGCCGTCTCGGGGACAGACGCCGGGAGCCAGCCGAGGTCGGGGAGATACTGGAGTTCGATGTCGACGACGATCTCACTCGTGATCCGCCCGTCTGCAATCGCCTGGACGACACACAGGCCCCGAACAGTACAGTGGAGTCGGACGGTCTCGTCGGTCGTGGAGACGCTCGCGGTGTCGATCGTCTGCCCGCTCGGCGTCGCGGAAGTAATCTCGACGACACCGGTCCCCTGCCGGAGATGGAACGTCACCGCGACCTGGCCGGAGATCGCCCGATCCGGGCGTTCGACCCCGGTGAACACAGCGGAGTCGTCGACGCCGTAGGTAGTGACGTGGACATCACCGGTGAGTGCGAGCGCGGGGCCGACGACGACCGCGACGGCGAGCACCGTCACCAGCGCAACCTTCGCCGCCCGGAACGGGCTCGTCTTCCCTGTAGACTGCACGTAGATCACACTGCCGGAGCGAGAGCTAAATCCGTTTCGGGGTGACGGCGAGTAAAACGGGACGCCGGCTCTACCGGTGGGCGTCGATCACGCGCTTGGCGGCGGTTGCCTTCTCCTTCCAGCCGTAGCCCGCCTCGTACACGTGGCGTTTCTTGTCGACCAACTCCCCGGGTGAGGACTCCTCGAACCCGCCGCGCTCCCACGTGCCGGTGTCGTGGAGCCACTCGATCACGTTCTCGCGGGTCTCGGCCCACGAGAGGCCGACCATCTCGTAGAAGGCGATCATCGCGAACACGGAGTTGTCGTGGGCGCCAGGATACGACCCCTCGCGGTAGATCGTCGCCACCGGCTCCGTCGTCGGCTCCGACACCGCCTCGCGGTAGTCCTCGGCCGACAGCAACGACAGCCCCGCGTCCGTCTCCGCGAGCCGACCCTCCCGTTCTAGCAGTTCGAGGGCAGCGCGGTGGAGCCCGGACCACGCCTCCGGGCCGTCCGGGATCGCGCCTCTGAGCGCCGACTCCCCGACCGCGTCGTCCGCGAGGACGGACAACAGATCCGTGTACGCGCGTTCGATCTCGTGCCAGTCTGTCCCTTCGTACTCACAGCCGGCGTCGTGGAGGCTGTTCGTCGTGCGACAGCCGGGACAGGGGTAAGCGAACCGCGGCACACGCGCCGTTCGGGGCGGGGGCGTCTTAGACCGCGCGGTTCGCAAACGCGCCCGGCCGTGGGGTCGTGCGCGCTCGCCGCGACGCTACGGCGTCGGCTCCTCGTAGTCGACGGTCGGCACCTCGACACGGTCGAGTACACCCGCGAGCACGTCCGACTTGGCGATCTCGTTCACCTTCGCGTCCGGCGTCAACACGAGTCGGTGGGCGAGCACGGGCTGGGCGACGCGTTTCACGTCGTCGGGGGTGACGAAATCGCGGCCGGCCAACACCGCCGCGGCCCGCGTGGCCTCCAACAGCCGTTGGGTGCCACGCGGCGACACGCCAACCTCCACCCGACGGTCCGTCCGGGTGGCGTGGGTGACTCTGGCCATGTACTCGATGAGGTCGTCGTCGACCGTCACCGCCTCCGGCGCCTCCCGGACCCCGGTGACGGCCGCTCGGTCGAGCACGCTCGCGACGCTCGGGTCGCCGGTGGTCCGGCCGACCCGGCGTTGCAACAGCTCCACCTCGCCGGCCTCGTCGGGGTAGCCCATCGCGGTCTTGACGACGAACCGGTCGAGCTGTGCCTCCGGCAACGGGAAGTTCCCCTCCTGTTCGACCGGGTTCTGGGTGGCGATCATGAAGAACGGCTGTGGGAGATCGTACGTCTCCCCGTCGACTGTCACCTGTTCTTCCTCCATCGCCTCCAACAACGCCGCCTGCGTCTTCGGCGGCGCACGGTTGATCTCGTCTGCCAACACGACGTTCGCGAAGATCGGCCCCTGAGAGAACTCGAAGGTGGCCTCACCCTCGTTGTAGACGTTCGTCCCGGTCACGTCCGACGGCAACAGGTCCGGCGTGAACTGCACCCGCGAGAACGACAACCCCAGCGCGGTCGCGAACGACCGCGCCGTCAGCGTCTTTCCCGTTCCGGGCACGTCCTCGATCAGGACGTGGCCACGGGAGAGCAGCCCGAGGAGTACGTTCTCGAAGAACGTGTCCTCGGCGACGATAGCCTCCGAGAGGGCAGAGAGCACGTCCGAGCAGGCACCACTCGCGTCGGTAACGTCCATGTGCGTTCCTGTCACGGCCCGTACTTGAAGCGTCGGGGTTCGTCTCCGGGCGGTGGAGCGGTATCTCTTCACAGCCGGACCGCTCGACCGAGCGTGTACACGAGCAGCGCGAGGAAAAACGCGCCGAGAAACGCTTCGAGACCAGCTAGCACGCGGCCGAGAGACGATGTCAGCGTGAAGTTGCCGTAGTCGACCGTACTGAACGTGACGAAGCTGAAGTACAACGAGTCGAGTAACGCACTCGTCGCGTCGGCGCTGTACTGCAACGTGTCTCCGTTCCGCGCGAGGCTACCAGTCGCCGGGTACAGAACGCCGAACGTCACAACGAGACCAACAGAGAGCGACACGACACGGCCAGGTCGTTCGCCGTAACCGGTGAGCGCGTCGAACGTCGCATTACTCACGACTTGGTAGAGACTCAGTACCCCAGTTATCGACACTGGTGACGCGCGAAGCGCGTCGACGGAACTACGGCGACGGTGTCGCATCTCCCGGATGAAGAATTCCGAGGCGGCCGCTGTGTCTCCCTGATCGTCTGCACCCTGTTTCGCACGGAGATATGTCGTCTCGAAGTCGATCGGGTCCTCGGCGACGGCGGCGGCTGTCTCGTGAATCTCCCAGTCGACAGCGGCCAGCGCCTCGCGGTGGGCGTCGGTCGCGAAATCAAACCCGTCGAACACCGTGTCCCTAAACAGAAACGACTCGAACATGTCCGGCGGCCCCTCGAACGAGACATCACCGAGTGTCGCTTCCGTCAGGTTACAGGTGAACCCGTCGTCGTCAGGCACCTCAAGACGCCCCCCGTGCAGTGTACCGGCCATCAGCGTCAACGTTTGCGTCGTCACGTCCGACGCGCGGAGTTCTCCGACAGTCGCGGCAGCGAGGTTGATCTGATCGTCGACAGTCACCTCGTCAAGAGACAGTGACTCGACTGTCGCATCAGCAAACAGGACGACGTTGGCCTGAATCTCATCACAGAGCACGCGGCGATCGAACGTCGCCCCGACGAGGTCGAACTCGCCTGTCAGTTTGCTTCCCGAGAACGTCGCCATTCTGTCGAACCGGGCACGAGCAAAAGAGATGTTATCGGCAGTTACCTCTTCGAACGACAGGATTCCGTCGAAGATTGCTGTCTTAAACGTCCCTTCGGTCAGTTCGGCACCGTCGAAGCTCGTCTCGTCGGTGAATCTCGTTCCGAAAAAGTTCGCCTCTCGGAGCGATGCGTGGTCGAAGTCGACAGACCCCTCTAACGTTGCTCGCGTGATGACTACGTCCGCCTCGGCTCGCAGCCGGGCTGCCTCCAGTCGGCCACCGACGGTCGCCTCGTTCGCGTCGAATCCCGCCTCGAACATCGCCCCGCGGAGCGCGAGGAACCGTTCGAAGGTGGTGTTGTGGAAGCTCACGTCCCCGGTCAGACGCGCGTACCGGAGGTTGAGGCCCTGTGCGACCGTCGCGCTGTGGAGGTTGAACTCCTTGATCGTCGCGTACGACAACACCAGCGGATGTGTGTCGGGAGCAACGACACGCTCGAACTGGAAGTCCAGTGACGGGAATGTGCCACCCGAGAGGATTCGGTCTGTCCGCGTTTCCGAGGTGATCGCCTCGTGGACGGCAGACCGGACGGTTTCGTCGTCCGCGTCCCCGTGGAACACACACCGATCACCCTCCGTTGGTTCGTGTGGGCACGTATCAGGTGGGTCTGGCGTCACCTCGCGGTCGTCCCAAGCGGCTAACACGTCCTCACGCGTCCAGCCGGCGACTGGGGTCTCCTGTGGCCACACGTCACCGACTGTAAAGTTGGAGAGGTCGACAGGCTGCGGCTGTGACGCCGAACTGACGGCAACTACGAGTTCGTCTCTCAGGTCCTCGGCGGCAAATGCAGTGAACTCGTCGAGCGACCACTCGGAGGCAGCACGCCAACGCCGGTCGTCCCACTCAGTGGATTCGAAGTAGTCACACCTGTTTGCCATCCGCCATTTACGTACGGCTGCTCGATCATAATATCTTTCTAGACGAGCTGACACGTCACTGCCACGAACCGAAACGGACTAAAACGACCGCGGGCTACGCGGAGACGAGCCGAGGTAGCCTAGCCTGGCCAAGGCGGTTGATTCGAGATCAACTGTCCACTCCGGACACAGGAGTTCAAATCTCCTCCTCGGCGCTCCTTTCACACGACGACCAGTCTCGCGAGCGGACAATCCGGGTGGCTAAGTGGTCGCGCCACCAACTGCCGAGCATGCAGTACCGCGAACTCGGAGACTCGGGCGTCGAGGTCAGCGAGGTAGCCTTCGGCGCGTGGGTCGTCGGCACGGACTGGTGGGGCGACCGCTCCGAGACGGAAGCTGTCGAGATGGTCCAGTACGCGCTCGATCAGGGAGTGTCCTTCTTCGACACCGGGGACGTGTACGGCCACGGCCGCTCGGAGGAGCTGATCGGCGAGGCGCTCGGGGAACACCGCGAGGAGGTGACCGTCGCCACCAAGGTTGGCTACGACTTCTACAACAACCCGCAGGCCGGCCACGGTGAGCTCCCGAAGGAACTCGACCCAGAGTACGTGCGTGAGGCCGTCGAGAACAGTCTCGACCGGTTGGACATGGAGTACGTCGACGTGTTGTACCTCCACAACGCGAACGTCGACGAGGTGACCGACGACGTATTAGAGACGCTGTACGACATGCGCGAGGACGGCTACTTCGACGCGCTCGGCTGGGCGCTCGGCCCGTCAATCGGCTGGCTCGCGGAGGGTGACCGCGCCGTCGAGTTGGACTTCGACGTGGTCCAGACCGTGTTCAACCTGTTCGAACAGACCCCCGGCCAACACTTCGTCGACTCGATCCGGGCGGCAGACGCCGACACCAGCCTGATCGCGCGGGTACCCCACTCCTCGGGGCTGTTGAACGAACAGGTCACCCCAGAGACGGAACTCGGCACGGGAGACCACCGCGCACACCGACCCAACCAGTGGTTCGAGACCGGCTGGGAGAAGCTGGAGACGATCCGCTTTCTCGAACGCGACGGCGCCCGGACGATGGGCCAGGCGACGATCCAGTGGTTGTTGGGCCACGACGAAGTGGCCTCGGTTACGCCGACGTTCCGGGCCCGCGCGGACGTCGACGAGTGGGGGAGTGCGCCGTCGACGCCAGCACTCTCCGACGAGGAGATGGCCCGCGTCGCCGAGTTGTCCGCCGACAACTTCGGGGTCGACCGCGATGATGGGATGAGTCCAGAACAGTTCCGGTCGTCCGTCGACGGCCGCGACCTGCAGGAGGCGGGTGTGTTGCCCGCCGAGGCGGCCGGCGACTGATCACGACGACGGCTCGCACTGTCAGACGCCGGCCCGCGGGACAGTTCACCCGTCGGTTCTGATCTCGAACCGCGCGCCACCCCACTTGCTCTCGGTCAGTTCCAACTCCCAGCCGTGTGCCGCGACCACGTCAGAGACGATGGCGAGCCCGTAGCCCGTCCCCTCCTCGGTCGTGGTGTAGCCGCGTTCGAACACCGAGGCGCGTTCCTCGCGGTCGATCCCCGGGCCGTCGTCGGCGACGTAGAACCCCTCCGAGAGCGGCCCGACCACCACCCGGTCGCCGCCGTGTTCGACGGCGTTACGGAGGAGGTTGCCGAACAGCTCTCGGAGCCGAGACCGGTCGGCGTCGACGACCCCGACCCCCTCACGCACCGTCAACTCCTCGTCGGTCGTGCTCGACCACTCCGCGCGGACGACACTCGCCACCTCGACCGGCTCCGTCTCGCCCAACGACCGGCCGTGGCGCGCCAACGACAACAGGTCCTCGATCAACGCCTCCATCTGCTCGTGGGCGTCCAACGCCTCCGCGAGCCGGCGTTCCGTCTCGCCGGACACCTCAATGTGTGCCAGCTCCACCTGTCCGGTGGCGACGTTCAACGGGTTCCGGAGGTCGTGTGAGACGACGGAGGCAAACTCCTCTAACCGTTCGTTCTGGCGTTCCAGTTCGCGTTCCCGGCGGCGGAGTCGCGCCTGCCGGTCGGCGGCGTCCAACGCTGCCTCCACGTTGGCGGCGAACACCCGCGCCAACGACAGATCCGTCTCGTCGAACACCCCCGGCTCGGTCGCGGCCGCCAGAAACACGCCGTGGTCACCCAACGGCAACACGAGTTGGCTCCGGATCGGCGTCGCCTCCGCCACCGCTCGGGCGTCGTCGTACACCTCCGGTTCGCCGGCGGTGTACGCCCGCCACGCCGGGCTGTCGGGGCCCAGATCCGGCACCGTGTCGTCGAAGACGGTCCGCGCCTCCGCGGTGACGCCGACGGGGACGAGCCGCTCTGCCTCGGAGGCGCGGAGATACACCGCGTTGATCGTCAACCCGAGCACCTCGTGGGCGGTGTCCGTCGCGGTCGCCGCCACCGACGCCGTGTCCGTCGCGGTCATCAGCTCGCGGGCGGCCTCGTGGAGCCGGTCGAGCCGGTGTTCCCGACGGAGTCTGTCGAGCGCGACCGCCGCGTTCGTCCCCAACAACCGCACCAACTCCACGGCTGCGTCCTCGACGGTGCCGTCACCCTGCCGGCCGGCCTGGAGCACGCCGTGATCACCCACCGGCACCGCGACGCCGGCCGCGACGGGTCCGTCCCAGCCGTCCGTCTCCGCGACGCGAAGCGTCTCGCTGTCGGCGTACACCTCCCACAACGGGTGGGTCCGGCCGTACACCGGCGGCTCGCCGTCGAACCGCTCGGCCGCCACAGTCGTCGTCGCGACCGGCGCGAGCCGGCCGTCGCTCGCGAAGTGGACGGCGACGTGTGGAAGCTCCAACACACTCTCGGCAGTCGCGACGACCGCGTCACACAACGCCTCGCGGGTCCGGGCGGCCATCAACTCCTGGGTCGCCGCGTACAACGCCTGGAGTCTGTCGGGGTCGGCGGCGGACGCACCCGCGCCTGCACGTCCGGGTCGCACTGCCCGGCTGTTGTCACCCCCCGATAAAAAATCTCTCCCCTGATACTCACAGGGATAAACGACAGCGTCGGGTCGGCCTCAAGCGAGGAACACGTGCCGGGGCTGGTCGGCCAACACCTCACGCCCCCAGTCGACGGTGTCACGGAAGTCCTCGGAGCCGAAAAACGCCATCGCGTCCTCGCGAGCGCGCCACTGGCTGGCGATGAACATGTCGTTGTCAGCCTCGTGGTTCACGAGCAGGTCCGTCTCGAAGTGGCCGTCCATTCCGTCTAGCTTCTCGCCGACGGCCGCGAACCGGTCGACGAACGCCTCTCGGTGGTCCGGCTTCACGGTGTAGAACATCCCCATCGTCCCGAAGCCGGACTCCCGCTCACCGGCCCGGGCGACGACATCCGGTAGCTCCGAGAGGAACCCCGCGGCGGTCTCTGCGGCGCTTGCGGTGTCCCAAATGGAGACGACCGCCGACCGGTCCGTCTCTGTGCCCGCGTACACCGCAGTCTTGACGTGTGTGCCGTAGTGGTCGAAGTTGCCGCGCAACCCCTCCACCTCGTCGAACAGCTCCTGTGTGTCTGCCTCGGAGTACAACACCGTCGCGAACACGTCCTCACCGTGGGGTGTCCCCGCGTAGATGTCGAGATCGTCCAACGCCTCCCGGATCGTCTCCGCGTCGTCGCCGTCACCGTCCGTTCCGTCGGAGTTACCCGACTCCGCGGTGACGCCTGCAGGCGGGCCGCCGCTGTCGCCAGTCACGCCTGCGGGCGGGCCGCCGCTGTCGCCGGTCACGCCTGCCGGCGGACCGCCGGCGTCGCTCTCCGTGTCCGCTCTGTCGTCTGCAGTCGACTCCTCGCTGGCGGTCGCAGTGCCGTCGGCAGTGGTGTCGACGGTCGCCGCGTCGTCGTGGGCCGCGACCGGGACCGGATCGCCGTCGAGAAACGCCCGGAGGTCCGCGGGCGGGAACCGGCGGCCGACGTAGAACTCCCCGAACTCCCCGTACACCGCCGACGCCTCGTCGAACCGCATCTCGTAGACGATGTCTTTGATATCCGTCGGGTCCGAGCCGAACAGGGTCACCCCCCACTCGTGGGCCTCGAACCCCACCGAGGAGGCGATCACCTGTTTGATCTTCCCGGCGTACTCTCGGCCGACCTCGCCGTGGCCCGCCATCAGCTCTGCCCGTTCCTCGAAGGAGAGCTGGTACCAGTTCTGCTCCGGCTGGCGGCGCTTGCTCATCGGGTAAAACGAGACGTAGTCGTCGTCCGGAATCTCCGGTTCCATCTTCGACTCGATATACCGGCGGGTCCCCTCGTCGACCTCGCTGTCCTCGTCGAAGTAGCTGTCGTCGACGTAGCCGGACACCTCCGAGACGGAGACGTACGAGTCGGTCTGCTCGGTGAACGCCGCAAGCGCCGTCTGCTCGAACCGGCGCTGGGCGGCGTCGAGTGCGTCCAACGTCGGTCGGAAGTGGATGATCAACAGGTCCGCCCCGTCGCCCAGGATACTGAACACGCCGGAGTCACCCTCGGGCGCGTCGGCCACCTGTTCGTGGCGTTCGAGGTGGGCGACCCCGTCCTCGACCGCCTGGGTGCGGTCCCGTTCTGACGCCGACCGCCAGGCGTCCCAGTCGACCGTCCGGAAGTCGTGGAGTGCGTACCAGCCCTCCGCCGTCTGTGGAGCCTCGACCATACCACACGTTGGGCCGTCGGGCTCTTTCGGCTTTCCCTTCGGTCTGCCGGTCGGCAGAGGCTGTCGGCGTTCCGTGCCGGCCACACGGGAGCCCGAACGGCCGACGGCGCGGTCGACACGGTTCGCGTAACCGAAAGCGGTATCTGACAGGCAATGTGTCCTCAGAACGATGTTACCAGTGGGTCCCCGGGTGTGGGTCGGCGACGGGTGGCCGGTCGAAAGGTATCTTGATGTAGCTGGGGGTACGAGTGTATCTCAGGAACACGGGGTTGCTGGACAATGAGTGAGGATCTTCCGTCTGTGCTGGTCGTCGAAGACGAGGCCGATCTGGCCGATCTGTACGCGGCCTGGCTCGGCGGCGAGTACGACGTCGACACCGCCTACGGCGGCCACGAGGCGATCGAACAGCTGCGCGAAGATATCGACGTGATCCTGTTGGACCGGCGGATGCCGGGGCTGTCCGGCGACGAGGTGCTCGTCGCCGTCCGCGACCGCGGGATCGACGCCCGCGTCGCGATGGTCACCGCCGTCGAACCCGACTTCGACATCGTCGAGATGGGGTTCGACGACTACCTCGTCAAACCCGTCACCCGGGAGAACCTCGTCGACACCGTCGAGTCGTTGCTCAGCCGCGCGGAGTACGACAGCGGCGTCCAGGAGTTGTACGCGGTCGCCTCGAAGAAGGCCGTCTTGGAGTCCGAGAAAGGGCAGGCCGCCCTCGAAGAGTCCGAGGAGTACGCCGAACTCGACGAACGACACGACGAACTCCAGGCGGAGTTGGACACCCAACTGGAGGAGTTCTCCGACCACGACGACTTCGAACAGGCGTTCCGGGAGTTCGACAAGGGAGACCCCAGCGAGGACGACGACGAAGATCTCGACTTCGGGCTCTGAACACGGCGCGTTCGGTCTCGTTCGTCTGTGAGACTGGTAGCGCCGCCGACGAATGGGTGACGAGCCGTGTGTGACGGTGTCGGCGTGGTCGGACATGGCTGTCGACCGGTGAGTCGAGGGCGCGGACGGAAAAGCGGGCGCAGGTCGCTCAGTAGCTCCGCGCGATGAGATACTCCGCGAGGTCGTCCAACAGCTGTCGGGGCTCGTTGTCCGGCAGCGTCGTCAGGTCCGAACGCCCCTGTTCGGCCAGTTCCTGGGCGCGTTCGCGGGCGAACTGGATACTGCCGGCCGCCTCCAACACGCCGACGGCATCCTCGATGGCCGCCTCCGTCACGTTCGCCGGATCGTCGGCCTCGACGAGGTTGTCCACGTCGACCCCCTGTTGGCGGGCGTGGAGCGTCACCATCGTCTCTTTCCCCTCGACGAGATCAGAGCCGCGTTGTTTTCCCAGCTGTTCCGAGGGGGTCGTCAGGTCCAACAGGTCGTCTTGGATCTGAAACGCACGTCCCACGTCCGTCCCGTACTGATAGACGCCTTCGATGACCGCCTGGTCTGCGCCCATCAGGCTCGCCGGAATGGCGGCACTGGCCCCGAACAGGACGGCTGTCTTCAGCCGGACCATCTCCAGATACTCCTCCGGAGAGACATCCGTCCGGTTCTCGTAGGCCACGTCGAGTGACTGCCCCTCACAGATCCGGGTACACGTCGACGCGAGCCGGTGGACCGCCTCAACCTCGTGTTCCGGCCGGGCGCCGGTGTCGGAGAGCATCTCGAACGCCTTCGAGTAGAGCGTGTCGCCGGCCAGGATCGCGGCCTCCTCGTCGTACTCGATGTGGACCGCCGGCACACCCCGCCGGAGATCGTCTTCGTCCATGATGTCGTCGTGGATCAGCGTGAACGACTGGATCACCTCGATGGCGACCGCGGCTCGCATCACGTCGACCTCGTCGCCGTCGAGCGACGGGAACGCGCGGAAGTCGGCGCCCATCGGCTCGGTGCCGGCAACCGCCTCCGCGGCCAAGGTCGTCACCGTCGGACGGAGCCGCTTCCCGCCGGCTTCGAGGATGTATCGGGTCGCCTCGTACAGCCGTTCGGGATCCTGGACCGGCAGCTCCTCGTCGATAGCGGCGTTGACGAGCTCACGCCGCTCGCGGATGGCGTCCAGCACCCGCGCCTCCTTCGTCTCGCTCGTCATTCGACGAGCTGGATGGTGGACCCGTTCTGCGTGACGTGGACATCGCGTCCGAGCTTATACCCCTGCGACTTCGCGAGGTCGACGTACGGCGAGCGGCCCTTCAGCGTCTGGTGGCCGGGGATGAGGTGCTGGGGCTGGAGCGCCTGTAGCATCTCGTAGTGGCCCTCCTCGCGGAGGTGGCCGGAGACGTGGATGTCGTCGTAGAGGCGCGCGCCCTGCATCCGGAGCAGCTGTTCGGACTGGTAGCGCTGGCCCTCGTTGGTGGGCTCCGGGATGACGCTCGCGCTGAAGACGACCTTGTCGCCGTCGTCGATCTCGTAGGGGGTCTCGCCGCGACCCATGCGGGTGAGCATCGCGCGCGGCTCGCCCTGGTGGCCCGTCACGATGGGGAGGAAGTTGCCCTTCCCCTCCTTCATGATCCGCTTGAACGCGCGGTCGACGGACTTGCGGTGACCGTACATCCCGACGTCGCCCTGGAAGTCGACGAAGTCGAGTCGCTCTGCGGTGCCGGAGTACTTCTCCATCGAACGGCCGAGCAGGACCGGCTGTCTGCCGATCTCACGGGCGAACTCGACGAGCGACTTCACCCGCGCGATGTGTGAAGAGAACGTCGTCGCGACGATGCCGCCCGAGTAGTCTTCGACCGACGTGAGCGTATCGTGGAGGTGTTTTCGCGCGACCGACTCCGACGGCGTGCGGCCCTTCTTGCCGGCGTTGGTGCAGTCTTCGATGTAACAGAGCACACCCTCGTCCTGGCGGCCGATCTCGCGGAATCGGGCCATGTCTATCGGGTCGCCGATGACCGGCGTGTGGTCCATTCGCTTGTCGAGGCCGTAGACGATGGCCCCCTCGGGCGTGTGTAACACCGGGTTGATCGCGTCGATGATCGAGTGGGTGACGTTGACGAACTCCAACTCCACCTGCTCGGAGTCACCGATCGCCATCGTCCCGCCGGCGTTCATCTTCACCAGGTCGTTGTCGACGTTGAACTTGCTCTCCGACTGGACCCGTTGTTTGACGAGCTCGATCGTGTACGGCGTGGCGACGATTGGCGCGTCGTACCGGTGGGCCAGCTTCGCGATGGCACCGATGTGGTCGAGGTGACCGTGGGTCGGCACGATCGCCCGCACGTCACCCTCTAACTCGGACATCACGCGGTCGTCCGGAATGGCCCCCATGTCGATGAGGTCTAGACTGTGCATCTGTTCGGTCTCGACGTTGTCGTGGATCAGGACCTGCGAGAGGTTGAGCCCCATGTCGAACACGACCACGTCGTCACCCGCTCTCACTGCCGTCATCTGGCGACCGACGGCCTCGTAACCGCCGATCGTCGCGATTTCGATCTCCATTGTTGTCTGTGTCGTTGCGAGCGTCCGAATCCCCCGCGTGGGGGTCTGCTCGTACGGAAACGCCCCGGGAAACACGGGTGGCTGTGAACCCCGGCGTCTTGCAGCGCGTCGGTTCGAGCCCCGCTGTACGCGACCGACCTGTTGCCGGTCCGTAGTGTCCCGCGGGCTGTGGTGTCTCAGAGTCTGTGGCCCAGCAACAAAATACTGCGGGTTCTGCCGAGCGACTGACACCGCCGGTCGTTCGCGGCTACGGGAGCCAGACGACCCCGTGGCGGCTCACAGCTCTTCGTACGGCTGGACGATGACGAACCCGTCGCCGTCGAAGTTCATCTGGAACCGCTCACCGGACTCCTGGCCGATCATGTCTGAGAGGTTCTTGTTCACCTCAACGCTCGGCGACACGCCGCTCCAAGCGACGGTCGCGCTCGGGTCCGTCGACACCGGCGGGTCGAGTACCAACGGATCACCGTGCGTCGTGATCGCGACACACCCCGGCCCCGAGAGCGTGACGTTTGTGAACCCGCCCGCGAACGCGCCGGCGAGACTGTCCATCGTCTCGACGGCGAAGTCGACGCTCTCCTCGAACACGAGAATGTCCTCGCTGTTGACCGTGATCGCGTCCTCGACACCCAACTGGAGGACCTGTACCTTCTTCTCTCGGTCGGCGAGATACAACGTCCCGTTGCCTTCCACGTCCATCACCGGTGCGTCCTCGCCGGTGGCGGCCTCTTTGATCATCCCGGTGATCCCCCCCTCTGCGGAGGCGGTGCCGGTGAAGGAGAGATCGCCGTCGTACGCGACCATCGAACCGGCTTTTGCTGTCACGGACCCCTCGACATCGACTTCGAGGGTGTACGCGCTCTCGTGGGTGAACGCCTCGACTGCGTCTGCCGCGTCGGTGAGCTGGGCTGCGTCCATCATCTCAACTGAGGCCGGGTGGGAATGTCAATCTCTCGGCAGTGTGTCGTGTACTGTGATGCCGGCGGTTGTCACTCCCGGCCGTCGGTCAACTCGTCGAGGATGGGTCGCACCTTCGGTTGGAGTTCGTCCCACTCGGCGGCGGGGTCGCTGTCGGCGACGATCCCGTTACCGGCGAACAGGGTGGCGCCGGTGTCGTCGACCAACCCCGAGCGGATGGCGACTGCGAACTCCCCGTCGCCGTCGGCGTCGAACCACCCGACTGGGGAGGCGTACCAGCCGCGGTCGAACCGTTCCGTCTCGCGGATCGTCGCGAGCGCGCCGTCTAACGGCAACCCGCCGACTGCGGGTGTCGGGTGCAACGCCTCGACGAGTTCGAGCACATGACGGTCGGCCGACAGCGTCGCCGTGATCGGCGTCTGGAGGTGTTGGATGTTCGTCAGCTTCCGGACGCGGCGGTCGCCGACGGTCACGTCGCCGTACGCCGACAGTTGTTCACGGACGGTGTCGGCGACCAACCCCTGTTCGTGGCGGATCTTCTCGCTGTCGAGCAACGAGCGAGCGTGTTCGGCGTCCGCCTCGGGCGTGTCACCGCGGGGCATCGACCCCGCGAGCGCCTCCGTCCGCACCGCACGGCCGTCGAGTTCGACCAACCGCTCCGGCGGCGGGCCGAAGAAGGCGGCGCCGTCACCCGGTTGGACGAGAAACCGGTAACAGTCCGGGTAGGTGCGGCGGAGCCGTTCCAACACGGCCGGCACGGAGACGGGGGCGTCCAGCTCGATGGACAGTGCCGTCGCGAGGACGACTTTCAGGAGATGACCGTCGGCGATCCGGTCGGTGGCGTCGGTGACCTGTGCGAGCCAGTCGTCGCGGTCGGTGAGCCACCGCCGGGCCGCGACCCCGGGTGGGCCGCCGCTAGACTGCATCATCGGCAGTTCCGACAGCCGGCGGTGTGCGGCGTCAAGTCGTCGCGCGACGGCCGTCTCGGAGGCGTCGGGACCGTACGCCGCCGCCGTGAGATGGGTGGCGTCGTCGGCCCGGGTGAGTTGGACCGCCGGGACGAGGAAGCGTGCGGCCGGGAACGACTCCCACGGCGGGATCGGGTCGTGGTCGGCGTCGAACGACAGCCCGCCGACCGCGCGGGGGCGGGTCACCGCCGGCCCCTCGTGGTCGAGTCGGTCGAACAACGTCCGGGCGTCGGTTCGGAGCCGGTCGAACCGGTCGTCGCCGGCGGCAGTGAGCCGGACGGCGGCGCCGCTCCCGACCAGCTCCAGTCCGGTCGGCGAGGCCCAGTGGACCCGGGGGCCGTTGCTGTCGGCCAGGAACGCCGGGAACGACACGTCGTCGACGCGCCGGCTGCGGCTCACGAGTCGCCCGGCGGCCGCGAGGCCCTCCGGCGACTCCTGTTCCGGCGTGCTCATCGACTCTGTTTGGGCTGGGGTCGTCTTGAGACTGTCCTTCCCGACAGCCGCCGGCGAGTCGGGGAGCTTACGACCGTACGAGCGGTAGAGCCGTTGTGACCGACGACACGCTCGAACCCGGTGTCGACCTCACGGGACGGGACCTCCGAGACCGGCGACTCGCGGGCGCACCGTTGCAGGAGGTGACCCTCGCAGACGCCGACCTCCGGAAGGTGCGACTGGGGGACGTGGACCTCCGTGGGGCGGACCTCACCGGCGCGCGACTCGACGGCGTCGAGTGTGCGGGGTTCCTCTCTGGGGCGGATCTGACGGACGCGACTCTCGTCGACGCCGACCTCCGACGAGTCGACCTCTCGGACGCGACACTCACCGGTGCAGATCTCCGCCGCGCCGACCTCCGCGAGGGGAACCTCTCGGGCGCCGTGTTCACCGAGGCCGACCTCTCCGAGGCGCGTCTCGACGGGGTGAGCGCACGCGAAGCCAGATTCGCCGACGCAGACCTGACAGACGCGACGGCGACGGACGCCGGCCTCGTCTACACGGCGTTTGCGGACGCAACACTCCGGCAGGCGACGTTCGACGACGCCGACCTGTTGGCCGCGACACTCCCCGGCGCAGACGCGACACGCGCCTCCTTCGAAGGCGCAGACTGCGCGGAACTGCTCGTCGGGGACGCAGACTTCACACACGCGACGTTCGCCGATGCCGTGCTCGACGGCGTCGACTTCTCTGAGGCGACAGTCCGCGGCACGGAACTCCCACCCGGCGTGGAGCGGTGACCGACGACGCCGGCAACACCACTGCGGTGCGGCCGCGGTGTCGTGTTGTTGTGTGCGATCGCGGTGCGAGTGCAGTGTGGCTGCGGAGGCGGTCACGGTGCAGGTGTAGTGTGGTCACGGCACACACACACACCAGACGCGAGCGAGCGCCCGCCCACGGGCCGTTTCCCTGTTCGCGTCGAAGCTCCCCTGTTTGGGCGAGTCTCGCAGTTTTGATCGACAGTTTGTTCCGGAGGCTGTCCTCCGCTGAGTGAAAGCGGTCGTGCCGTCGGCTACAGGGAGTAGTCGTGGTCGCCGGTCTCCGTCCGGAGAAACGCGGTCAGCAGGTCGATTGTGGCGTCGATGTCCTCACCGTGTGCGGTCTCCGTGACAGTGTGGAGATACCGCGTCGGGATCGAGATCGCGCCGACCGGGGTGGCGCCGTTGGTGTTCTGGAAGCCGGCCGTGTCGGTGCCGCCCGCGGGGAGCACCTCCGTCTGGTGGGTGATGCCGCCGTCCTCGGCGACCGACCGGAGCCGGCGGTGGACCTTCGGGGTGGTGATCACAGAGGAGTCTTTCAGCTTGATCGCGGCCCCCTCACCGAGTTCCGTCACCTGTTTGTCCTCGCTGACGCCGGGTACGTCGCTGGCGACAGTCACGTCGAGGGCGACAGCCAGGTCCGGGTCGACGTCGACACCCAGCGCTCGGGCGCCACGGAGACCGACCTCCTCCTGGACGGTCGCACAGAAGTGGATCGTCACGTCGGGGTCGTCGATCCGGCGGGCCGCCTCCAGCATCGCGAACACGCACACGCGGTCGTCGAGCGCCTTCCCGGTGACAGTCTCCCCCATCTGGACGGTCGACTGCTCCATCGTGACGAGATCACCGACGGCGACGTAGTCGGCCACGTCGTCGCCGTCACGACCCAGGTCGACGACGACATCCTCGACAGCTTCGTCCTTCTGGCGTTGTTCCTCGTCGAGCGTGTGCGGGGGGACGGAGCCGATCAGCCCCGTCAGATCCCCGTTTTGGGTGTGGATCGTCACGCGCTGTGCCCGGAGCACTCGGGGGTCCCAGCCGCCGAGCGCGTCGAGCTTGAGGAACCCGTCCTCGGTGACGTGTTTCACCATGAACCCGATCTCGTCCATGTGGGCGGCGACAGCCACCTCGTAGTCGCCGTCCCCGTGGACAGTCCCGACAACGTTACCCATCGCGTCCGTCTCGACGGTGTCCGTCTCGGCCGCGAGCACCTCCTGGACATGGCCACGGACCCGGTCCTCGTAGCCGGGGACGCCGCTGGCCTCCGTCAGCTGACGGAGCAACTCGAAGTCGAATCCGAACCCAGCCGGTGTCGTGTCTGTCACGCCAGTCTGTTGGTGGGGAGCGGTGTAAAGACCACGTATCCCGGTTCCGTGGCCGAAACCCCGGGTGGGTTGTCGGGGGTTCCGCAACTGTTTTGAGAGCGTCGGACACTGTAACGTGTATGACAGACGACGTGGAGGCCGAACTCCGCGAACAGTTCACCGAGGCGTTCGGGGGCGCCGACTACCCCGTCTCCAATCAGATGGATCTCGTGCCGGCGTTGCCCAGCGGCCCGGGGACGACGTTCGAAGCCGGCGACGTGTCGTTGACCGCCATGGAGATGGCGG
>ERZ1034569.101-NODE-101-length-30388-cov-14.055880_pt1 | contig 30388 bp, 30 predicted proteins | sample MGYA00520706_ERZ1034569 | MGnify/ENA primary metagenome ERZ1034569 (study PRJEB33760, sample SAMEA4777722) | hypersaline lake metagenome | biome: hypersaline environment; feature: brines | place: Spain | collected 2014-08 | depth 0 m ...
TCTATCAACACCTTCTCAGGCATCATTACTCACACCGATACTCACAGTATACGACGGAGAGCGATGATCCGTAAAGAAAAAACTATGCGATGAAGCCTCAATGCAGGGGGCTGGTTTGAGGCTAGGCTCCGGCCTTCTTTGCAATCGAGGGTTATGCTAATGATGCTCGTAAGACGAGAGTGAGACCGATACAACCGCTAACAGAGGCAAGACGCGGTAAAACTATTCAAATGGAATCTTTGAAGAGGGCTGGCTCAACGAGTATACGTGATCAACCAGATATGAAGGGCGCGTCCACCGGGTGGTTGTTCCGAAGACACTTTGCCGCCTTAGTTCGTACGGTGAATTCAATTTCTTTGCACACGTCGTTAGTTCTTCCTTGCGTAGAAAAAGCCTGCTACGCCCACGACGGCTACGACGCCGACGATGATGTATGACCACGGCGTTGAGGACCCTGTCTGACCGGATTGTCGTACCGCGATAGAAGAGGTGACGTCGTTGACGTGAACGGTTTCATCGTTGACACCTCGCAGCTCAAAGTCAAGCAGGTAGTCCTTCACCGATGCATCCGATTCAACTGAGACATCGAACACGGCGGATCCAGACTGCCCCGGCTCTAACGTCCCTATATACTGACTTGCCGTGTCGTATTCAAACGGCAGATCAGATACTTCAACAGCGCGGATGCGCGTTGCCTCTGCGTCCTCAGAACCGGTGTTGGTCACAGTGACTGAGACGGGTCCAGTCGATCCTACTGAAAGATTGCTAGACGTGTTCACGAGTTTGAGGTCTGGGCGTCCTGACAAGTAGACGCTGATGCTGTCCTCGACACCGTACTCCTGCTCGTCCTCTCCGTATCTAACCGAGGTTGGGATGTTAACTCTGCCTTTCCCCGCATCGTCGTCGACGTCTAAGGTGAACGACGCGGTCTTGCGCTCCCCGGGCTCAACATTGCCTATCGCTGCACGGGTTGAGAATGAAGAGACAGGTGTGAAAGCTGAGGGCACGTCCAAGTTGATAACTGCGTTCTCTGCTTCTGTCTCACCGTTGTTCACGATGTCGAGTGTGAGAGAGGCATCGTCTACGTCACCTGTGAGGTCTGTAGGGGTTGTTTTTAGGTTGGCTAGCTGTAAGTCGGCTGTGTCTTGCTCGACATCTAGTCGTAGTTCCTTTGTGACACTGAAACGGTCGTTTTCTATGATGACCGGTAAGGTGTTGATGCCGTCCGGCGCATCATCAGCAACAACGATTTCGGTGCTGACGTAGTATTCGCTGAGGCCTTGGACGTCGCCAAGATTGAAGGCTCGTCTCCGGTCCTGTTTGACTTCGAAGGGATACGAGTCGTTTATCCGGGCTGTGATAGCCTCCGCCTCACCTGATCCTGCGTTACGTATCTTAAAATCTAGTTCTGCGTCGTCTCCAGCCTCTAATGGTGCTGGGTCCGTGGAGATGCTGATCGCTTGCATCCCAACGGATTCTTGGCCTGCAACCATGCCAATGATTGACACGGCGAGTAGTCCGAGTAGTAGTAGTCTTTGTTTCATTGGTTCACCTCGTTATTGAGTAGTACTGCTAGTGAGAAGTAACCGTTGTCGTCTGTGAAGTAGATGTCGTAGATGATGAGGATGGCAGGTGTGACGGTGAAAGCGGCTACGTACGCCATCGTCGTTGTGAAGGTGAGGAGGCTGCCAAGATCTGAGAGGAACGTGACTCGGCCGACGTTGAGCGAGAGGAATCCGATGTTCGCCGCTAGCAGGCCAATCGTCATAGGCGTGATAACACCGGTCATTGTCTCTTGCAGCGCTGACTCCATGTCAAGTCCTTGGCGTTCTTCCAGGTAGCGAGCTATCGGTTGGATTCCGAAGTCGATGGCGACTCCTATACCCATCGTGATAGCTCCTGATGTTCCTGGGCTCATGTTAAGCCCGAGCCATCCGAATATACCGTACCCTGCGATCACTCCGAATATCAGTGTGGAAAGAGCGGTCAAACCATATGTTAAGGATCGGAACATGTAGATGACGACGGCGAACACCCCGATCACGGCGACAAGGCCGGTGAGAGCCATTGTTTGACCGCTTTGCTCTTGGAATGCTTCGTCGATGTATGGTTGCCCTGTGTAGACGACGTTGATACCGGCGGGCTTATCATTTGATTCAACGGCGAGCCGTATCCGATCCGCGAGGTCCACGCCCGTATTCGTTTCTCGGCTTTGAATCTGTATTTGTGATGCTGTATAATCATCTGTGAGGTACCCCGACCATCGGCTCTGCCCCAGCGTGGAAAGACGTTCCTTTACTTGTCGCTTGCTACTTGGGATGTCATCTAAGAGGCTTGTCAGGCTGTTCACACTCCGTACGTTGTCGAAGGAGCTGATATCGTTCGTCACAGTTGATATGAAGCGTAATGCTCGGGGGTCTCGTAGGTCGCGTATCTCCGTTGAGTTCGAAGATGACGGTTGAGCTTCCAAGAGTATCGTGTATGAGGTCCCACTCTCTGAGGAGAACTCTTTCGATATTGTGTCGAAGGCTGCGACGCTCGGTAGTGAATCGGGTAAGATGTCGCTCTGCCCTTGGTTCACTGTCTCTACGTATCCTGCTCCATATGCTATGACCGTGGTCACTAAGAGGGATACTATGAGTACTACGAACGGGTGTCGCGCGATAAACCCGGCGTAGTCGTCAAGGGTCACGACGGGCTCTCCCTGTAACGTTCGTACTTAACGATGAGTGCCGGGGTGAGGAAAAGCGCGGCGGTGAGAGTGAGTGCTTCTCCAAGTGCAAGGGTTAAACCGAGGTCTTGGACGAAGGAAATACTCGCTAAGAGTAAGGCCAGAAAGCCAACCAAGTCCGTAACAGAGGAGCCAAGGATGGCGCTCCCAGTGTTGGGTACGGCCTCTCGAACCCCTGCGTCGATTCCTTGCTCGTTCATCTCCTCAACGATTCGCTCGCCTATGAACGACCCGTACTCCACACCAAGACCAAGCAGCATGGAACCGATGCTAATCGTCGCTATCGTCATGGGAATACCGAGTAGTCCTATAGCGCCCAGCGACCATACAAGGCCGATGAGGAGAGGTAAGAATGTGGCAGTCCCGTATATGATACCACGGGTGATGCATAGCAAGCCGAGAATAAACGCTGAAGCGACCGCTATGATAAGCAAGGTATCAGTTATCAGGACTGAGGCTAAGGTGTTTCGAATAACCGGGACCCCGGTTTGTTGGATGTCCACCCCTGGGTATTTTGGGGCCTCCTCGAGGTTTTCCTCTATCAACGCTGAGGCTTCTCTGATATTGTCTTCTGTGAGGTCCTCACTGAGCTGGACGAACATCGTCGTAGCCGTGTAATCCCGATTGGTCAACTCCACACCGGATGACGCTAATCGTTGCTTCACAGCATCCTTCGATTCCGGTATCCCGTCAAACAGAGACGCCATGGAATTAGTTGATCTTACAAGTGGCTCGCTGGTCAACTCGTCAGATAAGAAGGTCATTGAGCGAATCAGTCTTGGATCACGGACATCTGTCACATAACTATCTTCCACTGGCTCGTCTGACGTCTCAAAGAGCACTATGAACGAGTCCGGACTGCCAAAGTTAGCTTCTACTTTGTCCTGGGCTTGAACTGCTGGGATATCGTCAGGTAGGCTAGCCTGGAAGTCAGTCTGTAGTTCAATCATCGGCAGCCCAAAAGCGAGAAGTACTGTGAGGGCCCCGCAAAACCCTAGGACGTAGTTCGTGTACGACAGGTGTAGTTCTGCTAGGAGATCGAGTGGGCTGCGCATCTAACAAGTGTATCTATCACCCAACGCCTTATAAAACTTAACGAACGTTCAGTCAGGGTTTTTATAGTGAAATACTCTCATGCTTACTGATGGACGCAGAAGCCAAAATCATAGAGGCGACTCAAACCGTTATATGCCGGAACGGCCTGTCAAGCCTCTCCATACAACGAATAGCAGACGAACTGGATCAATCTAAATCAGCGGTATACTATCACTATGACAGCAAGCACGATCTTATCATAAACTTTCTCGATCACCTTCACGCCCAACTGAAAGAGACCATCAGGTGTGTCGACAATGATAACCCCAAAAAAGCCGTCGAGGACCTCGTATTTGAACTTGGCAGCATCGAAACAGAAGACGAAAGAAACCTGCGCATGGCTATCATGTCATTGCAAGCTGAAGCACCACATGATGAAGACATAGCACGTCGTTTCAAAGCTATAGAGCAGACAGTAAATGACACGTTTGCAGACCTATTCAGTTCACTAGGCGTCGACGAGCCTGAACGAGTCGCAGCTCTCACCGTGGCAGTCATTGATGGCGTTGTCAACCGGTCTCTGAGTTACGAGGTCGCAGAGAAAAACGAGGTAGTGCTAGAGAGTTTCCTGCAACGTTTTATCTGATTATGCTCGAAGGGCTCTCACCATCCGATCACCAGCGAACCGGACAATGTGAGAAGACAGGAGTAAACCCAGCAGACCGACAAAGGCAGCTATCGCGGCGTAGACGGGGTTAGTTAGAACCGCTTCACCACCGAACCGCACCAAGCCCCTATCATAGTAAAACGGTGAAGCCACGAGAGCTAGGAAGGTAGCCTGCGAGACTACCAAGACCGTGGACACAAAGAGTCCAAGAGGGAAGCGAACGATGCCCGAAAGAAGAGCAATCCAAGAATCACCGTCACCTACTGTCTCTCTCACCCAGCCGATCAGGCCCTCGCCACCAGACGGTTCAAAACGCAAAAGCTCCTCCCCGTAATACCAGCCGAGGAGCCATCCCTCGGCGTTCCACAGCTGCTTTGCCAAGTATAAGGTGCTCACACCGGTGACCGCGGCAAACGGCAAGCCAAAAATACTCAACGCTAATCCCAGAGTTGCAGACAAGCCTGTCACAACCACCGTGAAATACACTGTTCCTATGATGATTTGTAGGAGGAAGTAAAGACTGTGCTGATATGTCCTGAGTTCGAAAAGTGGCGCTACAATTCTATTCATGTGATACAAGAGCTAATCAGCGGTTTTAAACCCAGTCATATTCGCCCTAGAAACTTCATCTGTATCTTTGTATCTCGTCTGAGAACGCTTGATGGTTATTCACGTCTTGAATAGTCACTTCTGCTGAGCTACTACCCGTCGTTTCGATTTGTATCGACGTGTTACCGCAGACCTTGTTACGCCAGCCTTTCACCTGGTTTACATGGTCTATCCTGCTGTAACGAATCGTGGTTTCTTCTTGGAAGAAGATTCCTTTGCGAGCCACGACGTGATTGGACGATAAGCCGTACCACATGCACCGCCGGCGCCACACGAAGTATGGTAGCAACCAGAAAAAGACAAGGGTTAGTGGCAGGAGCACACCGGCTAATACAAATAAATTTTTGAGGTTCGGACGATCTGAAACCGTGAATTCGCGCTCAGGAGATGCTTTTGGCATCGTGTCAGGGCGTTCTAAGATTACGTCGTCGACGCGTCCGTGGACGTCTCGGACGTCACTGATGAATCTCACCCCTGTCTGGTAAGGCAGGCTTTGCTTTCCATTATCGGTTTGGACAACGCGCTCACCAGCCGCGTTGAACGTGATACTCCCTGCTGAGACGAGCGGGTACGTCGTCGACGAGATGTCCTTCACATCATCTAAGTCTAAGTGATGCGTGGTCCGATACAGTATGCCACGAGACACTCGGAGAGCATCACTGTGCACGTCTATCTGCGCTCGTCTGTAGTAAAACGTTAGGTAAGCGAAGACGACTCCGTAAACTAGGATAGCGGCTACTCCGGAGAGAACACCGAAGGGTGTCAGGGCAGACGCTGTAGCCACGCCCAACACAACGGGGATGTGCACGGGGAAGAAGGCAACTAGGAAGGTTGCGAGGTCAAATGACGGAGTGAATGTAGTTAGTTGTTCCTCGTAGTTCACACCGTGCTTCGCCAGAACGTCGTCGAGGACCTCGTCGTCGACATCCAGGTGTCGCATACCCAGCGTGGCATCAGAGCCAATACTCCAAAACACGAGTTGTTTCGTTCCCATCAACCAATCAACGGGTGAACGTTTCTCAACCACGCCGGTGACTTTCTCAAACGAAAAATGGGTGCGATTAGACACAATGAAGTCAAAAGTAGACGAAACACTCTCATCGGTTATCTCGTACTCAGTGTTCATGTAGATGACACCTTGGAACAAGGCGATGCCAAATCCTGCACCTGCCATCCAGATGCCAAACCACAAGAAGGGAAGAACAAGGGAAAGCAACGTGAAAACAAACCCTATGAGGCCGAGAACAAGCCATGGAACTGCAGCGCGATTCACATCTGGTTGTAACGACCAAGACGTCCCCGTCCGCGCTGAATCACTGTCTTCGGCCTCTCCCTCCTCGGTCTCATCGGACCTTCCTTCATAATCAGCTAGCTCAGACATAGACGCCTCCACCGCGTCCAGCGCATCCTGTACAGCGGTAGCGTTGGCGAGATGAAGTAGTTTGAACTCACCACCACTCCCTTTCGAGCTCACCGTGACAGTATGTAATCCCAAGATTCGATCAAGTAATCCCTGGGAGGTCTTAGAGTCACTGAGTTTCTCACCGGGGATGACGAACTTGTGCCGTGTCAGCCAGCCCTCTTGTACCTCGACAGCGTCGTCGAAAACCGTGTAGGTTCGTTTTACCTGATCGAGGTACGTCCACACGCCGACGACGAAGCCCACGGCGATCACACCAGTAGCGGCTAGTAATGCAATACTAGCTGGTAAGATGGTGAGTAGGTTTCCAGCAACAACGAGGAGGAAGCCAAGGAGGCCACCTACGCTTCCAAGCGCTCCGAGCACAGCCCCTCGCTTCTCCGGGGAGGACTTGTTCTGAATCGTGTCACATTTGAGATCATGTCCGCTGTTTCGTAGGACGCCTAGAACGGTTTCGAACAGCTTTCGGGGTTGATTGACATCTTGAAATAGTATCTCTGAATCTCCTCCTCCAGCCGTTTGTATGTGTATATCGCCTGTGCCGAAGAGTAGTCGTTGGAGGAAGCCACGTCGGAGTTCAACGTCGGTCACTTTCTTTCCTTGAATCGTTATGTCTTGCGATGTGAACCAAGAACCGCGCTGCATCCTGAACGAGGTCTCACGCACCTCGTAGGATTCACGGTTGAACTTACCGCGCTGGTACCAAACGACAAGCAACCCAAGAAGGATGGCCGCTGGGAGTAGACCGATGATACCCGTGTCGGCTATAATGGAGTATACGGAGATCGTGGTAGCTAGGACGATCAGTGTGATAGCGAAAGCAGTTGCTTCGAACAGATAACTCTTCTGTTGCGGCTCCAGTCTCTCCATACAAATAATTTGACAGCCTAACATTCAAAAAAGTAAGGTCAGATTAGTAGCTGTAGATGGACTTCGGAAGAGTATTCAAACAGTCGTTTAGGAAAGCTTTCAGCAAGGAAGGCTTCAAACTATCACTGCTCACTTGGTTTGTCACAGGCCTTCTGTTGCTCACTGTTTTCAGCGCAGGATACACTCAATCAGGGTCGAGTCCAGCGGCCTTCTGGGTAGCTCTACTCACCGTACCCATTAGTATCGTCGTAGGCGTGATGATTTGGATCGGCAGCGTACGAGTACTCCACAACGAATCCTTCGACTGGGAGTGTTTCACCGAAGATATAGTTAGAACGTTCTTCACAACGATTGGCACATACATCCTCTCCGGTCTCGCGACGATGATTGGGCTCTTCTTGCTCTTCGTACCAGGCGTTATAGCTTACACTGCTCTTTACATAGCAATACCTTTGGTTGTCATCGAAGGAACCGATGTAATCGAATCTTTGAAGACGAGTTGGTCACGGACAAAGGGTTCACGGTTCGCTATTGTCGGCCTTGCCATAGTTCTGTGGGCGATCACGTCGGTGGTACTTGCACCGTTCCAAATCGGCGCGGTATTGCTCGGCTCATTCACAAACCCAATGGTGTACGGCATCGCGGTCTTCATAGCCTCCTACGTCGGGGTTTACACCCAGATTCTTACCACAGCAGCAAGCGTGGCCGTATATGAAGATCTCAGCAGTGGAGACGAGTGAAACGGTGACATCTCCTAGATGCCACGAGAAAATGGTTTGACCCTATGCTCCCCGCATTGAATTGTTATCGGGATGCTGGATAGCTTTAGTACCCACTGGAACAATCAAATGTACTTGTTCGAGTAGACATTGCTAAGGTTTCTAAGATCACGACGTGAAAACGGTGAACGACAGTAGCGTGTAAAGATAACCGAGCGTGCACCAAGAGGAGGGTGACATGTTTGAAGTAACACTACAAGTATTCGAGGTAGAAGAACCCCTTGAGAAAGCCTGGACGTCAGAGGATATAGCTGAGAAAGACCGGGGTGGCCTTATCTTGATCAGAGAACACGTGGAATCACACGTGAAAACTGTGTGACTAAAATCGTTAACGGTCTTAATTGACTGCTTGAGACGCGTTAAACCAGTGTCTCATTGTCGCTAATCCTGATACGGTAGAATTCAATGAGGCGGAGCATGTCGGTTCCTTCGCACGTACATATCGAGCTCAACCATGATATACTTGACACCGGGTTCGAAGTATTCAGAAAGTCCTAAGCGGTATGCAACAGTAGTGTGAGGCCACGTTGATACGTCATATGCTGTTTGAGAGGGTGAGGGAAGAAACATCTCTGCAGTCAAGTTATCAGTTTGTTGTCATGTCGATGACATCGAAAATGTTGCTATGACGCAAATATTACCCGTTGTGCTGATATCAAGTATTCTCTATTGACTCAGAGAAATCTAATATATGTCTAACTGGCGTGTTTGCCAGGTTAGATGTATCTCTGGTAGTTAGCGAAATAATGTTACGGTGGCTCACCGGAAGAAAAGCACTATGATATTCACATGTCCACGCTGCTACCACACCGAATTCTATTATTAAACCCTGGGAGCGACTACAACGCCCTGAAGACAGCTCACCGTTTATCTGTGATTCGAGTTATGAGCTAACCAGGCTTTCAGATAATGCAGTTTGTACGTCGCCTGCTCCGCTCACGTTGCACGTTGCTAGTTCCTCTCCTGCTTGACCAACCACGCTTATATCCATGGACGTCACAGCGTAATCGGTGAAAACGTCTGTCGGAACAGAGACGTTTTGTGTGACTGTCGATCCGTTATACTTGGTGTATTGCCCGTCATAGACGTTCTGATGCATCGTATTATTCGCTATCTGCTCGTAATTGTAGAAGCTCGCGGATGCAACACCGCAGCCGGTTAGTAGAGTGCGGTTTATTGCCGCACGGACATCGCCGTTAATTGCAGAGATGTTCCGCCGACTACGCAGGGTATACTCCACTGTCTCCTGCTCTGTATTCAACGATATGTTCCTAAAACCACTGAAGGAATCATCGTAGTACGACACCTTATTCGCACTGGTCGCGCTGCTCTCGTTGCTTGTAGGGCTTTGCATCGATTCATCAGACGAGGTAGTAGAATCTCCTGCTAAAAGGAACCATGTTAGACCAGCGCCTCCTATGAGAACAAACAACACCATTCCTGCAACAAGATACCCGTTATGTATTGATGACGAGGAATCCTGGCTGTTTGATAGTAACCTGTTAATCGTATCATCAGAGTAACCTTTCTCCGATAAGTAATCTGCTAGCTGCTCCTCAGAGTAACCCTCATCCAGTTTGTCCTCAACCCAATTCTCTACATCCACTAGTTAATTTTCGATGCTGATCGAATATAAAACCTGCTGTGTAGACGTAGAAAATAGTAAAGATCATGTTCTTACTCCCACTATCTGCTTTTAGAGAGCTTCAACGTCAACCTATTTACAGGAAAATTTCAATTGCCAATCAAAACGAACGGTTTTTGCTTCTTCTACCAGCCACTGTAACGATCGGCAGCGCCGACTGAAATATCAGGAGAGCCCATCCCTGACTTGAGCCTGCCATCTTCGCCGACTACTAACTCGTACCACTTATGAGATGATTAGAACAAATAGAACAATAATCACCTAACAGAGAGGATTTCGACGAGCCATAGTGACGAGACGATGAGCATCCTAGGCTTAAACCTCACTAATAACATGGCGTTCTAACCTTAACTCGGCTTCAATCTAGAAGACAGGCTGCTAAGTACAGGAAATCATATGTAGATAATTCTTCCGAGGATGTGACCAGCAAACATGTCCTGTCATCCACGATGTACTAGAGCGACAAAATGATAGTTTTAGGGAAGTAAACCATGAGGCAACAAGGAGCAAGTCTCAACCCAGATCTGACCGGTTGAACCTCTATCACGCCGCAGTTGCATCAGCAAGCCGAACAAGCTCATCACCAATATCACCCCAGTTCAGATAATCGTTCATCTCATCGAGTGGTACAAAGAAGCGATCAAACTTGTAACCTTTATCAGGGTCGACGGTGACTCGATCGGCTCGTTCAACACGGCAGACGAAACGGCTCTGATGATACTGCTTGCGACCAAACCGCTCATGCGGTGCTTCTTCATGATGGACTTCTTGCAAGCCTAAGAAAGAAGTGTCACGGATACGAAGATTAGCTTCTTCCCACACCTCTCGACGAAGGGTCTCCTCTAAAGATTCATCGTCTTCGACCGTCCCGCCAGGAAGATGCGGGCGGCTCACCTCTGGTGCCTTGATAAGACAAACTAAGTCGCCTGCAAGGCACACACCGTACGCCTGCGTCACCAAGTCGACATCACCGGGTTCTAAGTCGGGACGCCACGTGAACGTCGTCGTGCCGAAGTCCGGGTGCTCCCACGAATCTGTTATCACAAAGAAAATAATACCGTTGACAAGCTTAAATCCTCGCCAAATAATGCACTTGATATAAAAGCTGAGTACGACTTATAGCGACCATATGAATGGTTGGATTGTCGTGACAGATGAAGGCGTGACAACACAAGACGCACCACCCCTGAGCCGTGACGAAATAAATCAAGAAATCATCCGCAAACCCAAAGTAAAAGTCGTCATACACTGGGTGTATCAAGGAACTTACACAGACAACGCAGTCGACGTTGACCTGTTGATCAAACGCGAGCAAGAAGGCAACAAAGCCACAGTCGAAGACGTGCAAGAGGCGTTCCAAGCCCTCGAAGACCTAGCACAACAAAACAATGTCAACCGTTTGACAGCGAGCCTCGACGTAGACGACACAGTGATGCATGCAGTTGGCTGGGAAAAACAATCGCTGAATGCGTCTTCACTGAACCCGTTTTCGAATGAAGCAGGATGGGAGAAGGACCTAAACTCGTAGCGGCTCGGTATGAGCAGCACGAATCAGTATCGAGAGCAATCCGCGACGCCCTCAAAGTAAAGCCCAAACCCGTCACTGAACATGTCTGATCACGTCCTCACATCCTACTTCGGCGACATCTTCTTCGAGTTCAAGGTGCACGACGACCCCAGTAACACCATTGTTTACTTACCGGGCTTCCCGTCCTCAAGCTCCAAGGAAGATAAAATCGAATACTTGTATAGCTGTGGATACAATGTGTTCGCCCCAAAATACAGAGGGACGTACCAAAGCCACGGCATGTTCCTCAACGAAAACCCTGTCGACGACTTCGCACCGTTCCTCGAACAATTGCGACAGGGCCGAGCGACGAATCTCTGGGATAAAAGCCAAGTCGCATACGAAGTCAATGAACTCATCGTGTTCGGATCGAGCTTCTCCGGAGGCATCGCCACAAGCCTAACAACGAAGGTAGACGTTGACAGCCTCGTCCTACTTGCACCCGTCATTCATTACGACACCTTGGACGATGGCCAAGACCTCGACCACCTCACAGAATTCGTTCAAAGGGCGTTCCAACACGTCATACGATTCGACTTCGATGATCTCACCGACCAGTTATATCGATACAAGGATTGCAAACCTGCTTCGTACCTTGACGACGCGTCCACACCGACACTCATCCTGCACGGCAAGGACGACAAAACCGTTCCGCTTCAACACAGTGCAGACGTAGCCGACGAGCACGACACCATAAAACTCGTCGAAGTTGACGGTGTCGCTCATTCATCAACATCACTACTAAAAGAACAGGAAACAACGTGGCAAAAATTCGTACACCGACACTGATAGGACGATCATCCACGCGATACAGCGGTAAATTCCTATCAGCTATAAGTAGGTGGTTCAACAACATGTCAATCTCTCTAGGAGAACGGCCACATACAAGGACAATACAGGCATGAGCCCGGCACCCGGACATGTGGGACTCATCAGCGTTCATGAGAGACACGACGGTACGCACTGATGAAAATAAACCATGAATATCGTTGGGAACAACAAAACCATATTATACTAAGGCGCATCAATAGAGAGATATGAAAATTAATGGATACGCAGCTCACGAACCTGGAGCAGACTTGACCAACTACGACTACGAAGCAGAACTTGGCGCGAACGAAGTCGCTCTTAAAATCACGCATTGTGGTATCTGCCACTCAGACATCCACCTTGTAGATGGGGAGATGCCTATGGGAAACTTCCCTTTCATACCAGGCCATGAGATCGTCGGAGAAATCACTGATGTCGGGGACAACGTCAATGCGAAAGAAAAAGGTGATCGAGTCGCCGTCGGCTGGCAGTGCAACAGCTGTAAAGACTGCCAATGGTGCCTGCAAGGCGAACAACATAACTGCCCGGAACAGCAAGCTACGTGCGTCGGTCGAAACGGCGGGTTCGCCGATGGCATCATCGTCGACGAAGACTTCGCATTCCACGTACCGGACGACTTGAACAGCGAAGACGCAGCGCCGATGATGTGTGGGGGTATCACCACGTACACCCCGCTCAGTGAACACGCCTCGACAGGAGACCACGTCGCAATCGTCGGCCTCGGCGGCCTCGGACACTTCGCCGTGCGATTCGCAGACGAGATGGGACTCGAAACCACTGTTATCAGTACCTCCCCAGAGAAACACGGATCAGCTCAAGACCTTGGAGCAGACCACTTCGTCGAAGCCGACGAACTCAGCGACGTGGAAGGACGGTTCGACGTCATGGTTAACACCGCGCCAGCACAACTCCCCTGGGATGAACACCTAGCATCCTTGCGACAAAACGGTGTGTTCGTCCAAGTCGGAGCAGCACCTGGGAGCATTGAGTTCCAACCCTTCAACCTCTTCCCTATGGATCGAAAGGTGGTAGGCAGCCATATTGGGAGCCCGGAGCAAATCCAAGAGATGCTTCGCTTCGCAGCGCGTAACCAGATCCAAGCAAAAACGGATCTTTACGAGTTCGACGAAGTCAACGAAGCTTTAGACAACGTCCGAGACGGCGCGGTACGACACAGAGCCGTCCTGAAAAGACAAGCGTTCTAATGAACGACACAAAGTAGTAGGTAGAGGACATGAAGGACGCATTAGTGAGTGCAAGAAAAGAGTACACGTGGATAACCCTCACGGTATTCCTCGCAGGGTACTTCCTCAACGTCGTCTGGGAATCCCTGCACTGGGTGTGGTTCTACATCCCTGACCTACCCGTACCATCGTTCACCTACATCACACACGTAGCAAGCGTTGGAGACGGGGTCTGGATAATCATCCTTTACTGGCTTACAGCCGTCCAAGCGAAGAACCCGACGTGGATACAACGACCGACAAAAACAAACCTGTATACCTTTGCCGGCTTAGGTATTACAGCTGCCGCAGGGATCGAGGCATGGGCTCACATCACAAACGCCTGGTCCTACGGAAGCGCCATGCCAGAAATCCTTGGGATAGGTGTGTCGCCACTAATACAACTCACTACGACAGGTCTAATCAGCGTTTACATAGCAAAAACCGCGCTGTACACACCGATCCTAACTAGGTATCAAACCGAGACTCTCAAAGATGATTTGAACCAGTAGACAGAGACCGTCATCACACTCAAATACTGCACTTATATCACTACATCCGTGACCAAGTTACTTACGAAATCCGCGTATATGAAAGGCCTCGACAGCCCTCGTCTTCTCTGGATCTATGTTAATGACCGTGAACGTCTCCCTGACCACGATGAAGCAACGAAGGAACGATTCAGACAAGGCCATGCTGTCCAAGAACATGCACAAAGGTTGTTCGATGGGATCGAGCTCAGCGATGCGGGTTTCATGGCAAACATACAGCGATCGAAACAGCTACTAGACGCTGGTAACACAGTGTTTGAGGCAGGTATAAAACAAGGAAGATTGTACGCGCGGAGCGACATCATCAGGCCTACAGAGAACGGCATCGTTCTCACAGAGGTGAAAAGCAGCACGTCCGTGAAAGATTATCACCTTGATGATCTTGCCTTTCAAAAACACGTGCTAGAACAACAAGGCTACGATGTCCATACCGTTGAAGTCATACACATCAACACAGATTATCGTCGACAAGGAAAATTGGAACCACAACACCTCCTCCTAGAGCAAGACGTGACATCCAAGGTCGAAGACGCTCAGGAAGGAATCGAGGAAAGGATTCATGAGATGCTGACGGTGATCAACCAAGAAGACCCGCCGGAGTTCAACCCGGCTAATATACCTGATAGCACGCACGGGAACCCGCTCATCGATGCATTCAAGAACAACCTACCAGACGACAGCGTTTACCACCTGTACTACGCCAGGAGCAAGCAGCATGACCTGTACGACGACGGCGTGAAACACCTACAAGACATTCCTGAGCACGTAGATTTGACGGAAAAACAACGGATACAAAGACGTGTCGCAGCATCCCAAGAGCCCCACGTTGACGAAGACAAAATCAGTGACTTCTTGGACGGCCTTGAACACCCGCTCATATACCTTGATTTTGAGGCTATGAATCACGCCATCCCCTTATACGACGACACCACCCCCTACGAACAGATACCCTTCCAGTACAGTATGCACGTAGAAGACAAAGACGGCAGCGTCGACCACAACGAATATGTCGACCAAGCTACTGGTGACCCTCGCCAGCGATTCCTCGACGCACTCAAATCTGATCTACCTCCATGCGGTTCCATCATCGTCTGGAATGAGTGGTTCGAAAAACACGTGCTCCGCGGCCTCGAAACACATACTGGGGAACCCATACCATCCTTTGACCGCTTCACAGACTTACAAGATGTCTTCACAGAGTTCTGGTACTACGATCCGAAACAACGAGGTAGTACAAGCCTGAAAACCATTTACCCTATCCTGAGCGAGGACAAACACTTGAGCTACGAGGAGCTCCCTATAAAAAAGGGTGATACTGCAGCACTACGATACAAACGTCAACGAGACAATCCTGATGACCGCCTTGTTGAAGTCCTCAAAGAGTATTGTGGATTAGACACGTATTCTATGAAGGTCATCAAAGACCAACTACGAACACACTGCGACCTAGCCTAGAACAATAGAGGCTGAGGTGAAAATTCAGTCTAGAAACAACAACAATTAAATAGTGCAATCAAATTACACATTATATGACAGATAGAGATGTAATCAGGGTTTTGAAAAAAGCATACACAGCAGAATTAGAGACAGTGATTAACTACACAGCTCTCAGCGTCAACCTCGAAACATTCGACGGAATGGAGATAGCAGAAGACATTCAAGCAGACATCCAAGAGGAAGTTGGCCACGCACAACAACTAGGAAACAGGCTGAAAGTGCTCGGCGAAACAGCTCCGACGAGCATGGAAGACGCATTCACTTTCAGACAAGACGGGCTGAACAGCATCGACGGCACCACAGACGTTCTCGGCGCCATCGAAGGCGTCATGGAAGCCGAACAAGACGCGATCAACACCTATAAGGAACTGATCGGAGCCGCCCGAGACGCAGAGGACTACGGCACACAAAACATGGCCATGACCATACTCGAAGACGAAGAGCAACACTACCAAGAGTTCAAAAGCCTCAAGCGCACCTTCGAGTAATCCCTCAGGACCGACACCAGCACAGCCGACAAACCGACTGAAAACAAGGACGAACGGAACAGCGGCGTCCACTGCAACTCAGCTAGAAGCCTGCCTGGACGCCCTGCGTTCTTCCTTTGCCTCCCGGCGACAGCTTGAACTACAATATTTCACAGCACTGAAATCATCCCACCGTGCCCTATCAGTGAACACCTCCTCACATTGAACACAGTGCTTGGCACGCTTCCACTCACCGCGGTCAAACACTTTGAAAATATCCGAGTCACCGGCCATATATCATCAGTCCAACGCAAAGTTCCATATTAAACCGTATCATATTTGCCAACGAATCAATGCACGTAGTATAAAAACCCAGTGGGCGTAGCAAGAAATCAGTATGATCGAAGTCGAAAACGTGACCGTCACCTATCAGAATGGAACCACAGCGGTCAACAACGTGTCAATCGACATACCACGAGGAACCTTCTTTGGCTTCCTCGGCCCGAACGGCGCCGGAAAAACAACCCTGGTAAAAACGATCGCCACACTCCTCCAGCCCACAACGGGAAGCATCGTCGTCAACGGCTACGACACAGTACAAGACCGTCAACGCGTCAGAGAAAGCATAGGCTACATGCCCCAGGAAACCAGCGTCGATGAAGAACTAACCGGGAGAGAAAACCTCGAATTCGCCTGCGACGCATACAACGTCCCCCATGACAGACGAGAACAAAAGATAACCGAAATACTCAAACTCGTCCAACTAGACGACGTCGCAGACCAACGAGCAGGACGATACTCAGGGGGGATGCAGAAACGACTAGACGCCGCCACCTCACTCGTCCACAACCCTGACCTCGTCTTCCTCGACGAACCAACCACGGGGTTAGACCCAAACGCACGAAATCAGCTCTGGGAATACTTCCAACAAATAAACAACGAAGGAACGACGATGTTCCTCACCACACAGTACCTCGAAGAAGCAGACCACCTGTGCGAGGACATAGCCGTCATGCAACAAGGCAACGTCGAAATCCGAGACAGCCCAGCCGGACTCAAACAACGCATAGGCGGAGACATCATCACCATAAAGACATCAGACAACGACAAAGCCACAGATCTACTCAACCAAGCCGAGCACGGAACAATAAACCAAAACGGTGATCAAATAACAATAACAACCGAACAAGCGAGTAAGAAAGCCCCCGCGATACTCACAACACTCCAAGACCACGGCGTGACCACAGAAACCTTCACAATCCGCGAGCCAACGCTAGACGATGTGTTCATCTCACTCACAAACAAATGAGCTACGCACACACCGTACTCGCCAACATGAAACGGTGGACGATAAAATCATTCCGAAACCCGTTCGTCCTGGTCTTCAGCCTGGCCCAACCCATCATCTTCCTCATCCTCTTCACACAGGTCTTTGGCTCAGTGGCCACCCAAGCCATCCCTGGCATCACCTACGAAACATACCTCGTCCCAGCGATAATAATCCAGGTCAGCCTCGCAGCCGCGGCGACGAGCGGCATCGGCTTCGTCAACGACATAGAAGAAGGAATATACGAAAAAACAGTGGTGAGCCCGATGCGGCAAAGCGCCGTGTTCATCGGAAAAACCGCTGCCGAGCTCGTCCGCATCGCCACGCAAATCGCAATCATAATAGGACTAGGCGTGATCCTCGGCGCCAACGTCTCAACAGGCATAGCAGGAGCAATAGGCATGACCCTCATCGGCATGTTATTCAGCCTCTGGTTCATAGCTCTCACAAACACCGTGGCAGTCGTCACAGAAGATCAAGAGAGTACCATAATAGCATCAAACTTCGTCCAATTCCCCTTGCTATTCCTCAGCTCAGCGTTCCTACCATTATCCGAGCTACCTGGGTGGATACAGACCATAGCCCAGTACAACCCCGTCACGTACGGCGTCAACGCTGTCCGATCACTCATACTCGGAGAAAGCAGCGGATCAACGTGGACGATACAATCCCTCGGTCCAACAACGGAGATAGTCGTGCCTAGCGTCATCGTCCTGTCAGCGCTTGTGCTCGCCCTTGGATTAATAGCAGTGACGACACTGAAACGCTCCAGGAACAACCTCACAAAATAATGTCACCGATTTCAGTCCCACAAGGGAACTGAAAGATACCACGAGCCATGTCCCCTCGAGTATTACACGCTACATGGTATCATGTTGACAACCACCACTCATCACTGTCCTCTTCTACTCTTCCTCTCACCTATTAACAGTTCATATCAGCTGTAGAGACCAAATTGACTTGGCCAGTCAGCCACCACGCTCACACCGTCACTGTAATACATCGTCGGATTTGACGATGGCTCCTCAAACTGATTCGAAGCGAACAAGTCATTATTGATAACTGCTCCGTCCACGCCGCAAAGTGACCATTGATCATGACGAACTCGTCCAACACGTAACCCCCTCCACGTCTTGAAATAAAACAAGTATCGCTCTGTCAAAAACGACGAGGCCCTTGACGAGACCTCTACCCCGCGTTCAGGCTTATACTCTGCTTCAAATCGAACATTTTCGCCATTACTGATCTCACGCGACGAGCAAAACGAGAACATCCCATCCTCCCACTCAAGCCGCATCGAAGCCTTCTCGTAGGGGAGACCAAACAGTGAGTTCGCCACAATAACTGATAGACGGTCATCAGCGTCTAAACTATAGAAATAAATGCCTCTTCGGCCGTCAGGTCCGATAACGTACGTTCGCAAGTTCACCTCAGCGAACTCCCTTGTGAAAAGCTCTCCGGTAGAAGGAGCGAAAAGCGGTGAAAGGTCCTCCATGTCAAACGCGACGATGCCCAGATACGCAGACCCCCTTAACATGTCAACCCCAAGGCCTGACGGCAGGGTACTCCTAACAGTGCTTGGTTGAACCTCCCAGTGAAGAAACAGAACATCACTCCATCGCATCGACAAAAACCGCATGTAAAAGTAAAGTAAGCGCGGTTATATCAACATGTCGCCTCACAAGAATTAAATCACGCTTTCAATTATTGATTCATATGAGACACTTAGTGTTTATCCTCTTATTATCATTCCTAGTGACCGCTTGCACTATGAAACCAGCAGAACAGGGCTTCAAGGATATCAGCGATAAAATAGTAGAGAACCCATCGGAACGACGGTATGGAGTCGCAGTCAGGTACCACGACGGACGGCCCGAAGCGTTCGTCACCGGGTTTGGAGCCCCCAACCAACTCCTAAGATGGCAAAACGGCGTGTTGACGGACGTCACCCCTGAACCGCTGCGAGACCCGGAGAGTGATGCTATTGGCGCGGCATGGTGCGATATTGATGACGATGGCGTCGAGGAACTCTACGTCCTCACAACCGACACATATGGGGGGAGGAAACGATTCACCGACCACCTCTATGACAAAACAGACCAAGGATGGACTGATAGATTCAACGAGAGCGAGGTGCCGAATCGCTACGCCGGCCGTAGCGTCGCATGCCATTATTCGCCAGACGGATACGGTTTCTTCGTAGCGCGCTACGGCGGGCCGATGCAGCTCATAACCGACGTGAACGGCGAGCTACAAGACGTAGCCCCGAAATACGACATGGACAGAACAACAGGGGGTCGCAGCATCGTCAACGTACCAACACAGGATGGTGTGGACCTCTTCCTCGGTAATGAACGAGGCCCAAATTACTATTATGACAGAAAAAATGATTCATACGAAGAAAAAGCTGATGAACTCGGCGTGAGCGCCCCGACACAAAACGCTCGAGGGACCACCGTGTTAGACGTCGATCAAGACGGTGATCTAGACATTGCAGTGGCGAACTGGGAAGATTACCACCGCATTTACAACCGGACACAAGATGGTTTTCAAGATATCGCACCCACGTCGTTCAATAAGCCTACACCAGCGAGGAGTCTCATCGCACACGACTTCGACGGCGACGGCTCGGTGGAACTCTTCCTCAACAATATCGGCACAAATAATTCATACCACGCAGCGACAGGAGAGGAACTACCTATCGGTAGTGCTGAAGAACCACAGGGATTCGGCACAGGGGCTGCCGTGGCGGACTTCAACCAAGACGGCGTACCAGAACTACTCATTGCCCACGGTGAAAGCCGCGCACAGGAAATGACGTTGTACCGTCAGACCGACGCAGAACCACAGACAACGGTTATACCGCGATGGGAAAATGGATCCCCCGCCAGAAACGCCCGTGTCACATTCGAGGATTCAGGCGGTGTCAGCGCCGTGGACGGTGGAAGTGCGTACCTCAACCAGATGGGGCCAACAGTCAGTAGAGGTACGAACGTACCCGTAGAGATACAAGTTAGATACCCTGATGGCACCACTGTCAATAAGACGGTGACGCAGAGACAAACAGTGATCCGGCCAGACCAGGGTTAGTGATCGTCGTGCAAAGTGAACCGCACTCGCTCCGTATCGGCTCCTTTGTTCTCAGTGGTGAGAACGGAGAATTCACCGAGTTCACCGAGGGATGAGACATGTGTCCCGCCGCACGGGCATAGATCGTCGTCGCCGATGATAACCACACGTAAGGGGTCGACGCTGTCCGGTATTAAATCCAGGTTTGTCCGGCCGTCCTGAACCCGTTTTTTTACTTCGTCACGTGCCATCATCGTCTTGGACACATCGAGGTCCTCCTGGATACATTCATTGACTCGTTCCTCTACGAAAGCTATGTCTTCGTCGTCAAAACTCACCGGGTTGAAGTCAATCCTGCTTTCGTCTTCGTGGATTTGATTACCCGCCGTGACAGCATCGTATTCTTGCAGGACCACCCATGAAACCAGGTGTTGCGCCGTGTGCATACGCATATGATTATACCGTCGCTCCCAGTCAATCCGCCCGGTCACCGTGACGCCCTCACCGGGTGCCTCTCCGTCTAGAAAATGCTTGATATCACCGTGGTCTTTTCGCACGTCAATGACATCAGCCCTGCCGGAATCCCAGGAGAGCAACCCATGATCTGCTGGTTGACCACCGCCTTCCTTGTAAAACAATGTGCGGTCTAAGACGACAAAGTCGGTGCCTCCCGCCGTCCCATTCGCAGAGACCGTTGCCTCGAAGCCTTCTTCGTACTCATTGTCTGGAAAATATAATAGGTCAGTCATACGCGTTCACCATACGAGGGTGAGACGACATCGTATATGAAAGTTATCCATCGTCTTCTAGCGTCGTCGTTGAGGAGATGATCCCTCAATGTTCTTGTAGTGACGCGTGAAATTCTGATGGTAAGTTCAGATCCTTGAAATCAGATGTGACCTGCAAGGTGTAAAACTCGACGTATCGGTTTTCTGCCGCGAGGTCTCGAAGAGACCGTTGATTCGACGATAAGAGCTTGGAAGCGTCGCTGTTAGTCGTTTTGATTTCTACGAGTAATACCTTGAAGTCTTGCAAGCGAGGTATGGCGAGTGACCTGGATGCCTCGTGGTCGACGCGACTCGTCACATTTTGGACGAGGAATTCTACATTAGCGTCTCCGTTGGTCTGCGTCGCGTAGAAAACGGTGTCGACGAACGGGTGTGAGAAGGATTGGAATTTTTCGAAGAGTGATGGAGAGGCTGCGAAGCTGATCTCTTGGATGTGTTCGTTGACTTCCTCCTGGTCTTTCCCACTGTGTAACACGTTCCGACCGTCAACGTTGATACTGCCGTGTCCGCCTGGTAAGAAACGCGTTGAGGGATGAGGGTCTTCTGCCGTGCTCACGACGTTGACATCCGCGTTCACATCCCAACCGTCTGGGACGTAGGTTTCCAACTGGCTGTGTAACCGGTTTTTGAACAACGAGATGACCTTCTCCCCTATGAAGCCTTGTAAGCGGCGCTCGTCCATTTCCGTAAGTTCTAACGTGAAGGACTGTTCGCCGTCATCCCTGGCTCGATATGACGACAATCGGTCATCGTGATCATCGGGGAAAACCACGGTTTCAGCGTTTGAGAGCGTCGTCTAGGAAGGACACTGTTTTATTCCACGCGTCTCGTGACGCATTCGCATTGAAACTATCCCCGCTGGGGTTGGCGAACGCATGCTCGGCGCCTTCGTAGTAATACATGTTGTGATCGGTAACTCCATCTAGTAGGGAGTCAAGTCGTCGAGCATCGTCTACGTCTACGACGGAATCATCGGTGCCGAACACTCCTAGCACGGGTTGATCGATGGTTGAGAGCTGGGATGCATTCAACACGGGGGAACCATAGTAAATCACAGATGCGTCTGGGCTGAACTCGTCAACGGCGAACCGCATGCTCTGATCACCGCCGAAGCAGAACCCGAAGCTAGCCGTTCGCTCCACGCCTTGACCACGCAGATACCTTTGTGCCTGGCGTAAGTTACGCAGGGCTTGGGTTTCCGTCACCGAGCTGCTCAGATTCTGTGCTTGCTTAGGTGTTGTGGCCACGCTCCCATTGTACAAGTCAACGGCGAGGACGTTGTATCCGTGACTGGCTATTTTATCAGCTGTTTCTTTGATATTGTTGTTCAACCCCCACCATTCGTGGATGAGTATAACCCCTGCTTGTGCGTTTTGACTTGACGGCTGCGCCTGGTAGCCGAGAGCAGGACCGTAATCTACTGTCTCATTGACTGTTTCGTACTCTCCTGGTGCAAAGGGAAGGTTTGGCTCATCTGCAACAGCTTCACCGTGAGGAATGGTTTCTTCGGTGGCAGAGCAACCCATTAAGATCATTGTAACTACTAGGAGGGAAACGAATACTTTCTTCATAACAATACCTACACTGCGTATCTTCTTAACTATTTGGAGGTAAACGGTGTAAAGCCGTGTTTGACCGAGGAACGAGGTGAAATCAGACCGTGGTTCCCTGGTAATATACCACAATGAATAAGAACCAATGCACCGTTCTCTCAATTATGAACGAGAAATACGAAGCGTCTGTGACAGGTGCACAAGAGACAGAATGGACAGTGGATGTCAACGGTGAAACCCTCCCCGTTTCAGTCCCCTCATCATTCGGAGGAGAAGGTCAAGGGACAACACCCGAACACCTGTACGCGGCTTCACTGCTTAACTGCTACGTCGCCACGTTCCGCGTCATCGCCAACAAGAGCAACATCGACATTCGACGACTCAACGCTCACATATCGGTTGAACTCGACACAGAGAACGACGTGCCGCTGCAATCAGCTCGTATCGATGTCAACACCGAGCCGGAATCAAAGAAGATGAGACACGTCGCGGGCAAAGCAAAAGAACACTGCTACATCCACCGATCAGTACAAACTAATATCACTGTCAACCTCAACGACCACGAAATATGAACATTTTCCTACACACAAACGACTTGCGGGTGCAAGACAACGTCGGTCTCACAAAAGCCGCAGAAGACAACCCGACACTCTCCGTGTACGTCCACGACCCCCGTCGTCATATCACCGGGAATAAGGACACAGCCATCCAGCAGCGACTCCACCACCTCCACGAAGAATACGATGAACAAAATGGTTCTCTGCTCGTCAAAGAAGGAAAAACAGAAGCTGTTCTCAAAGCCATCATCGACGAACACGACGTAAGCAGCATTTACACTAACGAACGATACGACCCGGTTTCAAAGGACATACTATACAACGTCGATCAAGCAACAGATACTCCGGTGAAACAGTTCCTCGACCAGGTGACAGTGTCCCCGAAACAGTACGGGAACACACCGAGTAGTTTCTCACAATATTACAACGTGTGGAAGAACCTCGCCGATCCAACACCTGTCAGCAACCCCGATGACCTAGTCGACATCGAAACAACGAAGCCAGAGCTACCTGACAACCCTCAGCCAGCCCCGCCAGGCATGCGGCGAGAAGACGCAGTCGAAGCCTGGTATGAGTTCCGGGACCAACGACTGTCAACATACAAAGACGAACGAGACAACGTGTCCAACCCCGACGGCGTTTCACGACTGTCACCATACTACGCGATAGGAGTACTGAGCTCGCGAGAAGTACTAGACGACGTTGAGGCGTACCTCGATGAGACAGATGACAGCGACGCAACACGAAATGCGGCCAAATACCGGTTCGAGGTGGCATGGCGGGCATGGTACAAGACCGTCCTCGCAAAGAACCCATCCTCGGTCACAGATAATTACAAAGACATGAAACCGGTTAACTGGCGTAACGACGACGAAGAAATCGAAGCGTGGAAAGACGGGCGAACAGGCGTACCTTTCGTCGACGCAGGGATCCGAGAACTTCGAAACACGGGGTACATGCATAACCGTCTCCGTCAAAACGTAGCTTCATTCCTCACGAAACACTTAGCAGCTGATTGGCGGTTCGGAAGAGACTTTTTCGCAGAGCACCTCTTCGACCATGACATAGCATCAAACACTGGCAACTGGCAATGGTCAGCGAGCACCGGGACAGACAGCGTCCCAATCCGGATCTTCAACCCGGAAAAGCAAGGACGACAGTACGACCCAGACGCTAAATACATAAAGCAGTGGGTGCCCGAGCTGCGCGGAGTCAATCCAGACAAGATCCACCGATGGACACAGCTCGACAACGACACTGTAGAGGCTCTCGCACCGGACTACACACCTACCATCATCGACTATGACAAACGATACCACGACGGAAAACAACGGTTCAAAAACGCTTTGAACAACTAAGAATGGCGATCATCCTCCACCGCTTCGACCTCCGAGTCCACGACAACCCCGCGGTCAACAAGGCTGAGAAGCCGCAACCAATCTACGTATTCGACCCTGACTTGTGGGACGCACAGCACTTTTCACCGCAGCGAAAACGGTTCGTCTTCGAAAGCCTCCACGACCTCAAAGACCAATATGAGAAGAGAGGTGGTCAACTCCGCTTCTTCCACGGTGACACAAGAGACGTACTGCGCAGAGTGTCAGACGACCATAGAGTCGTCTTTAACAAAGATGCTAATCACTTCCAGACGAGCCTGGAAACACATCTTCGAAGCACGTATCATGGCGTAGACGCTGGCGCGATTCAATACGGAGGACGCGACCGCTCCACGTGGTCAAAACAACTCTCAACGTGGCTAGACGAAGAACCCGAGAAGACCAAATCCTCGTTTGAAACCGTCGTTGACGGTAACACAACGCTCAAGGCTATGAAGGACAAATACGGTGAACCCGTGCAAAAAGACAGGTTCGGCAGGGGTGGGCGACGAGCAGGCCTTGAACGGCTGAACGCCTTCAAACACAGGATCAGTCACTACGCAGCTAACATCTCCTCCCCCGCAAAAGCGGAGCAAATGACGTCTCACCTCTCACCATACATCCGGTATGGATGCCTCAGCGTCCGCGAAGTCCACCAAGCATTCCAAGATGACAAGGAAGACAACGCTGCGCAATTCAAAGACCGCCTCGTATGGCACCAACACTTCCAACAAAAACGAGAAGACAACCCATGTCTTCACGAACAAGCTATCAACCCGGTCTATCAAGATTTACACAGAGACAAACGAGACAACGCTCTCATACGAGCTTGGAAACAAGGTCGAACAGGCTACCCGTTAGTCGACGCAACGATGCGAGCCCTCGAACAAACAGGGTGGATGAACTTCCGAATGCGAGCAATGGCAGCGTCGTTCTACTCCTATATATTGAAACAATGGTGGAAGACCGGAGCAGATCACTTCTACCAGCACCTCGTTGACGCAGACGTAGCCATCAATTACTACCAGTGGCAGATGCAAAGCGGCCTTGTTGGCGTCCACGCAAACAGGATATATGACCCGACGAAACAAGTGCGTGACAATGACCCGAACGGAGCGTATATAAAGCGCTACGTCCCAGAGCTGTGCGACGTCCCAGCCGATAAAATAGCGCAGCCGTGGCAGCTAACCGAGGGAGAGCAAACAAAGTACGACGTGGTAATTGGCGATGACTACCCTGAGCCAGTGGTTGACTACGGCACTGAAGCCAGACAAGCACGGGCGTACTTCAAACGCAAAGCGCCGGAGGCATACGAGGCGTTCAAAGACGACGAGGTGTGGAGACGAGCCTCGCTGAGCGACCGCCACAGCCGTGAACACATAGTTGAAAAAGCAGGCGGGATGCAACCCGCGTTGACCGAGTTCACCGAGGACTCGTGAGCTGATCCCTGACAGTGCTGGCTCGTTCGTGCATCTCAGCTAATTCCTCGTCTCCTTTCTTGTCAAGCAAAGAGTACATGAACCCCATTCGGTGATTGTCTGAGAGTTTGTCTCGATTATTATCAAGGAACGTCCAATACAAGGCATCCCAATCACCGCACCAACTCCCTTCACTGTAGTCACTCATCTTCAAAACGTAGTTAGACGAAGAAATGTAGGGTTTTGTGGCGAAGACACCGCCGTCCGCGAACTGACCCATTCCGTACACGTTTGGCTCCATCACCCAGTCCGCGCTGTCAACAAAGAACTCCATGAACCACTGGTAGACGTCGTCAGGGTGCGCCTCACAGAGCAACATGGCGTTACTAACCACCATTAGTCGTTGGATGTGGTGAGCATACCCATACTCCTTAGCTTGTTCTACGACGTCATCGACGGGTTTTAAACCAGTGTCGCCAGTCCACCACGCGTCACTCAAACCACGACTGTGTTCAAAGTAGTTACTGCGTAAGTCCTTCGTCTCATACACGCCGCGCATGAACTCACGCCACCCTATCACTTGCCGTATGAATCCTTCAACGCTGGGCAGGTGCGTGTCGTGCTCATCATACCATGTCTCAGCGCGACGAACAACGTAGGATGGGTTCAGCAAACCGTTGTTCATCATCGGCGAGATAACGCTGTGAAAAGCAAACGGCACTCCCTCGTTGATAGCGTCTTGGTAAGGGCCGAAGTCCTCAAACCGTTCGGACAAGAACGTCTCGAACCATTCCTTTGCAGCCTCCTCACTGGTGGGAAGCCAGAAATTGTCGACGCGGCCAGGGTGATCAGCAAATTCATCTGCTACGAGTTCTTTGACATCGCCGACCACAGGTGAATGAGACACCTCTGGTAGGCTTGGCACTTTCGATGGATCACCGAGTGACTCGCGGTTGTCCTCATCATAGCTCCACGACCCCCCGGTTGGTTCCCCATCGTCGATGAGCACGTCGAGTCGTTCACGCTGCCACTTGTAAAAGGACTGATGGAAATACGAATGATCCGCGAAGTAGGATTCGTACTCCTCGGCGGAGAGGAAGAAATTAGGGTTATCTAAAATCGAACAGTTAACATCGCATGTGTCAGCGACATCAGAGACAGCGTTGAAAAAACGGTCCTTTGGCGCATAGGTCGTAAGGCTATCAACGGATTCATCACTCACCGTGTCTTCTAAAACTTCTTGATATGATTTTGAACCGGTTTCACGTAATGACTTGTATATGACACGGTCTCCCTGGTCTCGAAGGTCCCGTGCGAAGCGCCGCATAGAGGATAAGTAGAACACAATCTTGTGTTTGTGGTAGGCGAAATGCTCGCAGAGCCCCCGCGTCTCCGCTAGGAAATACGCATCATAGTCTCGATCGGGCTCTACAAGGGTGTCTCCTGGGACTACAAATAAATCCATAATTATATTTCAAGGATTGGTAGTATATGAGGGTTTGCCGGAACGATGCTTGAAGACGTACTCAGCAAATACCAGGAGCGGCTTCGACCACAGTACTCAGAAAAAGATAATACCACTAAAGCAGACTGCGTTCGGATCGCATACGACATCGCCCAACGACTCCTTCACTGCGAAGAGAATCCGGTCATACAGGAGGTAAACCCTGACTACCACAATAAGGGGTATCCACAGCCAGGCCTAAGACCAAAACCCTACCGTGACGTTGCGTTCTACGCACACTTCGTCACAGCGACGAACCACCATGCGTACGATCCTATATTGGGAGAACCCGTTCCAGTAGGCGATTACACAGAACGATTATTCCAGGACGGCTCCCTGTCTATGACCTTGAAAGCATCAACTGAGCGTGTAAAGGATGAATTAGGACGTCGACCGCACAGGTACCTCAATGCGTGCCTTTGAACACCGCCTCTACGATGGTTGCATCACTCGCAACCAGTGATCGATCACAACTAGTTCACACATGGAGCCCACCAGTTATGAATGTGAGGCTGGAACGCAACGGCACACGTTGTCAAAGCTGACAAGTATTGTGTGCTTGCCTACGAAGATGGAGTTGATTGTCACAAACCGTAATGATCAGCGACGGACTGGACTGCATCGAATACATGGGCGCCCTCCGTATCGTAGCCTAACCGGCTAGGCTTCACTCTTTTCGCGTCGAAGGCTTCCATCACATGGTCGTATTCGGCTTCGAACAGTATGTCGTGTTGGTATAAACATCGTGCTTTCGACTTAATACGCCTCCAACCAGCTCGTCGTTCACCTCTAGATGTCAGGGAATGAATCCAACTGTAAGGGATGCGATTAGCGCCGGCGACGCTCTCAGCGTGATCCGTGCGTTCATTCAACAACATCGTGGTCGTGGATGCCACGTCTTCACGGACGTTCTTTGAAGCATACCGACTCATCCACCCCTGCTTCCAGGTTGGCAGTGCCTCGGCGTCTCGCCAAGATCCCCCTCGGTACTCCGCGGTACCGATGTCTCGGAAGCACGCATGGAGATCCCGACGAGTAGAACGGGGGAGTTGCGCGACTTGGTTGTGAACGGCTTCGTGCAGAATAGTACCAGCATAAATTGATCCATCGCTCTCCTTGCCAAACCGTTCCTGCGGGATTTGAACCGCCATGACACCGTGAGGATTACTGGGATAAAGTTCGTCTGTGAAATCGGCGTAGTAATCTCCGAGAGCCTCTTCTTTGGTCGGAGCCGCGAAGTATTTTCCGACGGCGGGCCCTGTCCATCCGTCTGAGAGAATTAACTTTGCATCTTCGGTGCGATCTTTGATGTTTACGTTAAGGCTGTCTAAGTGCGTGAGAGCAGCGCCGACTTGTTTCGTTTGCCTTTCGCGTGCTTCGGGCATGCTACGACCGCTGTGATCGTGTAAGACGGAGGCGCCGAGATCGTCCTCAACTGCGAGTTCCCGAGGAGAACTGTGATCCGAGGCGTAGGTCTGATTATAGCTATACTGGTCTTCAAAGGACGTATTCGTAGGTGCGTACTGTTTATGTGATGACCCGCACCCAGACAGTGCCATCGTGGCAAATGCGGCACCGGTTAACATGCTGATAGACTGCCATCCATCCATAGAACCGAGTAAGACCCACTGTGTTAAAATCGTTATGAGTAAATCATTACGACAACGATGATTTATACGGTGGTAAGAACTAAAATGGGGATATGCTAAAGTCTTGGTTCTCTAAGGTCAACGTCGCTACCTTCGTAGCAGGGATTACCAGTATGGGGTTAGAAATCCTCGCGGGTCGAGTTCTCGCACCAGCTTTTGGCTCATCCATATACACGTGGGGGAGTATCATCGGGGTCTCCTTGCTCGCATTAAGCATCGGATACCACGTGGGCGGACGACGCGCCAGCAACGCCTCCCTACGTGACCTTGATGTATACCTACTCTACGCTTCACTCTACATCCTTTTCTTGTATTTCGCCAGTGACATGCTCATTGATCTCTCCAAGGCACTCCCCGTGCCAACACGATACGCCGCGATTCTCCCCATGGCTGTTCTCTTCGGACCCCCCACGTACGCCCTTGGCTTCATCAGCCCATACGCCGCCGAATTATCCGATAAACAAGGTAAAGGCGCTGCATCCGGACATTTCTACGCAGTTGGTACCACTGGTAGCCTTATCGGGGCTTTCGGAACAACCTTCCTCCTCATCCCATACTTCTCGACCAGCACGTTATACGTCGGCTTCGCATTACTCACAGCACTGCCGTTGCTACGACCGTTGTCCCTGACCAGCCTCACCCCGCTACTCATCCTCGTAGTATCGCTCTTACCGTTGCAGCCTGGTAGCGCTGCAGACAACACAGTGTTTTCGACGCAGACCCAGTACCAAGAACTCCGTGTCGCCGACAAAGACGGCATCAGGACGTTGTACTTAGACGGTCACCCGCAGAGCGCGATGGACAAAGACAACACATCACGATACGTGTTTCATTACACAGAATACTTCGACGTCCCCCTTGGACTTGCAAATCCGGACAAAGCACTATTCATCGGCGGAGGGGGGTTCAGTGGTCCCAAACGCTACAGCGAACTCGGCGTTAACACCAGCGTCGTTGAACTAGACCCAGCTGTGATAGACGCAGCGAAGACGTACTTCAACGTGCAAGAATCCGACTCACTGCGAATACACCAGGGAGATGGTCGAAGATTCCTCGAAGACTCCAACACCACATACGACGTCGTGGTTGTGGACGCGTTCAGGAAAGACCAGATACCATTCCACCTCACAACGAAGGAGTTCTACACATCAATCAAAGAACATCTCAGCGAAGACGGCGTTGTGCTCGCTAACGTCATCGGAGTAGCCGACGGCCCCGGGTCATCCTTCGCTAGATCACAGTATAAAACCATGAA
>ERZ1034569.103-NODE-103-length-30312-cov-15.895264_pt1 | contig 30312 bp, 30 predicted proteins | sample MGYA00520706_ERZ1034569 | MGnify/ENA primary metagenome ERZ1034569 (study PRJEB33760, sample SAMEA4777722) | hypersaline lake metagenome | biome: hypersaline environment; feature: brines | place: Spain | collected 2014-08 | depth 0 m ...
AGATCGGCGGGATCAGCTTCGGACTGATGGACCCGGAGACGTACCGGGACATGTCAGCCACGAAGGTGATCACGGCAGACACGTACGACGACGACGGCTACCCCATCGACATGGGGTTGATGGACCCACGGCTGGGCGTGATCGACCCCGGGTTGGAGTGTCGCACCTGCGGGAAACACAGCGGCTCGTGTAACGGCCACTTCGGTCATATCGAACTCGCGGCGCCGGTGATCCACGTTGGGTTCACGAAGCTCATCCGACGACTGTTGCGGGCGACCTGTAGCGAGTGTGGGAAGATCGCGCTGTCGGAACAAGAGAAGACGGAGTACAGCGAGAACCTCACCCGGACGGCGGATTTGGGCGGCGACACGATGGACGTGTTGAAAAGCGCCGTCCGGCAGGCCCGGAAGGCAGACCGGTGTCCCCACTGTGGCGCAGAGCAGGCGGACATCAAACACGAGAAGCCGACCACCTACTACGAGGTGCAGGACGTGTTGTCGGGGGAGTACTCGGAGCTGATCGCCGAGGCGATGCAGGGCGGCGAGGACAGCGACCCGGTGTCGCCACACGACCTCGCGGAGGAGACGGGGATTGCGCTCGAACGGATCAACCAGATCATGTCCGGGGAGTTCCGGCCCCGCGAGGAGGACCGGAAAGCCATCGAGTCGGCGCTCGATGTCGATCTGACCGAGGAGGACATGAACAAGCTGATGGCCTCCGACATCCGGGACTGGTTCGAGGACATCCCGGACGACGACATCGGGGCCATCGGGGTCGACCCCGAACAGGCCCGGCCGGAGTGGATGATCCTCACCGTGTTGCCGGTGCCGCCGGTGACCGCGCGGCCGTCGATCACGCTGGACAACGGCCAACGGTCCGAGGACGACCTCACACACAAGCTGGTGGACATCATCCGGATCAACCAACGGTTCATGGAGAACCGTGAGGCCGGCGCCCCACAGCTGATCATCGAGGACCTCTGGGAACTGCTCCAGTACCACGTCACCACGTTCATCGACAACGAGATCAGCGGGACACCCCCGGCACGCCACCGCTCCGGGCGGCCGTTGAAGACGCTGTCCCAGCGACTGAAGGGGAAGGAGGGGCGGTTCCGCGGGAGTCTGTCGGGGAAGCGTGTCAACTTCTCCGCCCGGACCGTGATCAGTCCGGACCCGACGCTGTCGCTCAACGAGGTGGGTGTCCCCGAACGGGTCGCCGAGGAGATGACACAGACGATGAACGTCTCCGAGCGCAACCTCGACCGGGCGCGGCAGTACGTCTCCAACGGCCCGGAGGCACACCCAGGCGCGAACTACGTGAAACGGCCGGACGGCCGGCGGCTGAAGGTGACAGCGAAGAACTGCGAGGAACTCGCTGAGAAGGTCGAGGCCGGCTGGGAGGTGAACCGCCACCTCGTGGACGGTGACATCGTGATCTTCAACCGGCAGCCGTCGCTCCACCGGATGTCGATCATGGCCCACGAGGTCGTGGTGATGCCGTACAAGACGTTCCGGCTGAACACGACCGTCTGTCCGCCGTACAACGCGGACTTCGACGGCGACGAGATGAATATGCACGCGCTCCAAAACGAGGAGGCGCGTGCGGAAGCACGTGTGTTGATGCGGGTCCAAGAACAGATGTTGTCCCCGCGGTTCGGCGAGAACATCATCGGGGCGATCCAGGACCACATCTCGGGGATGTACCTGCTGACACACGACAACCCGCAGTTCAACGAGACGCAGGCGTTGGACCTGTTGCGGCAGACCTCTATCGACGAACTGCCCACGCCAGACGGGGAAGACGCCGAGACGGGTCGGCCGTACTGGACGGGTCAGACGATCTTCTCACAGCTCCTGCCGGACGATCTCGACTTGGCGTTCGTCTCGGAGGCGGGCGACGAGGTCGTGATCGAGGACGGCGCGCTGACACAGGGGACGATCGACTCGGCGGGTGTGGGTGACTTCGGCAGCGACATCGTCGACACGCTGACGAAGGTGTACTCGAAGACGCGCGCACGGGTGTTCGTCAACGAGGTCGCCGCGCTCGCGATGCGGACGATCATGCACTTCGGCTTCTCGATTGGGATCGACGACGAGTCGCTTCCCCCGGAGGCGGACGCCCAGATCGACGAGGCGATCCAGAACTCCCGGGACCGTGTCGAGGAGTTGATCGAGACGTACGAGAACGGGGAGATCGACTCGTTACCCGGACGGACGGTCGACGAGACGGTCGAGATGAAGATCATGCAGACGCTGTCACAGTCGCGTGACTCCGCGGGCGACATCGCCGAGGACTACCTCGACGAGTCGAACCCGGCGATCATCATGGCCGCCTCCGGCGCACGTGGGTCGATGTTGAACCTCACGCAGATGGCCGGTCTCGTGGGTCAGCAGTCCGTCTCGGGTGAACGGATCAACCGCGGCTACGAGGATCGGACGTTGTCGCACTTCGAGCCGAACGACCTGTCGGCGGACGCCCACGGGTTCGTGGAGAACTCCTACCGGTCGGGGCTCGGCCCGAAGGAGTTCTTCTTCCACGCGATGGGTGGCCGCGAGGGGTTGGTCGACACGGCCGTCCGGACCTCGAAGTCCGGTTACCTCCAACGCCGGCTGATCAACGCGCTCTCGGAGTTGGAGGCGCAGTACGACGGCACCGTCCGGGACACCTCCGGGACGGTCGTCCAGTTCGAGTTCGGCGAGGACGGCACCTCGCCGGTGAAGGTGTCCTCGGACGACGACGGCGACGTCGATGTCGAACAGATCACCGAACGGATCGTCGACGCGGAGTTCGACGACGAGGCGGAGAAGGAACGGTTCATCGGCAGCCGCGAGCCGCCGACGAACCTCTCGGAGTACGCCGGCCCCGGGCTGGACAAGGCCGGTACGGGGGTGAGCTCGGATGACTGACCCCGCCGCCGAGCGGTTCGACGATGTCGACGCCGACATCGAGCTTGTCGTCGAGGATACGGAGCTGCCGCGGCGACTGAAAGACGAGATCTACGAGACGATCGACGAACGGGGCGGCGTCGCAGTCGAACAGGCCGACGAGATCGCACAGGCGACGGAGTCCCGGTACGTCGACACGCGGGTCGACCCGCTCGATCCGGTCGGGACAGTCTCGGCACAGAGTATCGGCGAGCCCGGAACGCAGATGACCATGAACACGTTCCACTTCGCGGGCGTCGCGGAGATGGACGTGACCCAGGGGTTGCCGCGGCTGATCGAGCTGGTGGACGCCCGGAAGGAGCCGGACACGCCGGTGATGGTCGTGCGCTTGGAGGGTGAACACGCAACCGACCGCGAGAAGGCCCACGAGGTCGTGTGGCAGATCGAGGCGACACAGATCCTCGCGTTGGGCGACGTGTCGACGAACGTCGCAGACATGCGGGTCTCCGTCGATCTGAACGAGGAGACCCTGTTGGAACGGTGGCCCTCCTACGAGCAGCCGGCGGAGGTGGCCGCGATTGTCGCGGAGACGATCGAGTCGAAGCTGGGCGTCGAGACGACCCAACGCGGCACGGTCGTCCAGTTCGGGCCAGACGAGCCCAGCTACCGCGAACTGCTCCAGTTGGTCGAACAGCTTCGGGAGATCACGTTCAAAGGGATCGAGGAGGTCTCGCGTGTGGTCATCCGGAAGGAGGAGGCCAACGACGGGGGCGACGAGGAGTTCGTCCTCTACACGGAGGGGTCGGCGTTCAGCGACGTGTTGGAGATCGAGGGTGTCGACGCCTCGCGGACGACGTGTAACAACATCCACGAGATCTACCGGACGCTGGGCGTGGAGGCCGCACGGGAGTCGATCATCGACGAGACGAAAGACACCCTGGAAGAACAGGGGCTCGACGACGTAAACGTCCGGCACCTGATGTTGGTCGCGGACATCATGACCAACCAGGGGACAGTCGAGTCGATCGGTCGCCACGGGATCAGCGGGTCGAAGGAGTCCGTGCTCGCGCGGGCGGCCTTCGAGGTGACCGTCAACCACCTGTTGGACGCGGCGATCCAGGGTGAGGTGGACGACTTAGACGGCGTGATCGAGAACGTGATCGCGGGCAAGCCGGTCGCAATCGGCACCGGCGACGTGGACCTCCGGATGGGGTCGACGGGCGACACGACACAGCCGTCGGCAGACGACTAACGATCACTCCTGGTGGTCGCCCGCGCGGGCGACCGACGGACGTTCTGGCAGCCCAAACGAGACACGACACACAGTATGCACGTCGAACTCACAGACGAAGCACGACGGTACGCGAGTCGGTTCGCAGACGTGACCGGGGTGACACCCCGCGACTGTCTGGTCCGAGAGGACGGCGACCGAGTGGTGGTCGTCGTCCCGCCGGGCGAGAAAGGCGAGGCGGTCGGGCCGGCGGGCGCGACCGTCGAGCGGGCCGAAGAACTGCTGTCGGCGACGGTCGACGTGGTGGAGGACGCCGAGCGAGCGGCGGACTTCGTCGCGAACGCGTTGGCGCCAGCGGCGGTTCGGGGGGTGACCGTCAGCCAGCAGGGCGTGGCGTTCGCGGAGGTGTTGGCCTCGGACCGCGGGGTCGCCATCGGCGAGGACGGCCAGACCATCGAGACCGCCCGGGAACTGGCGCGTCGGCACCACGACATCGACGACGTGCAGTTGGCCTGAGCGTCAGAAGTAGAGCCCGACGAACGCGACACCGCCGCCGAGCAGGGTGAACGCGTCGACGAGCACGATCTGTCGGCGGTGTCGCGGCTCCGTGTCGCCAGTGGCGAAGGCGGGGACGAGCACAGCGAGCGCGTACCCCGCCGCGAGGAGCGCGACGAGCCCGCCGGCGACGGAGGCGGCGGCGAAGATGTCGAACCCACTCAGGACGCCGACGGCGACGGTCGCGAGCAGGCCGACGACGGAGAGTCCGACCCCGATTCGGTACTGTCGCGGCAGGAGATCACCGACAGCGCGTTCTGCGTCCGCCGCGGCGAACAGCCCGAACAACCGAGGGGTCACGAGAAACGACACCGCGAGCGTCGCTCCGAGCCAGAGGCCGAAGGCGAGTCCCGCGGTCAACTCGGCGAGCGAGACCAGCGTCCCCATGCGCGAAACTGCGACCGGCCGGGGTTTGAACGTCTCGCTTTCAGGCGTTCTGCGCCGCTGCCGGTCAGCGTCTCCGAGAACAGTCGGCTCGGCTCGTGTCTCAGCGGCGGCCGCGTTCGAACACACCCTGTGCGCTCGGGCGGTCGAGCGCGTGACTCGACTCCTCCCCGTCCGCCGCGGCCTCCTCGGTGTCTGGCTCCGACTCGTCGGCCGGGCCACGGGTGAACACACCCTGTGCAGTCACTGTCTCTCGTCGGTGCTCTCGTCCGTCTGTGTCGGCGTCTCCTGTCATGGCTGTCGCGAGCGACACGGTCTCCCGTGGTACTCTGTGGCGCGGCAGACGAGACGCAAGATAATAAACTCACGGGCGAGTACCAACACTCGCGGGAACGTCGGTGGTGCAACCGAGTGGTCGGTGGTGGGCGGAGAGCCGACACGTTTGTGCCAGAGACGAACGCAACGCACACGATTGATGCGACGAGCAACGCTGGTACCGACGAGACGCGCGGTGCTCTCGATGTCGGCCGCAGTCGTGACCACCGGGTGTGCTGACACCGTCACCACGGAGACAGGCACAGACACCGCCGAGACGAAAAGCAGTACAGACACTGTCGCCGAGGAACCGAGTACAAACACTGTCAACACGGAAACCGGTGCAGACACGACCGAGACGAGAACGACCGCAGACGCCACCGACACGACAGCTGTGGTGGCACCCCCGGCCCTCGACGCAGTCGTTACCCGGCAGCCCAGTGGCTCGGCACCCGGCCGGGTCAAACTTCGACTCCACAACGATACGGCCCGCACGCTCGACATCCGTTTCGGGAACGTCCCACCGTTCAGTCGCTTCTCCTCGGCGTCGGTTGCGGGGCGTCGACTCCTGTTGCTCCCCATGATCGACCGTCAGGCGACGAGCCCGCCAGTCGGCAGGCTCGTTCCGGACCAACCGAGCGACCAACAGGTCGGTAATATCCCGTGTTGGACAGCGACCGGGGAGGTGTATCCGGTTGAGTTCTTCACCGACGAGTCACCCCGACCGGGCGATTCGGTGGTCCGGTCGTACACCGTCGTCTGGGCGTCCGACTCGGACTGTGGACCGGGGACGTACAGCTTCGAACGGACGACGAGCAACGAGGCCCCAGTGCGTCTCAACTCGACAGTCGAGATCACTGTCGCAACCGACGGCTCGTTGTCGGCGACCGCAGAGACGGATCTCGTGTAGTGCCCGCGTGAAGACGAGCGCACGCCCCCACAGAAACCTCGCGTCTCTCCCGATCCACCCTGCCGTCAGCCTCTTGCCGCTTCGGCGCCGCCTGTCGGTCGATGGACGAGAAGACGGCCGAACTCCGCGACATCTTCGTCGAGACGACCGGCGAACAAGAGGTGACGGCGGCACAGTCGGCCAACCGCGGGTCGTTGCTCGACGACCCGGACGACGACCGCGTGCGCGAGGTGCTCTCCCGGCTCCGCGAGGAGACAGCTGTCGCGACAGCGCTGTCGCTGGCGGAACACGAACGCGTCGTGCGGCTGTTCTTCCGGACCGACGACGACGCCGAGATCGCCGCCGAGTTGGATCTCGGCCCCGAGGTTGTGCGGCAGGCACGACTCGACGCCCACCTCGTCCGGGAGACGGACCGGCAGGTGTCGTTCGACCGCGAACGGCTCCGGCGGCTGGTGGCGGAGGGTGTCTCGGCGACGGACGCCGTCCGAGCGGTCGACGCCGACGAGGCGACCGTCACACGCCACACGGCCGTGATCGAGGCCGAACTCGCATCTCGTCGTCACAACCACCGGTTCCGTGACGAACTCGCACAACTCCTGTCGGACGCGCCGCTGTCCGAGCGGCTCGCGACCGACACGCGCGACGACGGGCTCGAAGAGGCCGCCGAAGACATCGAGACGAACGTCAAACTGTAGCTCAACTACCTCGCTGAACGGTCGCCCACGACCGTCCACAGGGAGACACGCCCGCGTCAGTCGTCGCGCCGGACGAACGTCACTGGACACGGCGCAGACAGGAGCACGTCCTGTGCGGTCGAGCCGAACACCGCCTTCCCGGTCGGAGAGCGGTTCTGCCCGCCCACGACGACCCGGTCGGCCGCTATATCTGCCGCGACGCCCGCGACCGCCGCGCCCGGGTTACCCACACGCCCGTCGACATCGACACTGACACCCGACTCCTCTAACGCCCGAACCACCTGCCGGACGGAGTTGAGCCGGCGGGCGAGATCCGCCGCGGAGCCGTCTGCCAGCCCCAACCGCGCTGCGGTCTCGTTTGCCGTCTCGGCGGTCTCGAACGCGTGGACCAACGTGATCTCGGCACCCGCCTCCGCCAGGTCGACGCCGATCTCCGCTAACCGCTGGGCTCGCCTTCCTTCCTCGCGCCCGACTGCGATCACTGCTGCTTCGACAGTCATACTTCCAGTTGGTGTCGCCACGTGATAAGCCTACCTAATACTTTACTCGAATACGAATCAATATCTCTGCGTTCCTCACGGCGGTCAGACACGTCCGTTGCGGGCGGGTTTCGGGGTAGTCGACCACACAGCCACGGCTACGGAGACTGAGAGACGGCGAGGGGAAGTTGGTCTTAGACGAGTCCGGCGGCGTGGATCGCGTCCTCGGGGTCGGCATCTTCGTGGACGACCGCCGACACCGCCCGCGTGATCGCCTCGGAGTTGTCGTGTTGGAAGATCGACCGCCCCATCGAGACGCCGGCAGCGCCGGCGTCGACGGCGCCACGGACGGCCGCCAGCGTCGCGCGGTCGCCTTCGGGTTCGCCGCCGGCGATGACGACCGGCAGCGCCGTCGACTCACACACGTGGCGGAACGTCTCCTGGTCGCCGGAGTAGGCCGTCTTCACCACGTCTGCGCCGAGTTCCTCGGCCAGCCGGACGGCGTGGCCCAGGTAGTCGGCGTCGTGTTCCGGGTCCTCGCCCGTCAGGTTCGCGCCGCGGGCGTACGCCATCGCCAGTGTCGGCAGTCCGTAGTCGTCTGCGGTCTCGGTCAGCTCCGCGAGAAACTCGATCTGTTCACGCTCGTAGTCGGAGCCGACGTTGATGTGCATCGAGACGGCGTCCGCGCCGGCCCGGATCGCCCCCTTGACGGTGCCGGTCGGTCGTTTGTCGTTGCTGTCGGGTCCGACCGTGGTTGAGGCGTTCAGGTGGACGACGTAGCCCGCGCCGTTGGTGTTCGGGTGGACGCGTGGCGCGACCCCTTTTTGTGTGAGGACGGCGTCGGCGCCGCCGCGCGTGACGGCATCGACCGTCTCCTCGATCCGTTTGAGCCCGTCGACGGCACCGAGTGTGATCCCGTGGTCCATCGGGACGATCAGGAACCGATCGTCCGTCGAGAGTCGCGCGAGACGCGCGGCGTGGCCGGCGTGTGTCATACTCTCCCTTGTGACGAGCGGTCTGAAGTCCCTTGCGAACAACTCCGGTCCCGGGTTCGGTGACCCCGGTCTTGCGTCGGGTGACCCAGACTGGGGTCACTGTTGTACGGAGCGACTCACTGCCCCTCGGCGCGTGGCACCCGCCGTTCGTGGCCACGACGCGCCCCCGACTTCAGCTCCGACGCCAACGACCTGATGTCGTCGGCGACCGCCTCGGTGTCACGATCCTGCTCGTGGCCCTCGGCGACGATGTCCACCAGCGCGGAGCCGACGATGATCCCGTCGGCACCCGCCTCGATCACGTCTGCGGCCTTCTCGCCGCTGTCGATCCCGAAGCCGACCGCCTTCGGCACGTCGTACGCTGCCAGCCGGTCAAGTGACTCTGCGGTCCGATCTGCCGCCTCTACGTCGGTCCCGGTGACACCCAGCCGTGCCTGGACGTAGAGATACCCGGACGACACGTCGACGAGCCGTTCCAACCGCTCGTCTTCTGTTGTCGGCGCGACGATCGACACCAGATCCATATCGAACTCGTCACACGCCGCCCGCAACGGCGCCGCCTCCTCGGCCGGCAGGTCGGGGACGACGAACCCCGACAGCCCGGCCTCGGCGGCCCGCTCGACGAACGGTCGTGGCCGTTGCTCCCCGTCGTCGAGTTCGCCGTACTGGTACAACAGGTTGTAGTAGGTCATACAGACGAGCGGCACGTCCACGTCGAGATCCTCGACGAACCCGAAGAACCGTTCCGGCGTCATCCCGGCGTCCAACGCCCGGACGATCGCCTCCTGGATCGTCGGCCCCTCCGCGATCGGCTCCGAGAACGGCAACCCGAGTTCGATTGCGTCGGCACCACCCGCCGCCAACGACTCGACGTACCGGAGCGACTCGTCGTAGCTCGGGTCGCCGACCGCGAGATACGGGACGAACGCCGACCCGCCGTCGACGGCGTCTCGGAGCCGACTCATAACCCACCCGCGAACGTCGACATCTCCGGTGCGTTCGCCAGGTCGCGTTCCTCCGTCTCCTCTAAGGCGGCCGCGAGGTCCTTGTCACCACGCCCGGAGACGTTGACGACGACCGTCTCGCCGACCTCGTCGTGGTGTTCCTCCAGGTAGCCGAACGCGTGGGCCGTCTCCAGGGCGGGGATGATCCCCTCGCGCTGGGAGAGCCGGTGGAACCCCTCCAAGGCGGCGTCGTCGTCCACGTTCACCGGGGTGACACGGTCCTCGTCGACCAGATGCGCGAGCTCCGGCCCGACGCCGGCGTAGTCCAACCCCGAGGAGACTGAGTGGCTCTCGACGATCTGCCCCTCACCGTCCTGGAGCAGCTTCGTCCGAGCGCCGTGGAGCACCCCTTCGGTGCCGGTCGACAACGACGCCGAGTTGGGGGCGACCCCTTCCTCCTCGTCGACCGCCAACGACGACCCGCCGGCCTCGACTGCGTACAGCTCGACGCCGGGGTCGTCGACGAAGTGGTGGAACGTTCCCATCGTGTTCGACCCACCACCGGCACACGCGAGCACGGCGTCCGGCAGGTCGCCGGTTTCTCGTTGGATCTGGCTCCGGATCTCCTCGGAGATCAACGCGTGGAAGTCCCGCACCATCGTCGGGAACGGATGGGGGCCGACAATCGAGCCGATCACGTAGTGGCTCGTCTCCACTGTCGTCGCCCAGTCACGCATCGTCTCCGAGATCGCCTCCTTCAGCGTCCCGCGACCGGTCGTCACCGGCACCACGTCGGCGCCGTTGATCTTCATCCGGAACACGTTGGGGCGCTGGCGGGTGATGTCGCGTTCCCCCATGTAGATCTCACACGGCATGTCGAGGTGTGCGGCGGCCATCGCGGTCGCGGTGCCGTGTTGGCCCGCGCCCGTCTCCGCGATGATCCGTTCTTTCCCCATGTACTTCGCCAACAACACCTGGCCGAGCGCGTTGTTCAGCTTGTGGGCGCCGCCGTGGAGCAGGTCCTCCCGCTTGAGATAGACGTTTGTGTCGTACCGCGCAGAGAGGTTCTCCGCGTACTGCAACGGCGTGGGCCGACCGCCGAAGTCGTCGATCCGTTCGCGGAACTCGTCCCAAAACCCGTCCTGGTTGTTGAGGACGTACCGCTCGTAGGCGTCCTCCAGCTCCCGCAGCGCCGGCATCAACGCCTCCGGCACGTACCGGCCGCCGTAGTCACCGAACTTCCCGTCGCCCGCCTGCGTCCGGTCTGGTCCTGTCGTCGGTGTCTGCTCTGCGTCGCTCATTCGTCTCCCCCTGTGTGTGTCACGTGTTCTGTTTCGCTCTCCGCCGACGTAAATCGACGGGTGTTCTCTGCCACCGTCTCCCGCACCGCCCCCAGGGTCTCGCGGTCCTCGACACCGTCGACGACCGCCGACCCGATCAACAGGGCGTCCGCGCCGGCCGCTCGCATCCGTCTGGCGTCGTCGGCCGTCGACAGCCCGCTTTCTGCGAGCAACGTCACGTCGTCGGGCGCCTCCGGCGCGACCCGTTCGAACGTGTCCAGCTCCACCTCCAACGCCGCCAGATCGCGGTTGTTCACCCCGATCACCGACGCGCCGGCGTCGACGGCCGCCGCCAACTCCTCGCGGGAGTGGACCTCGACGAGCGGCTCCATCCCCCGGTCGCGGGCGGCCGCCACCATCGTCGACAGGTCGTCGGCACCGTGGCCCGCGGCGTCCGGCTCCGGGCCAAGGAACCGCGCGATCAACAAGACGAGATCCGCCGGCGCGGCGTCCAACTGTGACTCCCGCAACAGGAAATCTTTCCGCAGTACCGGCACGTCGACGGCCTCACGAACCGCCGCCAACGCCCCGACGGAGCCGCCGAAGTGGTCCGGCTCCGTCAGTACTGAGATTGCGGTCGCACCCCCCGCGACCATCGCCTCGGCCAACGCTGCCGGGTCGGCCCGCCGTTGCCCGTCTGTTGTCGGGCTGGTCGGCTTCACCTCCGCGACGACCGGCACCCGGCCGTCGGCCGCCGCGTCGGCGACGGCACCCGGAAACGACCGGGCGTCGGCCGCGACGCGTTCCCCGCCGTGGTCGCGACCCGCAGTCGCCTCCAGAATCGAGGCGACCGCCGGCGCGAGTTCCTGTGTCGTGTCCATCCGTGTACGTTGGTGGTGGTTTCTGTACAAAAGGGTTGTGTCGGGCAGTGCCGACCGCGCCACTTACGCCCGCGCCGGGTCAAGAGGGGGTATGGCGGAGTTCGACCCGGAGAAGTTCGAGGAGAAGTACGCGCACTACTTCACGGAGCTACAACGGGCGTACAAGAACGCCTTCGAGGTGATGAACAACGCGTACGACTCGGAGCTGATCCACGCGATCGACCAACAGATCCTGAACGAGTCGGAGCCGTTCTACGACGAGACGAGTGGGTTCCGCGTCGAACTGCCCGACGAGCCGACGGCGCGGCTCACCGCGGTCGTCGTCGACGACGAGAAGCTCCGCGAGACGCTCGATCGGTACGTCGCGGAGATCGAACGCCAACTGTACGACGTGTTCGGCTTAGAACGGCCGGACGCCGACGAGGCCCGAGACGCTCAGTAGACGACGTTCGCGACCAGGTTCGACAGCCCGTTCTGTTCGACCTGCTCGCGGTAGTCGTCGGTGAACACGAGCCGTTGACGCGGCCGCCCCATCTCCAACGTCTCCTTCTCTGTGGTGATGACGCCCATCTCCTCTAAGTTCCCTTTCTTCCGGGAGAAGGTCGCCTTGCTGGCGAGCCCCAGATCCTCCCCCCACTTGCTCAGGTCGTAGTGGAGCAGTTCGTGTTTCGCGGCGACGAGCAACGACGCCATCACCTCGTCCAACTCGGAGGTGTCACGCGCGCTCGCGGCGGTGTCGAGCACGCGGTCGAAGTCGCCACGCGCCTCCGGGGCGAACTCCGTGTCCATCGTCTCACGGACCGCCGACAACGGCGGCGTGCGGAGACTGAACCGCTCGGCGTTCTCCCAGCCGTGTTCCGCCCACTCGTAGGCGTCCGTGACGAACCCGTCGGCGCGGGTGATCGCCGTCCCGTCGGCGCCGTCGATCTGCACCGGCACGTAGACGGACGACGCCGTGACGAACACCGTCGTGTTCTGTGTCGGCTCGCGCTCGCGCAGCGCCAACGCGTCGTCGTCGATCAGGTCTGCCGCCCGCGAGGCGACGAGGAAGTCCCGCCGCACCTTCCGCAGCTCCTCACCGACCCCCAACACCCGCACCTCGGGGAGGTCGCCCTCGTAGTCGCGGGCGGCCGCGACCAGCCGTTCGACGTCCGTCGCGTCCGCGTTGGTCAGGTACACGGTCCCGTCCGTCTCGGCGAACAGGTCCGCGAGCGTCTCCTCTGGCCCGTCTGGCACGAACTCGCTCATCTGTGTTCCTGACCTACGCGTTGGCCTCACTTAATACCACCGGCTAGTAATAGTAATAATTCGTAAACCAAGGTGGCTACAAAATTGAACCAAGGAATTAATGGGGAATGGCGGAAGATACAAGTCATAGGCACTGTACTGTGAGGACATGCCACAAGACGGAGTCCAAGGGGTCGTCTCGTCAGCAGCCGGGGCACTGCTGGCGCGACCACGAATCGCAATGTTGCTGGTGATGCTCGTTCTGTTCGTCGCCGTTCAGGGTGGGGCCGCGGCACTGGATCTCGGCGGCGGGGAGTGTGCCGAGTTCTGCTTCAGTACTGACGACGAATCGACAAGCAATACAGGACCATAGTACTCTTTTCACTAAAGAAGTGTTATAAATTAAGTTCTTCAATCAAACTATCTGCCCAGTTTAGTTCGTTATCATATATAACTAGGCCTTGATGTGAAGAAAAGTAGTCAACCAGTTCCTGTTCAGCGAGTTCGTACTGTCTGTTTGTCCCCCACAAATGTCGTAACTCCCCGTCCTCGTCCAAATTCGTTTGAATACACCCTCCAGTTGTCCGGGGTGAACTCTGTTCAACCAACACTGAGTACGTCCCATCGTCGTTCTCCGACAGGAACAACGCCTCCGGGACGATCGAGTCGTTCTGCGTCAGGACGTGCGTCCCGTCGCCGACGACGGCGTAGTCCTTCGGCGTCATCAGTTGGCCGCGGGTGTAGTCGAGTGCGCGCTCGATGCAGAACCCGTTCATGATGAGCCGGGCGAACGCCACCCCGACTTTGACGGCGTCGTCGTTGGTGACACTCTCGAAGGTGACGCCGCCGCCGACACTCCCCTTCTTGACGAGCGCCCGGCCCTCGGGAAACGAGCCACAGGCGTTGAGGAAGAACGTCTGGGCGTTCGACTCCCGGATCGTGTCCGCAGAGAAGAACCCGTTCGAACACTCCAGTCCCTGTTCGTCGCGGTGGCCGATGAAGTGGACCAGGTCGTTGCGGCGTTCGAACGTCCGGGCCAACTCCGCGGTGGAGACGTTCTCCTTGATCGTCAGGTCGATGTTGAGATCCTCCGCCCGCCGCTCGTAGTGGGCGCTGATCTCGGCCGTTTCGTCGCGCATGTCCGCCCCGTCGACGTCCGAGATGTCGAAGCTCCCACGCCGGTCGTCGTTGACCACTGCGACGACCGACAGCTCCGAGTCGGGCTCGTCGAGATACTTCTGGCGGTTCTCGTAGGCCGCGGGCAACGTCTTGAACACGTCGATTGGCACCTTCTCCGCGAGCCAGCCGTGTGACCGCCCCGGCCCGAGCGTCGGCTTCACCAGATCGACGTTGGAGATCTCTCGGGCGACACGCAGTGTCTCGTCGCTGTCGTCCACGCGTGGGTGGTCTGTCGGCGCCGGTTCGTCTGTCGGCGCCGGTTCGTCTGCCGCGGTCGGGTCGTCCGTCGCCGCCGGCTCTGCGTCCGCGCCGGCGTCGGACCCGCCCCCCCCGGCGAACCCGTCGTCGGCGTGCCAGACGTTCTCCCGGTCGACATCGTAGCCGTCGGCGACGGTGAGCCGGAGCCACTCCTTTTTCGGCAACGGCTCCGACGCCGGCGAGAACAGGTGTGGAACGTTCGCGATCAGGTGTGGCAGCGTCCGCACCGTCTCGTAGGTCGGCGCGACGTGCATCGTCAGGTGCCACTCCGGGAACGCGTCCGCGACGGCGTCGTACGGCAGATCCAGATACCGATCGACCCGCTCGGCCAACGGCGCCTCGTACAACGCCTGCGTGTCCAGTTCGAGTTCGTCGGCGACCACCGACACGGAGAGATCCCCGCCGTGTGGGCCGGCGGTGCGGGCCAGACAGTCGAGGTAGAACGTCCGGCGGAGCAACGCCGCTGTCTCCTCCTGGTAGCTCCGCCCCCGCCCGAGCGTGACGATCCGTCCAGCGACATCGAGGTGTGGCTCCGCCCCCGGCGCGGTCCGCACCTCCGCGCCGAGGTAGTGGGCCAACGACGCGCCCGTGGTGAGGTAGGTGAGATCCGGCGGGACGACCAGCTCGATCTCGGTGTCTGGGCGTTGCTCGCGGATCGACCGCGGGACGTGTGTGGTCTCGCCGAACTCGACGTACGGCGGTTGTTCGCGTAGCGTCGGCCAGGTCCGGTCCGGCGAGGTGGTGTCGGCGCCGACCGCGAGCGCGGACAGCCCGGTCGCCACCCCCTCGGGGGTGCGTGTCACCGTGACCCGTTCCTCCGGGACGCCGACACGGCTCTCGAACCCCATCGACACCGGCTGTCGATCCGAAAACTCGATCCGGACGCCGTCGGAGCCGTCCCGACGGAGCGTCGCCGGCCCCTCCAACCGGACGAACACCCGGACGTTTGCGTCGACCCGGATCAGGTACGGCGCCGCGTCGAGTTCGAGCACGTCGCTCCCGCTCCCGAAACTCGTCTGTCCGACCCCGTTGAGCGGGATTGCGACGAGGTGGACTGGCGGGAATCCGAGCGCCGCCGCGGTGCCGGCCAACGACAACGCCGGATCGTCCGGCCCAGTGTCCTGATCGGCCAACGCTCCAGCGACCGGCAGTGGCGTGTCCCCGCCGCCCCACTCCGTCGTCGCTACGCTCACAGTGTTCTTTGCGGCGTCGATCACTTGGAAGCCACCGGCGGTCCACTGGATTCGCACGGTTGTGCCGTACGTCCCCACGGGCTTCTACTTTTGTCTTGACCCTTCGCTCTCAATCGTGATACTGACCCGGCGACGGTGTGGGACGCACGTCTCCTCGGCTGGCGGCTCCGTAACCCCGAAGCCGACGGCGGCCACAGTGGTGAGCGTGCGGGCCTACCGGATCGCCTACGACGGCCGGCCGTTCCACGGGTTCCAACGACAGCCGAGCGTGCCGACGGTTGCGGACGCGACTCTGGACGCGCTCGTCGCGCTCGATCTGTTGGCGGACACCGACGGCCGGAGCCGTCCGACGCCGCCGGGGTACGCCGCCGCGGGCCGAACGGACGCGGGTGTCTCTGCGCTCGCCCAGACGGTGGCGTTCGAGGCCCCCGACTGGCTCTCCCCGCGGGCGTTGAACGCCCACCTCCCGGACGCCGTCCGAGCGTGGGCCGCCGCTGACGTGTCCGATGGGTTCCACGCCACCCACGACGCGGCGCGCCGGGCGTACGTCTACCACCTCCCCGTCTCCGACGCGGACCCCGACCGGGCGCGCGAGGCCGCTGATCGGCTCTCTGGTCGGCACGACTTCCACAACCTCACGCCGGACGAGACCGGCACCGAACGGACACTCGACTGTACGGTCGAGCCGGACGGGGCGACCCTCCGCGTCCGGGTCGCCGCAGGTGGGTTCCCGCGACAGCTGGTCAGACGACTCGTGACCGTGATCCGCAGCGTCGCGACCGGAACTGGAGTCGACCGGATCGACCGCCTGCTGTCGCCGGCCCCGGTCGCTGGCCCCGAGGGGGTCCGACCGGCTCCGCCGGAGCCGTTGGTGCTCACGACTGTCGACTACCCGGGGGTCGACTTCGTCCGCGAGTCGGCAGCCGTCGCCGCGGTTCGTGACACGTTCGGCCGCCAACGCCGCCGTGGGCTCGCGGCCGCGCGGGTCGCCGAGACGGTGCTTGACGGGGTCGACGGCGGGAGCGTGTGAGGGCAGGAAACACACTCGACGACAGCGTGACCCGCCTGCCAGCCGAGATACACACCCACGTAGTTGGACTAATCCTACACGTACTGTCGAACATGAGCTACCTCACCGACCCGGACGGGTTCTTCCCACAGCGCGCAGACGACCCCGACTGGCTGGTGCCGACCCTGTTGGTCGTGTCGGCGGGCATCCTCCCGGCGGTCGGCTTCTGGGACTCGGTCCAACAACTCACCCCGTCGGATGCCGGGGCGTTCGCGTCCGCCACGGCCGCCATCGGCGCGGCGGGCGCGTTGGTCGGGGTCACTCTCGTCTGGGTCGTCGGTGCGGCGGTGTTCCACGGTGTCTCGGCGGTGTTCGACGGCGAGGGGTCGTTCTGGCGGACGCTGTGGCTCACCGGCTGGGGGTACGTGCCGGCGGTGTTGTCCGGCGGCGCGACGATGATCGCGTTCGTTCTCGCGGCCGACGCCGTCCCCGCCGCCGAGACCACACAACAGTTTGTCGAAGTCAACCAACAACTCCAACACCAGTACATCCAGTGGGCGACGTGCCTCGGCATCGGCATGTCGCTGTGGCAGGCCGTTATCCGGATGTTCGGGGTCCGACACGCTCGCGGGCTGGAACCCACACAGGCGGCAATCGCCGTCTCGCCGGTCGTCCTGTTCAACGTCGGCGGGACGCGCTTCGGTGTGGTGTAGCTCTCGACGCCTCACTCGTCACACGGCGTCTGTGGCGCCGGCGTGTCGACACGCGCGGCTCCCGACACGGACGCCGCGTGTGACTGCCGTCTCCATCCCAGCCCCGTCACACAGCGTTGCGACGAGGCTTCCGGCGAGTGCATCCCCTGCGCCGGTCGTGTCGACGACACCAACCGACGGCGCGTCGACACGGAACGTCGGCCGCGTGAACACTGCGGCCGCCGAATCGGCTTCGATCGCCGACTCACTACCGTCGAAGACGCTCGCGCCGTCGGCACCCTCGGTCCGCACGACCGTCAGCCCGCGCCGGTGTGCTGTGGCCAGCGACGAACGGAGCGTGTCGAACTCCGTCTCGTTCGGCACGCACACGTCGACGGCAGGGTGGGCGACGAGCGGTGCCGCGCCGTCCGCGGGCGCGGGGTCGACCACGACCGTCGGCGGCGTCTCAGCCACCGCGAGTTCGTCCAACAACGCGGTCGTGGCCGCGCCCGGCACCTCGTTCTGGACGAGCACCACGTCCGCCTCCCGTGCTAGCTGTCGGTGCTGTCTGGTGTCGTCGGGCGTCAACTGTCCGTTCGCACCCGGGCGGAGCGCGATCCGGTTCTCCCCGTCCGGCGCGACCCAGACGTACGCCGCGCCGGTGTGGTCGCCGCGGGTCGCGAGCCGCGTGTCGACCCCGACGGCGGCGAGCCGTGACCGCAGGTCGAACGCGCTGGCGTCACGACCGACGGCGCCACACAACGTTGTCTCTGCGCCGGCCTGCGCGGCGGCGACAGCCTGGTTGGCTCCCTTCCCGCCGAGGGTCACATCCCCGTCGAACCCGGGCGGCGGCGTCGCGACGACACGTGTCTCGCCGGCGTCCGGCACCGCGGGGTCGGCGTCGAGCCGAGCGACCGTGTCGGCGTCGACCTGGCGGTCGAAGTCGACGTTCACACTGCCGACGACGATACAGCTCACGACTCCGGCGGCTCCTGGTACGCCGCGAGTGCCGCCCGGACCTCCTCTGGGAGCGGCGCCGGCTCCTCCGTCTCGTCGAGCACGACGAGGGTCGTCTCGCCGTCGGCGACGCGACGGTCGTCGCGACGGAGTTCGTACGCGAACGTACAGCTCGTCTCCCCTATCTCGGGCACCCAGACGAACGCCGTCACCGGACCGATGCCGGTGAGCGGGGCGTGAAACGCCACCGAGAGTGACGCGACGACGACACCGCCGGCCTCGGCGACGTCGATGTCGAGCACCTCGCGGAGAAACTCTGTTCGGGCCGTCTCCAGGTAGGTCGCGTAGACGGCGTTGTTGACGTGGCCCATCGGGTCGAGGTCGCGGTAGCGAACCGTGACGGTCGTCTCGAACGGTGACACGGTCACCGTTCGTCCGGGACTGGTTTGACCGCGGCGGTGTCGGCACGCACAGCCGCCGGTGTCTGTGAGAAAAACTACTCTGTTCGGTGACAACTCTGTCGCCCTCCCCCGGTAATATAAGTTCGCGTCGTTCCCACGACCAGGTATGGACTACGCACTCGAGATCGACGACACGGAGACGACAGTACCCGGCGGGACAGCACTGTTGCTCCTCCACCCGAGCATCGGCGAGACGGACCGGATCGACACGAACTTCCTGCGACGCGACACGGACAGTTTCCTCGTCGTCTCCACCCGGACGACCGCCCGCGAGGTAGAACAGAAACTGGAACACTACGAGGTCGACGAGTCCGACGCCGAGATTCTCGACACGATCTCCGTCGACCGGGGGTACTCCCGCCGGGGGAGCGACCACCTCCACTACGTCTCCGCGCCGGACGATCTCGACGGTGTCGTGAGCAACGTCGACGCCTTCCTCGCGCGCCACGACGGCAAACGCCGGGTGAGTGTCGACTCCCTGACGGAGATGGCCTACTACGCCGACGTGGACACGGTCCACGACGCGACGGGCGAACTGTTGAACGTGCTCGCCGACAACGACGCTGTCGGGTTGTTCCACCTCTCGAAGGAGGTCCACGACGAGGCGACCCTCGACCGGTTCCGCGAACTGTTCGACGGGGTGATCGACCTCACGGACGACGGTGAGGCGACCGTGACGCTGTCGTAGGTGTCGCCCGGCTTCCTCGTTGCTCCCGAAACGCCCGTCTACTCCTCCAGTTGGTCGTACGTCTTCCGTGCCCACTCAACGGCGAAGTCGGCGCCGTGGTCGCGGTAGGCGGCGGTGTCGAGCGCGCCGAACGGCGCCGGCAGCTCCAACCCGTGTTTCACCGCGGCACAGGCGTACTCCGTCGCCGCGGGAAACGTCGTCTCACCCCGCGCGATTTCGCCCGCGAGATCGTCCAGCCGGCCGGCGAGCCGGTCCCCGGCGTCGGCCCACGCGTCGAACACGGTTGGGTGTGTCGGCAGTTCGCCCGTCGGCTCCGTCCCCGACACGTCGGCCAACGCCGCGGCGGGGTCGGTCTCCCCGTCGGGCTCCCAGGACGCGAACACCTCGCGGGTGTGGAGGCCGACCCAGGCGTCGAACAGTGCGGCCGCGAGTTGGTAGGTGTCGGCCGGGTCCGTCGGCGTCGCGGCCGCCAACTCGGCGTACGACGACCCGAAGAAGGGGAGGAACTGCTCGGGAACGCCCACCCCGATCTCGACGAACGCCTCCGCGAGCAGGAACTGTAGGAACGCGTCGGGTGTCCCCTCGGCGCGTTGTTTCACCAACACCGTCGGCGGCTCCGTCTGGCCGGTCCAGACGACCGTCCCGTCGCCGGGCGTGCCGACGGTGAAGTCCGTTCCGGCGTACCGCCGGAGGATCGCCGGCGCGTCCTCGGGGAGCCACTCTGCCGGGTACGCCGCCGGGTCCAACCCGTCGGCGAGCAACCCCAGCTCCTCGGCGGTCGCCGGCGGCAGCGTCTCGAAGTCCGCGTCCACGTCCACCACTAGCGCGTCCGGGGCGTAGGCGTCCCGGACGGCCGCCACGTCGTCCGACAGCGAGCGTCTGCTGAACACAGTCGGGTGGAGGGCCCCCAGTGTGAAAAACCAGGCTCTACACGGCGAGACGACGAGTGCCCCCCGTCCGGCGCGTCACGCGAACGCGATCACCAGGACGATGCCCACCGAGAGGGCGGCTGCGACCCCGACGACCCCGAGCACGACCTTCGTTGCCTGCGACATACTCCGTCGTGTCTCCCGCCCCGAGTTAAACGCTTCAGTTCCGTGCCGCCGACCCGACGGGGTCGACGAGACGGTGCCGACAACGATGCTTAGAGGTGGTGTTGAGACGATGATGCTCGGAGTCGACAACAACGATGCCCGGAGTCGGTGTTGACGACGATGCCCGGAGTCGGCCGACGACCGCCGGAACCAACGCTTAACTCTGTCCATGGGGTAACACACTCATGCAACACGTGAAGGTCCCCGACGACCGCGTCGGTGTGCTCATCGGCGAGGGGGGCGAGACGATGCGCCGGATCGAGTCCCGTGCGGAGGTCCGACTCGACATCGACTCTCAGACCGGCGCCGTCGGGATCGAGACCGTCGGCGACCCCGTCACCGGGATGGTCGCGCCGGATGTCGTCCGCGCCATTGGCCGCGGGTTCACCCCCGACGCCGCGTTGTCGCTTCTGGATCACGATCTCCGACGGTTCGACCTGATCGACCTGGCGGGGAAGACGCGCAACGAGAACGACCTCCGCCGCCAGAAGGGACGGCTCATCGGTGAGGACGGCCGCACCCGCGAACTGATGGAGGAGCTGTCGGGCGCCGAGGTCGTCATCAAGGGGACGACGCTGGGTGTCATCGGCCAACCCGAGGAGGTGGAGGCGGTCCGCCGTGCCACCGGGATGATCTTAGACGGCGCCCCTCACGGTGCGGTGTACTCGTTCCTCGAACGGAAACACAACGAGATCCACGGCACGCCGGATCTGTCGCCGGAGGACAACGCGCCGTAGTCGCACGCTGACAGGCTGACCGGCCTCACTACCGCTGAATCCGTGGCGACGCCGACATCTCTGCGTCCTCGTGGCCGTCGGCGAACTCGTACGCGAAGCGAGTCGGACACTCCTCGGCGAGTCGCACGTCGACAGTCGCATCACTCGGGACGATACGACCGACAACTGCGAGACACGCCCGCGACACCCCTGCACTTCCACCCGAACCAGTATAAAAACTCTGTGTGACACGGGTTCACAGCCGACGGGAGACGGTGACGGGAGCCGGTTCTCCGTCCGCTAGCGAAAGGTTCTTATAGAAGTGTGGACAATCATAGGGTGAACATGGCACAACGCATGGGCAACCAGCCGATGATCGTACTCTCGGAGGACAGTCAGCGAACCTCCGGGAAGGACGCGCAGTCGATGAACATCACCGCCGGGAAGGCGGTCGCCGAGTCCGTTCGGACGACGCTCGGACCGAAGGGGATGGACAAGATGCTCGTCTCCGACTCCGGCGACGTGGTCGTGACGAACGACGGTGTCACGATCCTCAAAGAGATGGACATCGACCACCCTGCGGCGAACATGATCGTCGAGGTCTCCGAGACACAGGAAGACGAGGTCGGCGACGGAACCACGACCGCCGTCGTGGTCGCCGGCGAACTGTTGGAGCAGGCAGAGGAACTGCTCGACTCGGACGTCCACGCGACGACAATCGCGCAGGGGTACCGGCAGGCCGCCGAGCGCGCAAAGGAGATCGTCACCGAGGAGGCAATCGATGTCTCCGCAGAGGACCGCGAGACGCTCGAACAGATCGCCGCGACGGCGATGACGGGCAAGGGCGCAGAGTCCGCGCGTGACACGCTCGCCGAGTTGATCGTCGACGCCGTCCTCGCAGTCGAGGATGACGAGGGGGTCGACACGGACAACATCTCCGTCGAGACGGTCGTCGGCGGCTCCATCGACACCTCGGAGCTGATCGAGGGTGTCATTGTCGACAAGGAACGCGTCGACGAGAACATGCCGTACGCCGCCGAGGACGCCGACGTGGCGTTGTTCGACGGCGCTATCGAGGTTCAGGAGACGGAGATCGACGCCGAGGTCAACGTCACGGACCCAGACCAGCTCCAACAGTTCCTCGACCAGGAGGAGGAGCAACTGCAGGAGATGGTCGACGAGCTTGTCGACACCGGCGCCGACGTGGTGTTCGTCGGTGACGGCATCGACGACATGGCCCAACACTACCTCGCACAGGAGGGCGTGCTCGCCGTCCGGCGTGCGAAGGACTCTGATCTGCGTTCGCTGGCCCGCGCGACAGGTGGTCGCGTGGTCTCGAACCTGGAAGACCTGAGTGAGGACGATCTTGGCTTCGCCGGCTCCGTCGCCCAGAAGGACATCGGCGGCGACGAGCGAATCTTCGTTGAGGAGGTCGACGACGCGAAGTCGGTGACGCTCGTGCTCCGTGGTGGGACGGAACACGTCGTCGACGAGGTTGAGCGTGCGGTCGACGACTCGCTGGGCGTCGTGCGGACGACGTTGGCGGACGGGCACGTCGTCCCCGGTGGCGGCGCACCCGAGACGGAACTCGCACTGGAACTGCGCGACTTCGCCGACTCCGTCGGCGGTCGCGAGCAGTTGGCAGTCGAGGCGTTCGCGGACGCGCTGGAGGTTATCCCGCGCACACTCGCCGAGAACGCCGGACTGGACCCGATCGACTCGTTGGTCGACCTGCGCGCCCGCCACGACGGCGGCGAGTTCGGCGCCGGGCTCGACGCACGCAACGGAGAGGTCATCGGCATGGACGAGGACGGCGTCGTCGAGCCGCTTCGAGTGAAGACGCAAGCCATCGAGAGCGCGACGGAGGCCGCGACGATGATCCTCCGCATCGACGACGTGATCGCTGCCGGCGATATGAAGGGCGGCGGCACTGGCGACGACGACGACCCGGCTGGCGGCCCCGGCGGTGCCGGTGGCATGGGCGGCATGGGCGGCGGCATGGGCGGTATGGGTGGCATGGGCGGCGCGATGTGACGCCGGCCACGACCACACCACACCGTACCACCGCAGCGTAGTCGATCACCCGTTTTCGTTTCTCTCGCCGTGACGGCCACTCAGCGACGGCGGTGTCGTTCCTCGCTCGACACTACCGAGCGTGTGGCTGTTGTTATAGGATAGTATTTGCCATTAGAAATGAAAAATACTCAAGTGTCACTGTGCCGTGGTACAGTACGTCATGCGAGAGACGCTACTGAGCTACGGTTCGGTGCACGGAGCACGAGTGTTGCTGTTGTTGGTCGTGTTGGGGATGGTCTCACTGGCCGCGGAGCCAGCAGCCGCCCAGTACACCTGTCCGGACTGGTACGTGCACTGCTGACTGGAACGGGCACTGATACTGTGATGGGCACTGCTAACTGAGGCGAACACTGCTGACCGGGCGTCACGGCAGTTCTAGCCGAACAGTCCGCCGAGGTACAACACCGCCGCCGCCGACTGAGCGAACAACCCGGCCGCAAAGCGGGTGACGACCGCCTGTCGGCTGGTGTTCTCGATCTCCGGGTCGTCAGTCAGTGCCGACCGAATCCCGACGGCAGTCTGGTCGTCGCGGCCGGTCGGCTGTGCGGGGTCGTCGTCGGGCTCCATCGACCGGGTCTGTGTCAACAGGAGGCCGGCCGTGCCAGCAGCGCCGACCATCGAACACCCCAACACCACGAGCCCCGCCGAGGCACCAAGCAGTGCCGCGCCGCCGGCGACGGCCGTGATCGTCGCCGCGGGGGCGACCATGCCGTGTAACGCGATCCCGCGGAGTCGTCTCCAGTTCACAGTACCGTCTGGCGGTGCAGTGCCCAAACAACTTGCGCCCCCGACAACCGCCCGTCCCGTTACAGTTGTTCGACACCAAACTCTCTCCGACAGGGTGGGACGAAGCCGACACGGTGGGAGCCAGCCCACTGTCCGACAGTTGGATCGGAGCCCCAGCCCGAACTGTTACAGCAGCGACAAGGAGAAAGCCCACCGGTTTACGGGTGGGATGAATCCGACAACCTGGGAACGTATCTCCGTTTCTGCTACCGGGAGTTTTATACACATTGAGTCTGTACGCATGACTAGACTGAGGCGGCTCAGCCGCCCAACTAAACGGATAATATCGGATTCAGCCCAAGCTACGTTCGAAAGAACCCCTTTCGAACCGCTGGCAGGGGGTTCCGGACAGAAAGTAACTCTGACTCCCAGTATGGGATAGGAGTAACGGCGGCTTGGCCCTGCCAGGAGTCTGGTCATGCGACCAGGCTGCGAACCTGAAACTCCCACCCAAGCGGTGCCGTGCCGTGGGAATCCCACCCGACGGGGTGGGAAGAGGTCAACTCCGGCCTTTCGGTATCGTGAGTCGCCGGCGTTCCCTGATCGTGGCACGAAGCCTTCGATCATAGACGCTTCGCGTCCACCGCCAGGTAACACGCGAACTGACGCGAACCGTGGCACACAGTCGGCTGAATACTCGACTGTAGAGGCTCGACTCGGTATTCGGGCGGTCGAAGTGCCCGGTGCGTCCGGGCGGCAAAACCCGTTCGGCCGGACTGTATGCGTTCGCAGATTGCCACGCGATTTTCGAGCCAATCAGAAGTCGCAGACTTCTGATGACGCTGGAACGCACGCTCGGAGTCGTAACCGAGCGGCCACTGTTGAACGCCCCACGCGAAAGCGTCTTTCAGGGCCGAGGAAACGCGCAATCGTAAACTCCTCGGGGAATCCCGCAGCCGAAACCGTTGGTGGGGGTCAATCCAACAACAACGGAGAGGGGAGTGTCGGGTCGACAACCCTGAGCATGCTGTAGCCGATACCGCTGAGCCCGTGGAACATCGTCGGCTCCGTCACTGCCACCGTCTCCGGCACGAGACTGTACCCACCCGTCTGTTCACGACGGCGGAGCATCCCCCCGACAAGTTCTCTCGCGACACCGTCGGCACCCTCGCCACGGGCTGCGGCCTCCAGACAGAACTCCACCTGGCCGGCGGTCCCACAACAGAGATTGTCGGTGACAGCTAGCTCCGGCTCGGCGTGGCTGTCGACCGCACGACGAATCCCCAGTTGAATCTGCTGACTGTCGTCGTAGTCGGCGATGCCGAGTCGGGAGAGACCGATCCCGGCACTGCCGTGACACCACTGATCCGGGTAGAACGGGAAGTCCTTCCTGAAGTCGGGCCACCCCCCTTCAGTCTCCGAGTACGCATCCGACTCGTAGGCGACGAGATCGGTGACTGGGTCGGCGAACCGATCGGCCCCAGTAAGTCCACCAAGTCGTGACAACGCGAACGCGACCCCTCCGGCACCGTGTGCAAACCCCGTCAGTGGCCGGTCGCTGAAAACACACAGATCCCACATCTCTCGTCCGTTGTACGTCTCCTTGGCGTCGAGCAACGTGTCGCCACACCGACGAGCGGTGTCCAGAACTCTATCGTCGGAGCAACGGTCGTACAGTCCAGCGAACCCGAGAGCGGTCCCAGCCAACCCACCGACGATGTCGTACGTGTCGTCTGCCGCTAGAAACTCGTCGGTGACGTGCTCGGTACAGGCGACCGCGTCGTCGATTACCGTCGGTTCGTCGAGTAACGATCCGACGACACCGAGCCCGTACGCGACTGAACCCAGTCCGACATAGCCGCCGTGTTCTCCAGTGATCACGGTGGAGGTGACAGCTGTCCGACTCGGATCAACGACCGCCCGCGTATGTCGCACCGTATCGAGCGCGAACTCCCTGTATCGCCGGTCTCCCGTCACGTAGTACAACGCCGCACCGAACACACCGATCCCCAGCCGACCGTTGTAAAGGTCGTGACCGACCGACTGAACGGTGTACCGATCCCCATCAGTTTCGGTCGCACTCCCCGCCCAGTGGTACGCCCCGTCGATGTCACGGTCGGCAGCCGTCAGTACCGTCTCGAACAGTCTCTCTGCTTCGGTCAGGAGCCGATCGTCGTCAACCGGCTGCGGTGTGGTCTCTTCGAACCCCTGGCGCGACCGTACGTTCGACGGAGACGAGTTGAAACAGCCGCGAATAAGTTCAAGCTGTCTTTGCAGGTCGTTCTCGTCGGCCGACGCAATCCGTTGCCGGGCGCGTTCGACGCCCCCAGCGTCGATGTCGACCCCGGTGGCGCCGTCGTGGCTCCGTACTTCCTGTCTGTCAGTGTCGTAGACGAACCGCGGCGGGTCGAGACGCACTAACGCCCGTCGTTCTGCCTCGTACAACGACCACGGGATGTCCTCGCTGTGACCGTTGTACAACGATCCAGCCAGTTCTTCGAGTTCCACCTCGAACCGTGCTCCGCTGGCCATACACTCCCGGTCGTTCATCGACCTGAGAACGCGGCCGTACTGCATCGTCGGCCGGTAGACGAGCCGCCGATTGACTCCAGTGAACGCCTCCGGAACCCCGAGCGTTGCGAGCCGTTCTTCGTCTCGTAGCTCGACGACCCGCCGGTACGTCTCCCGGAAGCCGGCGACAATCTCGTCGACGTGTTCGTCCGGATCGGCGACCTCGCCGTTGAGCATCGCCACGTTTCTTTCCCGTTCGATCTCGGAAGCCTGCTCCGACACCGCCATCACGTCACTGTTTGTGGCTTTGACCTTCGGAACACTAACCGTCGGTGTCGGCATCGCCCCGTCGTCAACGGCGATTCCCGACAGCCCGACGGAAAGCTCGTTCGCCTCGCCCTGGTAGCTGTCGACGGAGCGAAACGGTAAGAGACTGGTCAACAACACCGTCGTCCGCTCTGGTGTGTCGGGACCAACTGCTTCCGGCCGGCGACTCGTGTCGACGAACGGGTGACACACGGTTTCGCCGTCCACCAACATGGGGTGTTCTCCAGCCGCGACCAGATTCTCGAACTGACAGTCGACGAACTCCAGGAGATAACAGAGACAGACGAGCGCCCCGGCCCGTCGGTAGTACCGCTCGGCCGCTGCGGCGTCGGGACACGACTCGTGTGTGATCCACTCCATCCACCCGTACGTGTCTCGTTCCAACAACAGTGGCACCCGGAAGTTCGGTGCGGGAAGCTCCTCGTTCAGTCGGTCGAGAACACCGTAGAACGTACGCAACGGCTCGACACTCCGTGGTTTGTACACGACCGTGAGGCCAGAGTCGAACGTCAGCCGTGCGACTCCGCGCCCGTCCTGATGTGTGTCCTCGGTCAGCAGTTCCAGTTCGGTCACCGTTCCAGCTTCGTCACCGAACCGTTCGGCCAGTGCCTCCCGATCCCGTTGGACTCGGCGCGCAATCTCCGTGATTTGTCTCCGCCACTGTCGTAGCTGTGTCGTGACAAGACGTGCGAACATCGGGTACTCGACACAGAAGTCGGCGACTCCGCCGTCGAAGAGGTGTTCGAGAAACTGGTCGTAGTGTTCGCGAGGGAGTTCGTCGAACTCGTCGGGGTCAGTGAACGCCAGATCGCGGTCGTGAACCGCGACGAACGTCTTCAACTCGACGTAGAGAATACGGACGAAGTAGCTCTGAAACTGGCGACGAAGCCACTCCGCGGCCGATCCGACGGCCGCCTCCGACAACACTTCTCGGACGTGGTCTGGAAGTCCTGTTCGTGCGAACCGTGCGACGGCCGCCGACAACGGACCGAACGGTCGTTTGGGGTCGTACTCACCGTCGGGCTCCGAGTCGTCGAGCCGGAGCGGTTGGTCGTCCGGCTGTTCGGAACAGAGCCATCCAACGAGCGCGTCGAGCAGCTCCACCCACTCCGGAAGCGGAACGTCGTCAGGCAACGTTCTGTCTGCGACCGCTCGCCGACACGCCGACCGTGACGCCTCCGCTCGTTCGAGCCGGTCGTGAAACTGGTCCGCACTCGCGAACTGTTCCTCCCAATCGTCGAGGACGGCCGCTGGGCTCGGCCCTAGTCTGTCCTGTGTCGTCTCGTCTGCCGTCGTCTCCCCGTCTAACCGTTCTGTGAGGAGTCGTGCTCGTCCCGCGATGGTACGCCGTTGTGACTCGGAAATATGGTTACTCATGTTGAACTGTGTTCGGTCGTTTTGGGCCGGCGCTGTGGTCGAACCGTCGACCGACCGGACGTGGACGCCGGCCTCGGCCTCCCGTCTGGACCACGCGGTGTCGTCGGTACGACAGCCGGTCGTAACTGCCACACGCGGTCGGGGCGTGCGGAATCACCACTCGTGGTCTCTTGTCTGGGTTGCTGTCGAACTTTTCGGCTGCCCCCTCTGGTCTCACACCGTGTTCGAGCACCTAACACCAGCGTACTACCTAAACCTGTTGAAATTTCAACTCTCAAAAATGGGCGGATAATTAGGAATGAGGGAAATATTCGAAGAATACTAGTTGAATGACCCCGAAACTGCGTCAGTACTCTCTGCGATGGTCGGGTCTCAGTTGAAAGAAACACGGTGGTGGTATCTCTCCCTGTCAGTCCTCGTCAGGGGTCTCTCGTCGATCTCAGGGGCACCAGTAACACGAGTGGAAGCAGGAGTTCGTGAAGATGTGGTCTGCGGTAGCTTCGTCGTCAGTGGTGTCGAAGTCGTCGTCAAACTCCGCCTTCAGTTCGGTGGTCTCTGCGTCGTACGTCATCCCGGTCTGCGATTCAGCTGCGGACATCGAGTGTCACAAAAACAGGAGTAGATATAAACCTTTCTGAATTAGAATCGGCCGTAGAGAGTGAAAGTATCGTTGCCACTGGTCTGCTTCGACGGTGAGTCGGCTCCCCCGGGTGTCTCTCTGTTGTGTGCGTCTCCAAACGGCCAACAGAGTTACCACAGCAGTTGACGGGGAAAGCGGTTAACGCCGCGCGAACGCAACAACGAATCGATGGGAGCAGATGACCCGACAGAGCCGGTGAGTGAGGCGGCGTCACGACAGGACGGGCCGGATCTCTACGAAGTGACCGACTGGGAGGAACGGAGTCGTCTCGACGGGTTCGCGGTCGCGCTCTACCGGTTCGGTACCGCCTCTGCACGCGGCGGGGTGATCCTGTTGGGTGTCCTCCTCCTGTTCGGGATCGGGGCGTTCTCCGCGGTAACGAATCCGGTTGTCGGCGCACTGAGCGTGTTGTCGGCGTTGCCGGCACTGGGACTCGCCGCCTACGTCTACGCCTCCGACGTGACGAGCGAGCCGCTCTCGTTGTTGCTCGGGACGTTTCTGTTGAGCGTGGTGACGGCGACGTTCGCGGCGGTGCTCAACTCGTTCACGCGGGAGTTCTTCTCCGGGCTCGGTGTGGTCGGGTTCGTCGCCTTCTTCTTCCTGTTCGTGGGGCCCGTCGAGGAGACGGTGAAGCTGTTGGCGGTCCGACTGTACGCCTACCGTGACGAACGGTTCGACGCGGTGTTGGACGGCGCGGTGTACGGCGCGATGGCGGGGTTGGGGTTCGCTTTTATCGAGAACGTGTTGTACATCGAGCGAGGGCTGATGGGGACGGACGCCGGCGCCGGACTCGCCTTGGCGGTCGCCGGGACGGAGATCACGCTCACCCGCGCGCTGGCGGGGCCGGGCCACGTTCTCTACTCAGCGTTCGCGGGCTACTACCTCGGGCTCGCAAAGTTCAACCCCGCCGACCGCGGGCCGATCGTGATCAAGGGGTTGTTGATCGCGACGGCGATCCACGCCACCTACAACTCGACGGTCGGGTTGGGGGCGGCGGTGTTTGCCACGCTCGGTTTGCCGGATCTCGTGGCGGCGTTCGCGTACATCCTGTTGTACGACGGGTTGTTCGGGGCGTTGTTGCTCCGGAAGATCGACCGGTACCGACGGACGTACAGACGAATCGGCGCTGGCACACCGTCAGCGTCGCCGGCGGCGACCACCACCGCGGACGCGTCGACCGCCTCACCCGAGGGTGACCACCCTGTTGCGCGTGAGACTGGTCGCCCGGCAGACGACACCGGTCGCCCGGCAGACGACACCGTCGGGGTGGACGACCCCGTAGCGACAGATGGAGCGGCGTCGGGCGGCGACGAGACCGACAGAGAGTAGTTCGGGGGCGACCCCCGTCGTGTCGGGAACTCCGTGGTGACTGTTATCGGGGACGATAACCGACGGGGAGGAATTAAGTGAGGCGCGTGATAGAGTAGATGGTAATGGGTCTCCTCACTGTACTGCCGGAAGCGGGGAGCACGCTGCCGTGGTCCGAGCTGTGGGTGTTGGCCTCGCTCGGGATCGTCGGGAGCAGCCTCCTGGATCGCTTCCGCGAGGGGGAAGAGGCCGCTGACGACGGCGGGGGTGGGTCGCTGCTGGACGACGACGGTGGTGGCGGTGGCGGCCTCGGGGGCGA
>ERZ1034569.104-NODE-104-length-30308-cov-12.149539_pt1 | contig 30308 bp, 23 predicted proteins | sample MGYA00520706_ERZ1034569 | MGnify/ENA primary metagenome ERZ1034569 (study PRJEB33760, sample SAMEA4777722) | hypersaline lake metagenome | biome: hypersaline environment; feature: brines | place: Spain | collected 2014-08 | depth 0 m ...
TTTTCGAGAGATGGCTCAGACTCCGCAGTACCTCGTACTCGTCGGCGGATAGCCCACGGAGGTTTTGCTGGAGTGTCTGAACCACTCTATCATGCTATTTGTTAGAATCAATATTAAATATTTGGATTCGGGATGTTTGCTGGTTGATGATGGCGGGGGTATCCCTTCCCTACTGCGCTCCTCGGCCTGCGTTGCTCCTTGAGGAAGGGGTCTTGCCCGCCTGCATTTTAGATAAAGCTACCACGTCCGCGGATCCGGTCTGCCGGACTCCAGTCGACCCGTTCTGAGCGCCGGTGTCTGTCTCGGCCACGTCGTGCACGTCCGGGGCTGTCTCGACCACAGCAGAGAGCACACACGTTCAGACTGGGATACGACGTACCAGGCGCGGGAGTTTGTTCCGGAGGCGGACCCGAACCGGTCCGGTTCGGTCGTTGATGCGCCGCATCTCCTCGCCGGTCAGCGAGAAATCGAAGATATCGACATTCTGCGTCAGGTGCTCGCGGCTACTCGCTTTCGGGATAGCCACGACGCTGTCCTGTTGGACGAGCCACCGGAGCGAGACCTGCGCTGGACTCCTGTTGTACCGGTCGCCGATACGTTTCAGAACAGCATCTGTCAGCACGTCGCCCCTGGCCAGCGGACTGTAGGCCGTGAGGGCGATACCGTGGCGAGCACAGTACTGCTGAAGCGCCGATTGCTTTTTGTAGGGGTGATAGAGGACCTGGTTCACCACAACCGGCATTTCGGACAGTTCCCGCGCTGTCTTCAGTTGTGGGAGCGTGAAGTTGCTCACACCAATGTGGCGGATCATACCTCTGTTGGACAGTTCGACCATCGCTTCGAGTGTTTCCTCGACCGGTACACGGGGATGGGGCCAGTGAATCAACAGGAGGTCGATGTAGTCGACCTGCAACCTGCCGAGACTCTCCTCGACCGACTCGATGACATCGTCGTAGTGGAGATTCGAGCGCCAGAGCTTCGTCGTCAGGAAAATCTCGTCTCTCTCCACCTCAGCCTGTTCGAGACCCCGTCCGACTGCGTTCTCGTTATCGTACTGCTGTGCGGTATCGATATGTCGATACCCCGTTTCCAGGGCGGTTCGAACGGTCTGTGTACACTCTGTGCCCGTGTTCTGCCAGGTGCCGAGCCCAACTGTGGGGATACGGGCGGTCTCCGTCTCAACAACGTCCATGCTTCTCCTCGAACATCTCAGCGGTAGAATAATGAACCGTACGCCTCCGGGAACAGCCGACTGGTACGGTTCGAACAGTCTGTTGCCGAACCGGACCGTCTCGACTGACGGCAGACTCGCCCCCTGCCTCAGCCTGTCGCATATCCAGAGTTTGTTGTCCATGGATTAAATTACTACCGACCGTCAGTAGAGCACGTCCCGCTTCGACTGGTGGCGTACCCGGGCGACCCGACGACACTCCCGTACAGGCATCGACACCGATACCGGGAGTCGGCAGGGTTATGACGGTCGCGGCACAGAGACGGGCATGGGCGAGCACGATGCTCTCCCGGAGGCCGAGACCCCGGGAGACACCAGCGCAGGCGGTGACGACACCCCGGCGCGCGTCGCAGACGGGGCGGGTTCGACCCGGTCTGCACAGGACAGCGCGCCCGCGGGGCCGGCGACCGACAGCAGGGCCGACTACGACCACACGGGTGGTGTGGTCGAGCGGCCCGCACTCGTCGCTGACCTCTCCGGGATGGTCGCCGGCGAGGTCCGCTTCGACGAGTACACCCGCGAACTGTACGCCACGGACGCGAGTGCTTACGAGGTCACCCCCGTTGGGGTGGTCTTTCCCCGCTCGACCGACGACGTCGCCGCGGTCGTCGAGTACTGTGCGCTGCGGGAGATTCCGGTGTTACCCCGCGGTGGTGGCACGAGTCTCGCCGGCCAGGCGGTCAACGAGGCGGTGGTACTGGATTTCACACGCCACATGGACGCGGTGCTCGATATCGACCCCGGGGCACAGACGGCCCGCGCACAGCCGGGTGTGTTGCTGGGTGATCTGAACACCGCGGCCGGAGCACACGGCCTGAAGTTCGCACCCGACCCGGCGTGGGGCGACAAGAGCGCGCTCGGCGGCGCAATCGGCAACAACTCCACCGGCGCACACTCACTGCAGTACGGCAAGACCGACGCATACATTCAGGAGTGTGAGGTGGTCCTCGCCGACGGAACAGTGACCCGCTTTGGGAACTGCTCACTCGAGACTGTCCGGAAGCGTGCCACCGGCGAGGGTATCGAGGCGGCGGTCTGTGAGGCGGTGCTCGACGTGCTCGACGAGCGCGAGACAGTCGAAACGTCCTACCCGGAGCTCAAGCGCAACGTCTCGGGGTACAATCTCGACCGACTCGTCAAGGAGGCCGGGTCGGGGGAGATCAACCTCGCACGACTGCTCGCGGGCAGCGAGGGGACACTCGCAATCGTCACAGAGGCGACAGTCTCGCTGGAGCCGGTCCCCGAGACGAAGTCAGTAGCCCTGCTCCGGTACGACAGCCTCGGGAACGCGATGGCCGACGTCGCGCCGATCCTCGACCACGACCCCGCGGCGGTGGAGGTGCTCGACGACGTCTTGCTGGATCTGGCCCGCGAAACTGCCGAGTTCGGGGACCTGGTCGACGAGTTGACCCCCGAGGGAACGGGGGCTGCGCTGCTCGTGGAGTTCTACGCCGAGGACGACAGCGAGGGTCACGAGCGGGTGCGCGAACTGCTCGCCGACCGGGTCGACCCTGACAGCGGAGAGCAGGCGGGTCGTCGTGGCGAGCCCTCCCGGGCCACGGGGGCACACGAGGCACACGACAGCGCAGAGCGGGGTCGGGTCTGGAAGCTCCGCAAGAGCGGGCTGCCAATCTTGCTCTCCCGGACCAGCGACGAGAAACACATCAGCTTTGTTGAGGACGTTGCCGTCGACCCGGCACGGCTTCCTGAGTTCGTCGCCGAGTTCCGGCAGGTGCTCGAGGAGAACGGCACCTTCGCGAGTTTCTACGGTCACGCCGGGCCGGGCTGTCTGCACATCCGGCCGCTGGTGAACACGAAGACGGTCGAGGGGGTCGAGCAGATGCAGTCCATCGCGGACGCCGTTGCGGCGCTCGCGGCCGAGTACGGCGGGACAATCTCGGGTGAGCACGGAAACGGTCGGGCCCGGACGGCGTACAGCCGGGAACTGTACGGGCAACAGGTCTGGGAGCTTTTCAGACGACTGAAGCGGGCGTTCGACTCCGACTGGCTGCTCAACCCGGGGCAGGTGTGTGGCTACAGGCCGGACGAGCGGCGTCCAGCGGGCGTGCCCGAACGGGCGACAGTCGTCGGGTTGACCGAGAACCTGCGGTTCTCGCCGGACTACGAGGCCAGACTGGGGTTCGAACCCGCGCTGCACTGGGAGAACGAGGGGGGGATGCGGGGGATGGTGGAGCTGTGTCACGGCTGTGGTGGCTGTCGCGGACCGCAGGAGACAACTGGCGGTGTGATGTGTCCGACCTACCGGGCCGCCGAGGAGGAGATAACGAGCACACGGGGCCGGGCAAACGCGCTCCGGCAGGCGATGAGCGGCGACCTGCCGGCGGACCCGACCGGCGAGGAGTTCGCAAGCGAGGTGATGGACCTGTGTATCGGCTGCAAGGGCTGTGCCCACGACTGCCCCAGCGAGGTCGACATGGCGAAGCTGAAAGCCGAACTCAAGCACCAGCGCCACCAGTCCGGCGAGAGGTCGCTCCGCGACCGGCTGTTCGCCGAGGTTGACCGGGTCAGCGCGATCGGGAGCGCGCTCGCCCCGCTCCCGCGACTACTCCAGCGACTCCCCGGCAGCGGTCTCGTGGCCGAGAAACTGCTCGGTATCGCACGGGAGCGGGACCTGCCGACGTTCCGCCGGGAGACACTGGTCGACTGGCTGAGCGAGCGCGACCCCGCGGTCGCCCGCGACGAGACCGAACACGAGGTGCTCCTGTTCCCGGACACGTTCACCAACTACAGCACCCCGGCGGTAGGGCGTGCGGCGGTGCGTGCGCTCGAGGCTGCCGGCGTCCGGGTCGAACTTGCCGAGGAGGTCACGGCTAGCGGACGGGCGTCGTTCTCGAAGGGGTACCTCGATGTCGCCCGGGAGCGCGCCGAGACGAACGTCGATGCGCTGGCTCCGGCGGTCGCGGACGACCGGGCTGTTGTGGTTGTCGAGCCCTCGGATGCCGTGATGCTCCAGTCGGACTATCTCGACCTGCTCTCCGGGCCGGCCGTCGAGCGCGTCGCGGGCGCGACCTACGGTGTCTGTGAGTACCTCGACCGGGCGGGACTCGACCTGTCTGCGGCGTTCGACGGCGAGGGCCGTCTGGTCTATCACGGCCACTGTCACCAAGCCGCGACGGCGCGTGATCACCACGCCGTCGGTGTCCTGCGGCGCGCCGGCTACACGGTCGAACCGCTCGACTCCGGTTGCTGTGGAATGGCCGGGAGCTTCGGCTACGAGGCCGAGCACTACTCCATGAGTCGGGCCATCGCCGAGATACTCAACGACCAGGTCGAGGATGCCACCGGGCGGGTCGTCGCACCAGGGGCCTCGTGTCGCACCCAGATCGACGATCTCGTTACCGGTGAGCGACCACCACACCCCGTCGAGATGCTCGACGACGCACGCGTCGAGAGCTGATACACCACAGATAGTTTCTCCCCCCTTCTGCGCGGATGTCCTGCTGACCGGTGACAGCCGGCCGTCGCGCCTGCACGAGAGCTGGCGACGGACCATACAGAAGCCGAGTGTCCGATACCGGACTCACCGCGCTGGTGGCGGCCTCTGTGCTCCTTCTGAACGGTGCTCAGAACTCCGTGAGCCGGGACTGGACACCCGCCACGAGTTCGGAGTTGCGTCGCAGGGCCGGCAGTCCGACCGGAAGCTGTGACTCGAGTTGCCGGATAGCGCCGTGGAACGTCTCGGCGGTTGCCGGGTCGCCCTCGAAGGCGTGGCGCACACCCTCGCGGATCTGCCACACCCCCACCGGCGCCCAGTAGGCGTCGGTCGCGTGCCGGACAACGAGCGCCGTCGCCTGCCTGTCGACCGATTCGAGATGTTCGAGCACACCGAGTCGCGCCGCGTAGTACGCACCGGCGGTCTCGTCGACGTAGCCGGTCCGGCCCTCGTAGCCCTCGCTGTCGGCGGCCACGTGGTAGCTCCCCCCGGGTTCGGGGTTCCAGATGCTGCCCGGTGCCTTCAGTTCGACCAGTTCGAACTCCCAGTTGCCGGGTGCGAGCACTACCCAGTACTCGTTTGCCATGTACTTGTTGTACCAGACCTGCACCTCGTCGACGGAGGCGGCGTTGCGGAGCGTCCCGCGGAGGTAGCCGCCGGCGGTGTCGTCGACGGCGGTGATCGACCACCGTGTCGGGACGAGTCTGCGCGAGCGGCCCTGTCCGAGCGCGCCCGCCGAGAGAATGCTGTTTATCGCGTAGACATCGAACCCGCGGCGGTAGAGGTACGTCATCGCCCCCTCGGCGCGCCAGTCGTCGTCCTCGAGGGTCTTCTCGACGGGCCGTGGCACGTGGGGGTTCTCCGCGAGTGTGGCGTCCGTGGCCCGGGCGCGCGGACCGGTCGGTGTCCTGACGTCGTCGACAGAGAGGTCGAACTCCGGCCGCCTGTCGAGGCCGACCTCCACGTCGACAGGGTGGTCGGCGACCGCCACCTCGCGCTGGACGCCCACGAACCCGTCCCAAACGTCGGTCACGTCGACACTGGTGCTCCGGGTGGAGTTGAGCAGTCCCGTGCGGCGCTGGAGCACGTCCTCGATACCGAACCCGCGACGGTACCAGTCCCCGCTGGTGGCGTACCCCGCCGCGTCGCGCTCGCTGTCGACCGGTGAGAGCAGCCCCGTCGACACGTCCGGGTAGTTCGACCGTCCTACGAATATCTCCGGCGCGCTCGACCCGAACAGGGCATCCCCCTGCAGGGCCTCCTCGAACTGGCGCTCGACCCGTTCGAGGTGGTCCGTGATGGCGTAGGACTTCTCGGCTGCGAGACGCCGACGCTCGACACTCTCGTCGCGCTCGAACCCCTCGATGAACTCCTCCAGTCGCATTCACCCGTGTTTCGGTCCCCGGCGGAATCAATCTGACTCACGGCTCCGGTCACCGGTGTGCTGACACGCCGACCGGGGGCCGGGAGCCCGAAAGCCTAAATCCCGCGACGGCCTATCGGTGGGTATGAGTACAGAAACGGACACTCAGGATCCGGAGGACGAACTCCGAGAGCGCATCACGAACTTCCTGCGGCGGAACTTCCCACAGATACAGATGCACGGCGGCAGTGCCGCCATCCAGAATCTCGACCTTGAGGAGGGGTCGGTCACCGTCCAACTGGGCGGGGCCTGCTCCGGTTGTGGCATCTCACCGATGACAATTCAGGCGATAAAGACCCGCATGCGAAAGGAGATCCCCGAGATCGAGACGGTCAACGCCTCGACCGGGATGGGGGGCCACGAAGGGATGTCTGGTGGCGGTGGCGGGATGAGCCCCTCGTTCCCGGGCGACTCGGGTGGAAGTGACGACGAGGGACCCGAAGCGCCGTTCTGAGTCGCGGCAGCCGTTTTCGCGTTCGTAACACTCACACACCCGCCCGAGCAGCCTGTAGCGCACGCTCGATATCGCGACGGGGGCTGGTCGTCACACTCGGCCCATGCCCGGCGTGGAGCTGTTCGACCGCCCCGGTCTGGTCGAGCAACCGCTCGATACTGTCGACGAGCCTCGGGCGGTCTCCCTCGGCGAGGTCCGTCCGGCCGAACCCACCGTTCGCGAACACGAGGTCGCCGGCGAACAGCACACCGCTCGCCGGCGCGTACAGACAGACGTGGTCGTTCTTGTGGCCCGGGGTGTGCACCACGTCGTAGTCGTGATCGCCCAGTCGAATCTGCCCGCCGTCGGTGAGTCTGTGGTCGACCGCACCGTGCCCGGCGTCGTACCCCCAGACGTCGACATCGAACGCTCCGGTCACCCCGTCGAGGTTGCCGATGTGGTCCGGGTGAGTGTGGGTCAACACGACCCCGTCGAGCCCATCGACCTGCTCGCGAACCGCACTCACCACGTCGAACCCGCTGCCGACGTCGATCAGTACCGTCTGCTCACCGGTCACAAGAAAGGCGTTGCTCGTCATTCCGGTCTGTCCGGCCGCCAGATTCTGTACCATACCACCGGTAGGGGCGATGTGGGCTTTTGTGTGCCGGTTCGGCGACTCCCGAGCGGACGCCTCACCACCGTCGGCTGTGCTGACTCACGGATACCGACGTCGCCACAGCCCTCACCACACTCCACGGTGTCACACCCGAACGGTCACAGCGACTCTCACCGGGGTAGGTGTCGTCTCCCGGTGCCGGCCTGTGAGCGCGGGGGAGACTCCGGTGAGAGCGGAGTGTGTCAGGAGTCGAGAACAGCGGTCTCGTGTCACGGGACGAGCTGTTCGCCGTCGTCGTCGTAGACCCTGATGGCGTCGACAGGGCAGCTCCGGGCGGCGAACTTCGCGTCCAGTTCGGCGTCCTCGGGCACCTCGCGGGCGAACAGGTCCGGTTCGATCTCCTCGCTGTCGGCCAGCACCGCCTTTCCGGCATCCTCGTCGCGCTCGAACTCGCCCCATGCCGCGACACACTGGAACATCCCGATACACGTATCTCGGTCGTACTCGATGCGCATACCTGTTCTTTGGCGGCTATCCTCAAAGTGATGATGGTCCGGGCAACAGCTCTGGCACGTGGGTCCCCCTGAACACGCACACCGACTCGCTGTAACACCTCCCAGTACGGGTGGCATACAGGGGTTCTGTCTCACCAGGTCGGGCGAGACACGCCGACAGCACCCCCCGACAGATTAAAGTCAATACAAACCTTTGCACATATGCTATGTGTCATGGATACTTCCCACACGACCACGATGAACTGGCTGAGGACAACGACGGCCCGGACGAACTCGAAGCCGAGAGTGACCCGTCGTTCCTGAATGACGAGGCGAGCGTCGAGAGCGAGCTGTTGACCGACGGCGGCGACGACGAGTAACGCGTTGTCTCCGGCGCTCGCCCTGCAGTCTGACCTCCGTCAGTAGACCCCCACACTTTTTGAAGCTGAACGCCCGCCAGCTTGGGCTGTACCGACAGCCGACGCGGGCACCGAAGTCGAGCCATTCAAGCACACAGGCGCCCTACAATAGACGAGACGTGTCCCGCCGCGAACTGTTCGCGTCGCTGTGTGGGATGGTGTTCCTGGCGAATCTCGCGAGGGTTGTGTTCGCACCGCTCATCCAGCCGGCCGCAGCGGATTTCGGTGTCCAGACGGCGACACTCGGTGTCGTCACCAGCGCCGCGTGGCTCGGCAGCGCCGCACCTCGACTGCCGACCGGCTATCTCCTGACGCGGGTCCGCCGACACCGGGTCATCGCGGGAACGGGTGCGCTGCTCGTCGTCACGTCGGCGTTTACCGGGTTCGCAGCCTCGCCGGCACACCTCGTCGTCGGCGCGTTCCTGATGGGGCTGTCGAGCGGCGTATACTTTATCGCGGCCAACCCGCTGGTGAGTGAACTGTTCCCCGAGGGTGTGGGTCGGGCGATCGGCATCCACGGCACCGCCAGCCAGGTGGCCGCCGTCGGCGCACCGGTCGGGCTGAGCGCCATCCTGCTCGTGGGCAACTGGCGACACACCTTCTTCGGTATCGCCGTCGTGGCCGCGGTGATGACACTCACACTTGTCTACGCGAGTCGGCGCACAGAGCTGCCCGAGGCCGGCAGTGAGGACCGCAGTCTGCTTGTGGCGGCCCGGGCACAGTGGCCGGTCATCCTCACGGGTATCGCCTTTGTCGGCTCCGCGGGCTTTCTCTGGAACGGTCTGTTCAATCTCTACGGCGACTATCTGGAAGTCACAAAGGGTATCGACCCCGAGACCGGTCGACTGTTGCTGTCGCTGATGTTCGCCGCCGGGGTGCCGGCGTTTTTCCTGACTGGGATACTCGCCGACCGTGTGCCGAACGTGCCGCTGTTGCTCGGTATCGTCCTTACGTTCGCCCTCTCGGTGGTCGCGCTCACACTCGTCGAGGGTGTCCTCGCCATCGCCGGGGTCAGCCTGCTGGTGGGCTACTCCATCCACTCGCTGTTCCCCGCAATCGACACGTACACGCTGTCGGCACTACCCGACCGCCACCGGGCGAGCGCCTACGCCACCTTCTCAGCGACGATGATGTCGATACAGGCGCTCGGCTCCGGGGCGGTGGGGCTCGCCGTCGCGCAGGGTTTCGGCTACACACCCCTGTTCCGTGGACTCGCCGCCGCGGTTGTCCTCGTCAGCGCCGTGATGGTGGGGCTGTACCGCGCCGAACTGCTCCCGTCGGGTGGTGCACCCGGGGAGACACCCGCGGCGTCCGCGGACTGAACGCAACCGACCACACACCACTCGGACTGTTCCTGACAAACGTCGACAGACGGGCCAGCAGCTATATCCGGGGCGCAGTCCAACCCGAGACCGATGGGCGAGCTAGAGACGCTGTTCGCGCCGGACCGGGTCGCCGTGGTCGGGGCGTCCGAGGAGGCAGGGAGTGTCGGTCGCGCGGTGACGGCCAACCTGCTCGAAGCGTTCGACGGGGAGGTGCTCGCGGTGAACCCGAACAGCGAGACGGTGCTCGGGTTGCCGTGTTACGACGACATCCGTGCGACCGATGCCGACCTCGCGGTGGTGGTGGTACCGCCGTCGATTGCTGTCGAGGTGGTCCGGAGCGCGGGCCGGGCGGGCATCGGGAGTGTGGTCGTCATCACAGCGGGGTTCAGCGAGGCCGGCGAGGCCGCTCGCGAGCGGGAACTCCGCGAGATAGCGACCGAGTACGATATCGACCTCGTCGGGCCAAACTCCCTCGGCGTGTTGAGCACACCTGTCGGGATGAACGCCACGTTCGGACCGCGCAACGCCGAGCCCGGTACGGTGTCGTTCATGAGTCAGTCCGGGGCGTTCATTACGGCGGTGCTCGACTGGGCCGCCGACCGCGCGCTCGGCTTTCGTCACGTCGTCTCGCTCGGCAACAAGACGGTCCTCGACGAGAGTGAGTTCGTGCGCGAGTGGGGCACCGACAACGGGACCGAGGTCGTGCTCGGCTACCTGGAGGATATCGGTGACGGTCGGTCGTTTGTCGAGACGGCCCGTGAGGTGACCGCGGAGACGCCGGTGGTGGTCGTGAAGTCCGGTCGCACGGAGGCGGGCGCGTCGGCGGCGGCCTCACACACCGGCGCGATGGCGGGCAGCGAGGCGGCCTACCGGGCGGGGCTGTCACAGGCCGGTGTGCTCCGGGCCGACTCCGTGCAGGAGCTGTTCGACTACGCCGCGATGCTCGCCGGACAGCCGCTCCCCGAGACCGGTGGGGTCGCGATTGTCACGAACGCCGGCGGCCCCGGCGTGATGACGACCGACGCTGTCGGGGACGCGGAGCTCGACCTCGCAGAACTCAGCGGTGACACCCGCAACCACCTCCGGGAGCTGCTGCCACCGGCCGCGGCTGTCGGCAACCCGGTCGACATACTCGGCGACGCGTCTGTCGAGCGGTTCGCCGACGGGCTGGACATCGTGCTCGGTGACGACAGTGTCGGGATGGCGGTCGTGGTTGCCTGTCCGACCGCGACGCTCTCGTTCGACGCGCTGGCCGAGGCGGTCACCCGACCGCAACGGAGCCACGGGGTGCCCGTCGCGGCGACGCTGATGGGTGGGTCCTCGACGGCGTCGGCGGCGTCGACACTCGCCGAGGCGGGCATCCCGACGTACTTTGACCCGGCGCGTGCCGTCGGCGCACTCGACGCGCTCGAGACGTACGCGACAGTCCAGAGCCGGGAGTACACCCCGCCCGCGGCGTTCGATGTCGATCGTGAGCGGGCGGCGGCGGTGCTGGCCGACGCCACGGAACACGGACGGACACTGCTCGGTGTGGAGGCGATGGCACTGCTGGAGGCGTACGGGATTCCGACACCCGAGGGGACCGTCGTCGACAGCCCAGCCGAGGCAGAGGAGGTCGCCGCGGGCCTCGGTGGTGACGTGGTGATGAAGGTCGTCAGCCCGGATATCAGTCACAAATCCGATATCGGTGGCGTCGAGGTGGGTGTCCCGCCGGACGCGGTCGCGGACACCTACGAGGACCTCGTGGTCCGTGCGCGCAACTACCAGCCCGACGCGACGGTGCTTGGCGTGCAGGTGCAGGAGCTCGTCGACCTCGAGGCGGGCACGGAGGTGATCGTCGGCGTCACCAGGGACCCACAGTTCGGCCCGCTCGTGATGCTGGGTCTGGGCGGTATCTTTGTCGAGGTGATGGAGGACACCGCGTTCCGTGTCGCACCCGTCTCCGAGCCCGAGATACGCGGGATGTTCGAGGAACTCGACTCGATGCCGCTGCTGTACGGGGCACGGGGGCGTGACCCCGCCGACGTGGACGCGCTCGTCGAGACAGTCCAGCGGGTCTCACAGCTCGTCACCGACTTTCCCGAGATAGCGGAGCTCGATATCAACCCGGTCGTCGTGCTACCAGCGGGCGTCGCGGCGGTCGACCTGCGGCTCACACTCGACCCAGAGAGACAATGACCAGACTACTCGTCAGCTCGACAGCGGACGGCACAGGAAAGACCGCAATCGCGATTGCGCTGGCAAAACTCGCGAGCGAGCGCGGTGCAACGGTAAGCTATATGAAACCGAAAGGCACCAGCCCGGAAAGCACCGTCGGAAAGACACGTGACCAGGACCCGGCGCTGGCTCGGCGGGTGCTCGGCCTCGACACGGAGATGCATGAACTCGAGCCGGTGGTGTACTCGCCGACGTTCGTCCGCGAGGCGATCCGCGGCCGCGAGAAACCGGCACAGCTGCGTGAGCGCATCACCGACGCCGTCGAGGAGGTTGCGGCCGACGCGGACCTGACCATCCTGGAGGGTGGTGACCGCCTCGCAACAGGTGGTATCGTCGAACTGACCGACCCCGAGGTGGCCACGTTGCTCGACGCCAGGGTGTTGTTGGTCAGCCACTACAGCGAGCCACGCGACGTCGACAGCATCCTCGAGGCGGCCGGAGCAATCGGTGACCGGCTGGCGGGCGTGCTGTACAACAACGTCTCGGCGCCGGCGGTCGAGGAGCTGACCGATGACGTGATGCCGTTTCTCGACGGCCGCGGCATCGACAGCCTCGGCACGGTGCCACACGATAAGAGCATGGCCGGTGTCACGATTGCCGAACTGGCAGACAGCCTCGGTGCGGAGCTGCTGACCGGGGGTGTCGACACCGACCGGCGGGTCGAGCGGTTCTCGGTCGGCGCAACGAGCGCGAACACCGCTCTGAGGGCGTTCCGGCGGACCCGCAGTGCCGCGGTCATCACCGGCGGGGACCGCCCGGAGATGCAGACAGCAGCCCTCGAGGCCTCCGGTGTTGTCTGTCTCGTGCTCACCGGCGGTTATCGCCCCTCGAACGCCGTTCTCGGGCGGGCCGGCAACGAGGGTGTCCCGGTGTTGCTCGTCGAGGGCGAAACCCGGACCACCGTCGACCGCACCGAGCGATTCCTCCGCTCCGGACGCACTCAACGCCCCGAAACTGTCGAACGTATGGCCGAACTCCTCGAAAAGAACGTCGACATCAACACGGTACTCGATACCCCGTAACGTGTCGCGTGTCCATCAAACAGTTTGATTAGCGTAGAGTCATAAGTATCTTGTGGAGCCACACGGCTCCGTAGTGTCACACCCAGGGGCGCTCCTGCCCCTTTCTCTCCTGTTTCCAGGTGTCAGTCGGCGGATTCACCGGGAAAGATGCTCTTCCGGACGAGCCACAGCACCAGTGCGGTGCCGGTCAGACCCGCGAACGCCGCCAGCATCGGGGTGTCGGGGAACCGCTGGAGCGTGCCAACGCCGAACGCCACCCCGGCGACGAGTGCCCCGCCGACACCGACGTACTGCTGCTGTCGACGCAACGCCGCCGACTGGGGGGTCGGCTCCGGGATGTCCTCCCCTCCGGTGTCGTCGTGCCCGCCTCGGTCGCGCTCGTCCCGTGTGGTGCTATCGGTATCCGTGGCACCCTCGTCCGGGGGTGACCGTCTGGTGTCGTCGCTGTCGGAGTCCAGTACATCCATGTGCGCGGGTTGTCCCACAGCGTAGTATGCGCTACGCTTCACCGCCAGGCGGTCAGGGTCACACACAGCGGTGTGTCGCGTGTTCCGGAGAAACGCCGCGGTATCGGCGACGGTGCGGCCGGGTGCCTCCTTCATCGGGATGTGTCCGACACCGCCGTAGGTGACAAACCGGGAGTCCTCGACCCGGTCGGCCAGATCACGGCCGAGCGACGCGGGGAGCCAGGTGTCCTCAGTTCCCACTGGAACAGCGTCGGGACCGACTGGACGAGTCCAGCCATCGTGTGGCGGCGTTCGCGTGGACCGGTCAGCCCGAACCCCGGCATGTCGAGCCGAACCACCCGGTACTGCCCGTTGAGTCTGTCGACCCGTTCCCAGGTGTGCAACGACGAGGCTGTTCCGTGCAGACAGAGCAGTGTTGACGCGTCGCGCCCTCGTCCCGGTAGTGCACCCGGGCGTCGTCGAGGTGGAGAAACGACGAGGCCTCGTTCGTGTAGCGCCGCTCCAGTGTCCGCCTCGACCGGTCGGGCCGGAACGGAACGAGTTCTGCGTAGGTCTCCGAGATCATCTGACCGACCGTCGTGAACACCGACGCAGACATCGGCTCACCGACGCCCCTCGCGCTCGTCGACCGTGTCGGCGCGCGTGTCGGCGTCGTCAGGGTTATCAACGGGGCTCCGGGGATGGTAGTCGGTGTCGTAGCCGCCGGGGCGGTCATCGACCCGGTCAGGGTTGATGCGCCCGCCCAGCAGCATGAAATCCAGAATCGTCACGCGGAGCATCGCCTCCACGACGGGCACCGCACGCGGCATCAGCACCGGGTCGTGCCGGCCGACGACGGTGATCTCCTTTTGTTCGTCGGTTTCCCAGTCGACAGTCTCCTGTGTCTTCGGGATGCTCGTCGGGGCGTGCCAGGTTGCCTCACCGTAGACCGGCTGGCCCGTGGTGATACCTCCCTGCAGGCCGCCGTGGTCGTTGCCGGCGGGCACCGGGTCGTCCTCCTCGGCAACCGTCTCGGAGCGCCCATCGGCGAACGTCCAGTCCTCGTTGCGTTCGCTGCCCCGCATCTCACGCACCTCCCGGCCCTTCCCGAACTGGAACCCGGTGGTCGCCGGGATCGAGAAGATAGCCTGCCCGAGGCGGGCGGGAAACGAGTCGAACCGCGGCGCACCCAGTCCACGGGGAACCCCACGGCACTCGAAGGCGACCGACCCGCCGATGGAGTCGCCCTCGCGCTGGTACTCGTCGATCGCCTCGCGCATCCGTTTGGCGGTCTCGGGGTGTGCACACCGCACCTCGTTTTCCTCCGTGTGTTCGAGCATCTCCTCGAAACTCACCGCCGGTGCGCGGATATCCCCAACCTGGTTGACGTGGGCTTTCACGCGGATGTCGTACTCACTTTCCGCCAGCACGCGCTTCGCGATTGCGCCGGCGGCGACCCAGTTGACCGTCTCGCGGGCCGAGGAACGGCCGCCGCCACCCCAGTTACGCGTGCCGAACTTCGCCGAGTAGGTGAAATCGCCGTGCGAGGGCCGGGGTGCGGTCACGAACGGCTCATACTTTCCCGAGCGGGCGTCCTTGTTCTGGATGACCATCCCGATGGGGGTCCCCGTCGTGTAGCCGTCCTGTGTGCCCGACTGTATCTCGACCCTGTCGGGCTCTCCCCGGGAGGTGGTTATCATCGACTGGCCTGGCTTGCGGCGGTCGAGTTCTGCCTGGATATCCTCCGCCGAGAGTTCGACACCTGCCGGACAGCCCGAGACGGTACAGCCCATCGCCTCGCCGTGTGACTCACCAAACGTCGTGAGTTGGAACAGTCGCCCGAACCGGTTCCCGTTCATTGGGTTTTCTTTGACGTGGACGCATTTAGTCTTTGCATCCCGGGAACAGTGTCCACACTGTCTGGCCGACAGACCGTCACCGGCTGTCCAGGCCCTGGCGACGACGGCCACTATCACCGGTTTTCGACCCGTAGCCAAAGAGGATGGGTCGCTCACTCGGGGTCGACCCAGGGTGTGTTCGGCACGTCCAGTCGGAGCAATAAGGGCAGTGCCGCGACGGCAATCAGAACCTCGGAGAAGCCGACCAGAAGAAACGCGGCCTCAAACCCGGCGGCGGCGGCGACGCTCGCACCGACGACGATACCGGAGAGAAAGCCGAGACTGCCGGCGATGTTGAACCCGCCCATCGCGGCACCGCGGTGGTCCACCGCCGCGAGGTCGGAGACCAGCGCCATCGTCGCGGGCGCGACGAGTGCACCCAGCACCCCCACGGTCACCATCGCCAGCACCGTCACCTGCACGGAGGGCGCGTAGAACACCCCGACCACCGCCAGCCCGTAGACCAGCGACCCTGCGGCGACGGGGATAACCCGGCCGACCGTGTCCGAGAGCCGTCCGAACGGGTACTGCAACAGGGCAAACGGCACGAAGAAGGCGCCGAGCAACAGACCGGTGTCGGCGGGATCCAAGCCGAGTCCGAGCTCTGACTGGAAGTAAACGGTGCCGACCAGCGCGAAGAAACCGGCGGTGAGCCGGTCGACAAACCCGAACGCGTACGGCACCGCGAGCGCCGGTCGGTCCCGCACCCGTGCGAGCGCCCGCAGAGAGCTGTCGGTGTTGTCCGGGCTCCGGTCGGTCGCGAGGGCCGCGAGTAGGCCGGCCCCGGCCAGCGCCACCGTGGCCGCCTGCACCGGCACCAGCGGGCCGAGCCCGTACAACTGCCCGCCGATCGGCGCGCCTAGCCCCGTTCCCGCGCCAATGGCGAGCCCCGCCGCACCCATGTTCCGGCCATGCCCGCCCGGCAGGTCTATCAGGGTGGTGATGGCAAGCGAGAGCGCACCGATTGTGGACGCCCCTTGGAGGAAGCGGACGAGAAGCACAACCGCATAGGGGAAATCGAGCGCCGACAGCGCCGGGAGCGCCAGGTAGCCCACCGCACCGCCGAGCGCGCCGGCGACCACCAGCGGGGTCCGTCTCCCGAGGGCGTCGCTCGCGACTCCCCACACCCCGGCGAACAGGACGAACCCGAGGAACTCGGCGGTCAGGAACCACATTCCGGCGTCGAGCACCTCGTCGACACCACCGGCCCAGTCGGCCGGTGTCGCGCCGAGCGCCGACACCAGGTCCGGGATCCCGGGGTACAGGAGCACCTGTGCAAACAGCACAGCGAACACCACCGCCGAGAGCACGACCCGATCACGGCTACCATCACCCATTGTCACACCGTCTGTTCTACCTGGGCTGACAAGTCTGTATCGGTCCGGGTCGGGCGACTCTGCGCTACCCGGACCGACAGGGAGATAGCGGCCCAGTTCGGTCGACGGTCACACCGGACGCACGAGCACGAGTGCGTCCTCCCCGTTCGCGTAGTAGCCGTCGAGTCGCCGTCTGTAGCTGAATCCGTGGCGGCGGTAGAGGTCGATCGCACCGCTGTTGCCCGCTCGCACCTCGAGTTTGACCGAATCGACACGGGCCGAGAGCACCTCGAGCGCACGCGAGAGCAGCCCGGAGGCGATCCCCTCGCGCCGCCGGTCGGCTCTGACCGCGAGGTCTTTCACGTGGCCGAGCGTCCGGTCGCGGCTGTCGACCATATCGGCGACGATGTAGCCGACAACGGCGCCGTCCTCGGCGACCAGAAAGCCCGGCCGACCGAGATACTGGTCGAACACTCCAGCGGGCCAGGGCTGAGGGAACACCGACTGCTCGATGCGGTGAATCGCCGGCAGGTCACCGGACCGTGCCTGCCGGAGCTGCAATCCGGGGGACGGGGCTGGCGTTATCGTCACGTTCAAATCTACGTGTGCCGCACACAAAGCCGTTTTCCGGGGCCCGGTATCAACTGGAGACCGAGATGCGGTTCTCGGTGATGTGCAGGAACGTGACCGTGACGATTCTCAGGTTCTGTGGAAGGATTCGCTGACGCTTGAGTGCCCTGTCGTAGTGGATAGTCCCACCGGTAGAGTTACTGACAGTTCCACCACCGCTGCTGCCGCTGGTGCCTCCGGGGAGTACGCCGCGTTTCCTGTCTCCGGGTATCCGGTCGCCGCTGGCGTCGTACACGCTCTCGAACGTGTTCGACCCGCCCACGTCGTCGACGTACCGCAGGTCCGCCGGGGAGTCGTTGTTCTCGAGGTAGACGATTTCAAGCACACCGTCTCCGTCGATATCCGCGGCCGTAATGTGAGATTTCGTCGATTGCTCGTTGACGCTTTCGCTGATGAGACTCTCCTCGAGACCGTCGCTGTCGACCAGGCGAATCTTGTTGGTATTGTTGACGACGGGTACTGTTGCTGTGCCGTCGCCGTCGAAGTCGACCGGTCGCCCCACGCCGATGTTGTTGCTGGAGCCCGCGGTCTGACCCGTCGAGTGGATACTCCCGTCCGGTTCCAGATACCGTATCGTCTGTGAGTCGTCCGCGAAGGCCAGTTCGTCCGTGCCGTCGCCGTCGATGTCGCCGGGACCTAGCACCACGGTGACACCGCTCCCAGGGCTGGCGACCGCCACGGGGTTACCGCCGGGAACAACACGGTAGCTGGTGCTGTGACCCTGTCCAGCGTAGAACACCGAGGTCGGTGACCCGTTCCAGGAGCCGACGCTGAGTGCTGTCTTCTGTGTGTCGGCCGGGGCACCACCAATCTCGGTCTCGCGGGGGCTGGCGTCGTTCCCGTCGACCAGCACAACTGAACTCGCGTCGGTCAGATACGGGATGTCGGTGGCACCGTCCCCGTCGAAGTCGACCGTCCTCGGCCCGAGCGCCTGGACGCCGCCGATTCCCCACCCGGCGACCGACTCGCCGTCCGACCCGAGCGTTCTGAGATCGCCGCCACTCTGAGTGAACACGACGCCGGCAGTTCTTGTATCGTCGTCACTGTCGTCGTCGTCACCGTCGTCGTCGTCACTGTCGTCGTCGTCACTATCGTCTGATTCCGGCGGTTCGGGCTCCGGTTCAGGCTCCGGTGCGGGTTCCGGCTCGATATCGTCGTCGACACAGTCGAGACCGGGGTTCGGCTCGGGGTCCGGGTTAGGGTCCTGTACGGCGTCCTCGGACCACGTGTACTCGTATGTATACTCGTAATAGTAGTTCCCGTTCTCGTAGAGATAGTCGTACTCGTACGTGTACTCGTACTCACCGTTATCTTCATTTTCGTTTTCGTTTTCGTTCTCGTTTTCGTTCTCGCCGACATCGGCCTCGGTGCACTGCTCATCGACACTCACCGAGACACCGTCCGCGTTACCGCTTCCGCCTCCACCACCCCCACTACCGCCGCCCCCGGTTGCGGTACCGACGGTGAGGTCACCCGTAGTGACCCCTCCAAAGAGGTGGCCGAACACGTCCACCGACCCGTGACCATCCAGACCCGAGGGGGCGTAGATGACGCCCGTGTACGTGCCGTTCACGATTTTCGCGGTGAAATCACCGCCGCCGAGGAGAGTCAGTTTGGTCGCATCGTTATCGGGAGCGAACACGTCGCTGTCTCGCACAAGCAGTTCACCCGCCCCGTCCCCGTTGACGTAGAGGGTGACCTCGTTGTCGCCGACAACGGTCAGGTTCGCCTTGTTGATAATCTCGACAGTGTTGTTGACCACCAGCGTGATATCCCCGGCGCTGGTGTCGAGCGTCGCCTCCTCGTCGGCGAGCGTCAGCGAGTCGGTGTAGTACTCGCCCACGGTCAGTGTACTGGTCTCGCCGGTATCCTCGCCGATTGCGACCTGACTACCCGACTCGTAGACCGTCTCGGCCGTGTTCTCGATGGCAAAGTCGATACGCGGACTCGGCTGTACGGGCTGTCGCTGCTGAACGGAGTAGGCGTCGTTTGCCTGTGCGTCCGAGCAGTTCGAACCTTCGCCTCGCGTTATCTCGCAGGTTCCGACGTAACTGACGTTCCCGTGAATCGGTGCGTTGCCGTGCAGCATAATATCCTCGCCGGAGACGAGGTCACCCTGTATCTGTCCCGCTGCCGATTCCGTGTGGATGTCACCGCGAAAGCGGAGGTCACCTGCCGAGGTGACCTCGTCGGGGTTGTACTGCTCACAGTAGCTCCCCTCGGTCGAATCGTAGCTATCGACGTACGGTGGGTTGGAACCGCCACTGTGACAGGGGTGCTGTGGGTGCCCCTGGAACCGAAGTGCCCCTCCGGAGGCCTCTCCGAGGATGACACTCTCGGCGGTGACGTCGCCGTCGGACGAGGCCAACGTCAGGCTCATCGTCTCGTTTTGCCCGTCCACCACGACCATACCGTCGGTGCGCTCGGCGGCAAAATCGGCCCAACCGCGGTAGAACGCGCTGTGGACTGTGACAGTGACGACGCTGTTTGTCAGCGGGTTCTCGAACCCGCTGGCGTTGGGAAACTGCTGGACCGTTTGCTCGTGCGCGATGGTCACCTCGTTCTCGAGCAGTGTCTCTCCGGAGATATTTATCACTGGAAGCGTCAGTGTCCCGTCGCGGTAGTGAAACTCCGGTGGCGTGACCATCGCTCCGCCATGCGAGTCCATCGACCAGACACCCCCACCCTGATACGCCAGTTGTACCTCGTCCCCCTCGTAGACGATTACACCGAGTTCGGTGACGTTGACCAGTTCGGTAGCCGTTCCGTCGGTCTGGTTTGTGACTGTCACGCGCAGCCAGCCGCGCTCGTCTCTGACGGTCAACTGACTGCTGTCGGTGACCGCCTGTCCAAAGGAGGCAGCATGCGAGTCAGACCCGCCAAGCGCCACCAGCGCCGCCTTCGAGTCGAACTGTGTCAGTGCCTGCTCTGCCCGGTCCTCTGTGAGTTGCTCCTCGGTGTCCCCCACGGCGATTGCACCCAGTCCGACGACCAGCAGTGACCCGACGATTACCAGCCCGATTATGAGGACGAACCCGACGGTCTCGCTCTGTGCACGCTTTCCGTCGCCCTCGTCTCCTGTCGGCCCCATCTGTGCTATCGCTGCTACGTCTGGCGCCTGTATAAACTGTCCGACCGGCAGAGCGGCTCCGCGAGCGCTGTCAGGACTCCTCGTTCTCGACGGCGTCGAGCAGTTCCTCCGCGAGGGCGGGGGAGGGCCCGGACTCCATCCCGGCGGAGTCGGCGATGCGGCTGTCGATAGCCTCGCGTGCGGCCGTCACGTGCTCTTGGTCGACGGTCACCTCGTCGGCGCGTGCCTCGGCCTCGTCGGGGTTGATTTCGGTAACCACCTCGCGGACCGCTCGCATCGACGCCTCCCGGACGAGTGCCTCTACCTCTGCCCCTGAGTACCCATCGGTCTTCGCCGCGAGTTCCGCGAGATTCACCTCGTCGCCGAGCGGTGTCCCCTCGGTGTGCACCGTCAGTATCTCCTCGCGGGCGTGCTCGTCGGGGTTGGGTACCTCGATGTGCTGTTCGAGTCGGCCAGGCCGGAGCAACGCCGGGTCGATATCGTCCTTCCGGTTGGTCGCGGCCAGCACCACCAGGTTCGGGTGGTCAGCCGCACGGTCCAGTTCGGTCAACAACTGCGAGACGACCCGCTCTGTCACCTCGTGTCCCTCGCCGCGCCGACTGGCAATCGCGTCGACCTCGTCCATGAACACGATTGCCGGGGCGGTCTGTCGCGCCCGGTCGAACAGGTCACGGATCGCCTGCTCGCTCTCGCCGACGTACTGGTCGAGCACCTCCGGCCCGGCCACCCGGACGAAGTTGACGCCGCTCTCCCCGGCGATCGCCTCCGCGAGCAGTGTCTTTCCGGTACCGGGTGGGCCGTGCAACAACACACCCGACGGCGGGTCCGTCGCCGCCGCTCTGAACAGCGGTTCGTACGCCAGCGGCCACTCGACCGCCTCCCGCAGACGGGCCTTTGTCTCCTCGAGACCGCCCACGTCGGTGAAACTGGTCGTCGGCGACTCGGCGACGTACTCGCGGGCGCCCGAGGGTTCGATACCGGTAAGCGCCTCCTGGAAGTCCTCGCGGGCGACACGCATTTTCATCTGCTCGGCGCCGGTGTCGTCGGCCGCTGTTGGGCGCTCGCCCCGGCGGAGCGCGGCCATCCCCGCCTCCCGTGCCAGCGACGCGATATCAGCACCCACGAACCCGTGCAGACGCTCTGCCAGTTCGTCCAGGCGGACGTCGTCGGCCAGCGGCATATCCCGGGTGTGCACGTCGAGTATCTCCCGGCGCCCGGCCTCGCCGGGCACACCGATCTCGATCTCGCGGTCGAACCGACCACCCCGCCGGATTGCCGGGTCGATCGCGTCGACGCGGTTCGTCGCGCCGATGACGACGACCTGCTCGTCGGAGTCGAGCCCGTCCAGCAGTGTCAGCAACTGTGCGACCACCCGGTTCTCCATGTCCCCGCTGTCGTCACGCTCGCCGGCGATCGAGTCGAATTCGTCGAGGAATATCACCGCCGGCGCGTTCTCGGAGGCCCGCTCGAACGCCGTCCGGAGCCGCTCGGCGGACTCACCTTTGTACTTCGAGACGATCTCCGGGCCGTGGATGGTGTCGAAGTGTGCGTCGACCTCGTTTGCGACCGCGCGGGCGATCAGTGTCTTCCCGGTTCCGGGGGGACCATACAGCAGGACCCCCTTTGGCGGCTCGATGCCAAGTCGGGTGAAAAGCTCCGGCTCCGACAGCGGGAGCTCTATCATCTCCCGAACCAGTTCGAGTTCCTCGTCCAGTCCGCCGATATCCTCGTACGTCGTGCCGGTCGTTAGTCCGCTGCCGTCCTCGCCACCGTCGTCGGTGCTTTCGGTGTTTCCCGCCGACTCCTTGCCGACCGACACCTGCTCGGGGTCGACCTTGACCCCGGTCGACTCGGTGATTCGAACCGAACCAGCCGGTGTGGTGTCGGTGACGACGTAGGGACCGTACCCCTCGATGCGCAGTTGCTTGCCGGTGCGAACGAGCCTGTCGACCAGTTTCCGGCGGACAATCTGCTCGGCGGGTGCCTGGCTGGCGTGGTCACTGGCCGGGTGGAGTGTCACCTCGATTGCGTCGTTCACCGACGCCTTCCGGACGGTGACCTGCCCGCCGATGTTCACACCCACACTCGCGCGGGTGTCCCCGTCGATGCGGATGATGTCGCCCTCGTCGTCGCCGGGCCAGACCTTTGCGACTGTCAGACGCTCACCCTCGATTATTACCGGGTCGCCGCTGAGTACACCGAGGCTGCTCTGGAGCCGTGTCGGGAGCCGCGCGATACCGCGCCCTGCGTCCTGCTTTCGCGCCCCCTCGACTCTGACCTCGGCTATCCCGTCGCTCATACCATACTGTACGTGCGGATTCCGTTTAAGTACACAGATATCAGTCGTCCTCGACTGCCCTGGGTCACCGTTCAGCCGCCGTGTGTGTACCCCCGGTCCGGGAGCGGGTCACCGTCGAGGGTGACACCTGCCCCGGTGACGGTCCCGACCCTCGTGAGCGGGACAGCCGTTTTTTCCCGGGCGTCGCTCACCTGGTTCGGCGGGAGCGCACACACCAGTTCGAAGTCCTCGCCAAAAAAGACGCCGAGTTCGCGGCGCTCGGCCCCGTCGGCGGCAACAGACTCGACGGCGTCGTGGACGGGCAGGGGTGACTCGGCGGCGATACCGCAGTCACTCGCTGCCGCCAACTGATGCAGCGAGCGCGCCAGACCATCGGAGCTGTCCATCATCGCCGTCGCGTGCGGGGCGAGCGCCCGTCCGGCACCGACACGGGGGTCGAACCGGAACAGCGCGTTCGCCCGCTCGGTCTCACCGGCCGTAAACAGCCGGCAGGCAGCCCCGCTTCGTCCCAGCGTGCCGGTCACACAGACCGCGTCACCCGGCTGTGCGCCTGACCGGGACACCGGCTCGTCGGTCCGACCGAGCGCCGTCGTGGCGACGGTGCGCTCCTCGTGGCTGTCGAGGTCACCACCGACATACGCCGTGTCGACCCGCTCACAGACCGCCTGCGCCCCCTCGACGAACGACTCCACACCCCCGAACGAGGGGGCCCCGTACGCGGCGACCACCCCGACCGGCTCGGCACCCATCGCGGCGACATCCGACAGCGACGCGCCGACGGCCCGCCAGCCCACCGTATAACTGCCCGTTCCCGCCGGGAAATCCGTCTGGTCGTGGAGCATATCGGTCGTGAGCACGTGCTCGCCGACGACGGCCGCGTCATCGCCCGCCGAGGGCACCTGCTCTGCCAGCACCGCCAGCGCGGTCTGTTCGTCCATACCTGTTGTACGGTGGTCGGTCAAAAGAGGATGCCGCCCGACGGGGCCCGGCGACGCCACGCGGGACCGCCCCACTCTTGTAGCTCGACAGCAGAATCTATGACAGATGGCCGAGTCTCTCACTGCACCTGCGTCAGGATTGGTCACCGAGCCGCGGCCACACCTGACCGGAGTCGAACGTCCCGGCGATCCGAGGACCCCGGCCTCCAACTGCGGTGTGTGGCACAGCGCCGCGGGCACGAGTTCGACAGACTGTGGCGATTGGCCACCGGTGACCACGCGGTCGCAGTCGCCGACGGTGATCGACGGATGATACTCAACGGACTCGTGCCGCTGCCCGACGCGACACCGGTCCACCTTGCCGTCATCGCGATCACGACCGGTGTGATCTGGGTCGGGAGCGGGTGGCTGGAGAGCTCCGCCGAGGAACTCTCGACGTACTACGGACTGCCGGCCGTGGTGCAGGGCTCTGTCGTCGTGGCTGTCGGGTCGAGCTTCCCCGAACTGGCGAGTGTCGTCGTCACCGCACTCGGGGGGTCGTTCGGGATGGGTGTGGGTGCTATCGTCGGGTCGGCGATATTCAACATTCTTGTCATCCCTGCGCTGTCCGGACTCGCGGCCGACTCCCCGCTGGATGTGAGCCGGACGGTCGTGTACAAGGAGGCACAGTTCTACATGATTGCGGTCTCCGCGCTTCTCATCACGTTTGCGCTCGCGATAATCTACTACCCGGTCGGGGGTGACACCACGCTCAGCGGGACCGTCACGCGTCCGCTCGCGGTAATCCCGTTGTTGCTCTACGGTCTGTACCTGTTCATCCAGTGGCAGGACGTCGGTGACTACGAGAGCGAGGACGCCGGTGGTGAGATAGACCTGCGCCGCCAGTGGGGCACACTGGCGGCCGGACTACTTGCCATCCTCGTCGCCGTGGAGTCGCTGGTCGGGGCAGTTGAGGGGCTGAACGCCACGTTCGGGATTCCGGAGTTTCTCGCCGGTGTGACCATCATCGCCGCGGCGACGAGTCTGCCCGACGCGCTCGTCAGTGTCCGGGCTGCACGCGGTGGAAAGGGTGTGACCAGCCTCGGGAACGTGCTCGGGAGCAACACGTTCGACCTGCTGGTGGCGATCCCACTCGGTGTGCTCATCGCCGGGAGCGCGCCGGTCTCGTTCAACGTCGCGGCACCGATGATGGGCGTGCTGACGGTCGCGACTATCATCCTGTTCACCGCTCTTCGGACCGACCTGTTGCTCACCGACCCGGAGTCGTACGTCCTGCTGACAGCGTATCTCGTGTTCATCGCGTGGGTCATCGGGGAGACGGTCGGGGTGTTCGGGGTGCTCAAGACCTGAGTAGGGCTATCGGTATCGCAAGACCGGTCACAACGACCCGGTGCAGACGAGGACCAGTACGTATACGGTGGCGTGGACCGAACCTGGGGTCGTGACAGAACGGATCGCCATCCTGGGGGGGACGTTCACGCCGGTTCATAACGGCCACCGCGCGCTGTTGCACACGGCGTTCCAGACCGCCAGCCACGACGGCACCGGTGAGGGCCACGTCATCGTCGGGTTGACCGACACGGACCTGGCGACACGGACCCGGGACGACCCCGACAACCCGGAGTATCTCGGCCCCTTCGAGAAACGCCGGCGTGATCTTGACAACGAACTCTCCCGTCTCGGCGCTGCCTACAGCGCCTCCTTCGAGATCATCCGTCTCTCGGACACCCAGGGCCCGGCCGCGACCCGCGAGGACGTGGACGCCCTGATTGTCTCCCCGGAGGCAAAGGCTCAGCGCCGCGCGAACGAGATAAACCGCCGGCGCAGTCGCGACGGTCTCCGGCGTCTCGAGATCCACACCGCACCCTTTGTTGTTGCCGAGGACGGCACCCGCATCAGCAGCACCCGCATCCGCAGCGGGGAGATTGACGCCCACGGCCGCATCCTCGACGACGGCGGCGAGGGTGACCAACACACCCAGCGCTGACCGGAGGTCTCGTCTTCTGTACCGCGGAGTCATCCACGACGGTCAGACGGCGTACTCGCGCTCGCGGAACTGGACGTAGCCGCCGTTGTTGTACCGGCTCAGCGCCCGCCTGTAGTTCCAGAGGAGTCTGAGCCCCGAGACGCCGGATTTCAGCAGGGCCTTCAGCTTCGAGTTGTCGGCGACGATGTTCGCGATCTGGAACGCCTGGTCCCAGTCACTCGGTCCGTAGCCGTCGACGAGTTCGGCGACGGTGACGTTCCGGGAGAGTTCGAGGTCGAGCGCCCGCTGCCAGGACTGGTTGTACTCGGCGAGTGACCCTGTGGCGGCGAGTTCACCGGCTATCTTGCCGGTGCGGACGGCGATGTGGTCACCACCCTCGTGAAATGCGGAGGTCCCGCCCATCGCACCGCCAACAACGGCGATATTCGCCCCGGTGGGTGACTCGATTGGGCGTGTCGAGGAGATGGGGTAGGTCTCGACACCGCCCTGTTTGCCTCGGTCCTCGACCAGCGGCATGTCATCGAGGTCGTAGGCCGGGTACTCGTGTTCGATGAGACGCCGGAGATACTCCTCGCCGCGCGGAATACGCTCGTCGTCGGACCGAAGCAACGGCCAGTTGTCGGCGTCGAACTCGTCGATGTCGAGCCCGATCGGCATCGTGAGCCCGATCCGCGAGACGTTGTCGTGGTTCGGGAACACCCACGGGTAGGCGGTGTGACCCGGCATGTGCCCCCACCAGAACTGCAGTTGCGTCGAGTCTGCCAGCCCCGCGGGCACCCGGCGGTGCTCCTGGTAAGCGATGTGGTTCACCTGCGAGGGGTCGAGCAGGTCGGCCATCTGTCTGTCGGCAGGTGTGAACTGGTCGAGAGTCTCTACTGTGACGGTCCGCTGTGGCCCGTCTGCGAGCACGAGATAGTCCGCCTCGAACTGGTCGCCGTCTGCGAGTGTTAGTGTGTGGCTTGGCTCGCGCCCGTCGAGATCGGTCTCGACATCTATCACGGAGTCACCGACCCGGTAGGACGCGCCGGCGGCCTTGCTCTCCTCGTGCAGCCAGTCGTCGAACGCCGCGCGGTCGAACGCGAGTCCAAACGAGGGGTACCGTGACGGTATCCCGGTGGTGCTCAGCGTCAGTTCCTTTTGTGGACCGACGAACTTCGCGCCGGTCAGTTCCTGCAGGACGACCTCGTCCGGAAGTTCCTCGGGGCCGAACTCCATCAGGTCGACCCAGTAGTCGAGCAACCCGGCGGCGTCGGTCGAATCCGGTCCCGGATCGGTGCGCTCCTCGCGGGGGACTCCCTTTTCGAAGACGACGGCGTTCGCGCCGTGTTCGGCGGCCGTCCACGCCGCCGACGCGCCGCCCGGCCCGCCGCCCACGATTGCCACGTCGACGTGTTCCATTGGTCTATACCTTGTCGTCCGTGCTTATAACTCCATCTCCATCTCCGCGAGAACGGCGTCGGTCACGCCGTCGGTTGTTGCCTCACCCCCCAGGTCGGGTGTGGTCGGTCCCTCCGCGAGCACCGTCTCGACGGCATCGCTGACGTGGGTCGCCACCTCTGGGTGGCCGAGATGCTCAAGCAGCATCGACGCCGAAAGGATCGCCGCCGTCGGGTTGGCAACCCCCTCACCGGCGATGTCGGGCGCGGTGCCGTGGACCGGTTCGAACAGCGCGTTCTCCGGCCCGATGTTTGCCGACGGCAGCAGTCCGAGTCCCCCGACCAGCCCCGCCGCCAGGTCCGAGAGCACGTCACCGGCCAGATTCGGACAGATTATCACACCGTACTCCTCGGGGCGCATCACCAGATGCATCGCCAGCGCGTCCATCAGCGCCGTCTCGAACGATTCGCCGCGCTCCTCGCCGACACGTCGGACGGCGTCGAGAAAGAGTCCGTCAGTCTCGCGCATCACGTTCGCCTTGTGGGCGACTGTCACCTGGTCGTACCCGTTCTGTGCCGCGTAGGCGAACCCGAACTCGGCGATGCGCTCACAGGCCGTCTCCGTCGTGACACGGGTCAGCGTCCGCACACCCTCGGCTATCTCGCTCTCGATACCCGCGTACACGCCCTCGGTATTCTCGCGGATAAAGACGATATCGGTCGCCGGAGCGAGCGCGTCGACACCGGGGTAGCTCCGCGCCGGCCGGACGTTGGCGAACGACCCGACCACCTCCCGCAGCGGCAGGATGACGTCGGCGGCCGTCTCGCCCGCGGCCCCGAACAGCGTCGCGTCGGCCTCGGCGGCGGCCGTTCGCGTGCGCCCGGGCAGTGCCTCGCCGGTCTCGGCTCTCGTCTCGTCACCCGCCTCGGCGCGGACGAACGTGAACTCGACGGGCGTCACCCGGAGCACCCGCGTCGCCGCCGGAATCACCTCGGTGCCGATACCGTCGCCCGGGACGACCGCAACCTCGTGACTCATGACCTCTTTCCTCGTGGCGCAGGAAAGAGCGTGTCGGTCGGACCGGCACACCGGGTCACTCGGTGGCGCGCCAGGGCTCACCGAGCGACGACCGGGGGACAGTCTCGTACTCGCCGGCCTCGAAGACGGTCACGCGGCCGGTCTCCTCGCTCAGCGTGACCGTCGCCACTACCTCCGGGCGGAGTGACTGCTCGTAGGCGCTCATGTGCCGTGCACCCATCCAGTCGGCGTACGCGATATCCGCCAGACTCACCTCCGGCGGCAGGCTGTCGCCGTCGACGTTGCGGAATCGCACCATCTGTTCGAGCACGGTGCCGTCGACACCGACAACGACACCACCGTCGCGGGAGCGTGCGACCTTCGATGTCGCCGCGTGGCAGTCGTCGATGCCGGCGAGGACGTTCCCGCAGACATCGACCGGCCACCGGTTCGCACCCATCGGGTCGGCGTACCCGGCGACACTCCGACCGGCGACGACCGCGGCATACAGCCCCGGTCCTTTTATCTGCGCGTCGCCGTACCCGTCGAACCCGAGGCTCATGCTCTCCACGCAGTCTGTTATTCGATCAACCAGCTGTCGGGTGCGCGTGTTATCCGTGTAATCGAAGGTCAACTCAGCAGACATCTGTCCTGCTCCGACTGGAACCTGGGAGTTGCGCCCGCGAACCTCCTCCTGCGGGGGTGTCACCTTGTCTGTCCACCGCGCCGCTATCGCTGTCGATTCGCCCGCGGTTGCCGGCGTCTCCGCGGGCACGCCGCCGTGGCGCAACCCCTCGCGCGCCGGGCCTGCCTCTCCAACGGGGGGACACCGTCTGTGTCGTCTCGTCGAGCAACTCCCTGGTCGGTCTCTCCGACGGGTCTCTCATGAATGATAATACAGTACCCTGCGATAAATGCCTGTGGCGGGGGTATCCGGGAGCCCGGATAACTGGCTCCTCCCCCACCTCACCGGCAGACACCGGAGAGCGTCCTGATGGCGCAAGGTTTAGTACATCTCTGTGCATTAGTGTTCATCAATGAACGACACGGAGGCCGTCGCACCCGCGGTCAGGTCGATACTGGAGCGTGCAGACGAGCGCGGTGGTGGGGAGCGCATCGAGGTCGAGCCGCGGTCACTGCCGGCGGCGCTCGAACACGCCGCGGGCGAGGGGCGTGTGCCGGTGATAGCAGAGATAAAGCCAACATCGCCGACGACCGACGGTGAACACGGCGGCGACCCGGTCGAACTCGCCGAGGCGATGGTCGCGGGCGGGGCGGCCGCGCTGTCGGTGCTCACCGAACCGGAGCAGTTCGGCGGGAGCCCTGAGGACCTGCGCCGTGTCCGCGAGGCGGTCGACGTGCCCGTGTTGCGAAAGGACTTCCTGCTCTCCGAGTCACAGCTCGACACCGTCGCCGCGGATATCGTCCTGCTCATCGCGCGGTTCGTCGAGGACCTGCCGGGGCTGGTCGGGGCCGCACGCGACCGGGGGTTCCAGGTGCTCGTGGAGGTCCACAGCCGCGAGGAGCTGAGCCGGGCGCTCGACGCCGGTGCCGACATCGTCGGCGTGAACAACCGCGACCTGTCGGAGTTGGTCGTCGACCTGGAGACGTTCGGGTCGGTTGCGCCCGCGGCGCCCGCAGAGGTGACACTCGTCGCCGAGAGCGGTATCGGGACCCCCGTGGACGCCCGACAGATGCGTCAGGCCGGCGCCGACGGTCTGCTCGTCGGGTCGGCGATACTGAACAGCGAGACCACCATCGAGGAGACCACCCGCCGGCTGACGGCGGCGACCGGACCCACAGAGACAAATCCGCCGGGCGCGGAGGAAGAAACATGAGCACCGATGGAACCTTCGGCGAGTACGGCGGCCAGTACGTGCCGGAGGCGCTGATGCCGGCGATCGAGGAGCTGAGCGACGCCTACGAGCGGTACGTTCTGAACAACGAGAACGGCTTTCTCAACGAGTTCCGCGAGCGACTCGCCGACTTCGGCGGCCGACCGACACCGCTCGGGCGGGCCGATCAGCTCTCGGCGCGCTACGACCGCGAGGTGTATCTTAAGCGCGAGGACCTCCTCCACGGCGGGGCCCACAAGCTGAACAACGCGCTCGGGCAGGTGCTGCTGGCGAAGTACATGGGCAAGGAGCGCATCATCGCCGAGACCGGAGCCGGCCAGCACGGTACCGCCACCGCGATGGCGGCGGCCCATCTTGATATGCCCTGTGAGATATACATGGGTGAGACCGATATCGCGCGCCAGCGACCCAACGTCTTCCGGATGCGCACGAACGGTGCGACGGTCACACCGGTCACGACCGGGCGGGGCACACTGAAGGAGGCCATCAGCGAGACGATGCGTGACTGGGCGGCCACCGTAGAGGAGACCCACTACGTCATCGGGAGCATCGTCGGGCCACACCCGTTTCCGGCGATGGTGCGGGACTTCCACGCCGTTATCTCCGAGGAGGCCCGTGAACAGATGCTGGAGACGGCCGGTCGGCTCCCGGACGCGGTGCTCGCGTGTGCCGGTGGCGGGTCGAACACGATGGGCATGTTCCAGCAGTTCCGCGACGACCCGGTCGACCTGTACGCGGTGGAGGCCGGCGGTTCGTCGTTAGCTGTCGACGAGGACGCGGGTGTCGCACCGAACTCCGCCACCCTCTCGACCGGTGACG
>ERZ1034569.105-NODE-105-length-30233-cov-10.486812_pt1 | contig 30233 bp, 27 predicted proteins | sample MGYA00520706_ERZ1034569 | MGnify/ENA primary metagenome ERZ1034569 (study PRJEB33760, sample SAMEA4777722) | hypersaline lake metagenome | biome: hypersaline environment; feature: brines | place: Spain | collected 2014-08 | depth 0 m ...
AGGCGAACATCAGATTTCATCTGTCCGGAAGGACCGGAGGGGTGAAATCCTCATTCTTCCTATTCAAAACCAATGGACAGGTATGGATAAACCCATTGTTTCCATGATTTCGATAGAGTGATTTGAGCCGTCACCATGCCAGTTTAGATAGCACAGGACGTTTCAAATCAGCGTAGATAAACAAAAAGTAGGCTGCTATTTAACGACGTTGATACAGTCATGCTGTGAGCTTCATTATCATACAGTAGAGACAATGAGCTGGGTGTTTGCAACAATTCTCGCGTGGTCTCACTTATAATGGGTGTTTATAAGGAAGCGGCCGGTTATTTAAAGTATAAATGAGCGCGCCAGCAGATTCAATAGAGATACAGAATGTTGTTGCATCTACGGGAATTGGTCAGGAACTCGACTTGGAGGCATTAGCTGAAGATTTGCCAGGTGCAGATTTTAATCCAGATAATTTTCCAGGGCTGGTATATCGAACACAGAGTCCGAAGGCGGCCGCTCTTATTTTTCGATCAGGGAAGATCGTGTGCACAGGGGCAAAGTCGATTGATGATGTACACGATGCGCTTGGAATTATCTTTGAGAAACTTCGGGGACTAAGTATCCCTGTAGATGCAGAGCCAGAGATAACAGTTCAGAATATTGTTTCAAGTGCCGACCTCGGACACAATTTGAATCTCAACGCATTGGCCATCGGACTTGGACTTGAGGACGTTGAGTACGAACCCGAGCAGTTCCCAGGATTAGTATATCGAATGGACACACCGGAGGTCGTGATATTATTGTTTGGTTCGGGAAAGATCGTGATAACAGGAGGAAAGCGAACCAGTGATGCGAAAACGGCTGTCATAGAGATAGTAGAGCGAATTGATGACTTGGGACTACTCGGGTAGTGTCTTCATAAAGCTCTAAGCACAACTAGAGTGATCGATGAATACAATGAAGCGGTAAACCAATATCGCGTCTTTTTCACGTCTCACACATAACGAGAAGATGTTTTGCAGTGACAGACTAACAGCACGCATGAGCGACAGCGAAGATTCCAGTACACAATCTGATTCATCAGAGACCATCGTAGCAGCATCAGATAGTGTCGACAACGTGTCAGTAGAGACGGTTTATTCAGTTCTCAAGTCAGAAGCTAGTCCATTGGTAAATGCGTCTAAGTTAGCAAAGTACACAGGGCTAACGCAATCAGTCGCTAGTGACGCGTTGATGTCACTGGTTGAAGCTGGAGTGCTTGAGCAGATGAACCTTAGCCGCGACCCGACGGTCTATTACCCAACGTCGTTAGGTGAAATAGCGACGCAAGAACGAGTTACTGTCTTTAGCCAGCGACACGAAATTGTCGTTGACAGTCCCACACAGTATACGCAGGCACAACTGGCTCAATTTGCAACGCTGGTTGATTCGACAAAGGAGAGACCTGCAGAACAGCTCTCCGCGTCAGCAGATAAGACAGTCACACGTCGTGCGTCGACTCGGGGGTATCTGTACCGGATTCGCCAAGAGGACGTATGGCAAGCGCCTTTTGAGACGCTACCAGACTTACTAAACGCGATTCGCGAGGTGGTGCCAAGGCGACAGCCTTCGTTGGAAGAGTGGATTAGCTCACAGTGGAAGCGTGCCCACGAATTTCGTCTTTATACACATCCAGACGAGTACGTAGTGCTTGAGGCAGGCACGGAGAGTTTAATGGGAAACGTAGCAAGGCAGAAGCTCGACACAGAGTCATTAGTTGCACCGATTTCAGATACTGAAAGTTGGGTCCGCGATGGCGCAGTGGCGACTGTCAAACGAACGCTATTTGAAGCCGGATACCCGGTTGTTGATGACCGAGAATTGGACGAGGGAAATCCACTTGAATGTTCGCTGAGCGTCGATTTGCGTTCGTATCAATCATCGTGGGTGGAACAGTTTCTTGATGTTCGCGCAGGAGTGTTAGTCGCTCCATCTGGATCTGGAAAAACAATCGCTGCACTGGGTGCGATGAGTGAGATTGGAGGAGAGACACTCATATTAGTCCCCTCAAGAGAGTTGGCTCGACAGTGGCGCAGAGAGATCACGACACATACAACACTGTCAGACGAGACCATCGGTGAGTATCACGGTGGCGTCAAATCGATTGAGCCCGTAACGATCGCTACTTATCAGACCGCTGGGATGGACCGCCATCGAAAACTGTTTGACTCCAGGCGCTGGGGATTGATCATTTATGATGAGGTCCACCATATCCCTTCAAAGGTATTTCGCAGAAGTACGACGTTACAGGGGAAGCATCGGCTCGGATTATCAGCCACACCAGTTCGAGAGGATAAAAAAGAATCTGAAATTTTCACTCTGGTAGGCCCGCCAATAGGAATTGACTGGTCAGAGTTGATTGAGGCTGGGCATGTGCGTGAGCCACAGGTAGAAATTAGATATCTCTCGTGGCAGGATGACTTAGCACAGAACGAGTGGGCTAATGCAGACGGAAGACAAAAGAGACGGTTAGCAGCGGAAAATCCCGAGAAAATAACTCATATATCGAAATTACTCGCTGACCATGCAAGTGCGCAGGTACTCATTTTTGTTGAATGGCTGGACCAGGGTGATGCAATATCTGAGAAACTTGAGATTCCATTTATTAATGGTGAAATGCCACATCGAGAGCGAGAGCGGATTTTTGAATCGTTCAAAGCAGGTGAACTGTCAACCATAGTTGTTTCTCGCGTTGGCGATGAAGGAATTGACCTTCCAAACGCTGACATGGCTATCTTGGCCTCCGGATTAGGAGGATCACGAAGGCAGGGAGCACAACGGGTTGGCCGAACAATGCGTCCGGCGGGGAGCTCAATTGCGTACGTCTTGGCGACTCGTGGAACGAGAGAAGAAGAGTTCGCGCAGAGACAAATGCAACATCTCTCGGAAAAGGGCATTCAGGTAACCGAACAGATTATCTGAAATCACCGCTCGTTTGATTGTGAGAACCGCAAGACGGTGCATCATCTTCGTAATGAGCAGACACACGCTCAGTATCTGTTGTGTGTAAGTCGTCTATATGATTGGAGACGTTGTGATTCGCTGAGCGAGGGTTGGTGACAATCGTTGTTTGAGTTTTTGATAATTGGAACAGAATCTCACTGCTTGTGGTTGGTGTCACTGTCGTATATGCGAGTAGTGCATCGATGCGCCAAGTCCACTGCACTGCATTGACTCAAAATCCAAGCGAGGAAGACGTATCAGTGGCCAAGTAACATTCGCGGCTGTGTAGAGTGGTGTCGTTCACATATGGGATATTGTATTAACTGAGAGCTATGATAACGTTTAAATCGTCCAGCATGACTACTAGCTATTGAAGCCGCCCTTAGCTCAGCCTGGTAGAGCAGCCGACTGTAGATCGACTTGTCCCCCGTTCAAATCGGGGAGGGCGGACTTTTTTACCAGTCGATTCGAATCCGGGCGGTCGTGCGTTCGCGCATATCCGAGACGTATTGGGAAATGGAGAAGTTTTCGGCCCGAAGCCGCGTACTGTTGTCAGACGGGGTGCAAGCCTTGAGTGGGCATTTTTATACAGCGCGTTGAAGTCGGTGGCAGAGAAAGAGGCCACCCCAATTCCGAAAATTGGTCTACTGAGGGTACAGACATATGCGACCAAGATAAGTTCAAGTCTGAATATCCGCCAGACGTGCTATATGGGAAACACGCCGTGAAGGCCACCCGGTTGTCATAGTTGCTATGACGTCCTCTTTTTATTCACTGAGGTTGAATTTCCAGTCAGAAACCACACAGAACCGTTCAAAGTGGTGCTGTCGAGTCTCGTTTTGTGGTCTCTGTATGTAACGACTGTCGAAACAGTATATCGGAGCAGTGAAACGCTCTTGTCACGGGTTTCGTCTCAACCTGTGCGACCTCACATTCTGACTCATTAGTCTCATTCATGTGGCATAGCGAGGAGGGATGAGTCAGCATCAAGGATACAAATTAGATGACTACTGGAGTGGTCTGAATGATATTCTCTTCGAAGTTGGGAATACACTGACCCATTGAGACGACTACCGAGCTGCTCTTCGCCCGAGAATAAAGACGAGGAGGGCGAGCATTACTGCTCCGAGTCCTGTCTCGACAGTCGTTAGGAGTCGACCAACACCGACAGGCTGGAAGTCACCGAAACCGAGTGCTGTGTACGTCAGTGTTGAGTAGTAGAGTGAGGTGAGAATCTTGAGTGGATTCGCTGCGATCCGCGCGTAGGTGACCGGTTTGCCACCTTTGGGTTTGATTCCTCCGACGAGTGGGTACAGGAATGCAAACGAGAGGATAATGCCCAGGCTGTATCCGATGACCCGCCATGGGCTTTCGCCGTAGAGCAGTGTTACCTGTGCCACCTTTGCTCGGCTGCCCTTTGCGACATTAATAATCCATTCGAGAGGGTTGTCTGCATCTGACGCACTGTCCCAGTACTGCTTTTGTTGAAGATCCTGACGACGGACGAATGAGCGGGCTTGCAACCGAGGGCGAGCATGTCTGCCACCGAGTTCTTCCAACGCTCGATAGACACTCTTAGCGCTATCAATATCCTTGTCGCCGTTCTCACCCTCGTAGTTGTGATCATAAACACAGTATCGTTTCTTTCGGAGCTTTCGAAGCGTTTCTCGGGCAGAGCGACTACCCCCAATTTTATTATTTGACTGAGAGCCAAGGAATCGTGTTCCTTCGTCCACCCGTACATCACCGAGGATAGTTCCAGAGAGTCGTGCTCCGCGAAGATCTGCATTGAACAGTGTGGCTCGGCTTAAGATGGCATTCTCAAAATTAGCGCCTCTCAAAATTGCATCGGTAAATGTGGCATGCGTCAAATCAGCGCCATCGAATCGGCCGTCGACAAGGGTCTGAGCAGTGAAATCTACTCCTTGAGTGAACTCTGCGCGAGTAAAGATGGCTTTTTGATTGAAATCCGTCTGTGAGAAGTTAGTCTTCTGATTGAATACTACATTTGAAAAGTCGATATTTCCCTCAAAGTTCACACGGAGGAAGTATGCCTCAGTCAACTCTACCCCTGAGAAGTTAGTCTCTTGTTCGAACTCCGCGTCTGAGAAGTCAACCTTTTTTCCGAAACCCGCATTTCGGAACGAAGCCTTTTGATTGAACTCCGCGCTCCTGAAGCCGGTATATGCCCCAAAATTCACATTCCTGAACTCAGCGTGCGCATTAAACACTGCGCCGCCGAAGAAAGCCTCCTGCCCGAAATCCGCACGTCCAGTGAGATCACCAAAAGTAACCTGACTCTCGAACTTCGCCCCAGAGAAGGAAGCCTCTTGATTAAATTCCGTCTTGAGGAAGGAAGCGTTTCCCTCGAATTTCGCACCTCCGAAGTCAACCTCTCCCACAAACTCCGCCCCCTGGAAGGAGGCGTTACCCCCAAAATTCGCCGCTTCTGATTCTATGAATCTGAAACTACCAAAAGAAGCGTCTCCACCGAACATCACATTCCTAAAGTCAGCTTCTCCGCCGAACTCCACACTCTGGAAGGAAACCTCCTGCTCAAATTCAACACCTGAAAAGGACACGTCTCCCCCAAATGTCATATCTCCGAAGTCTGCGCTCTCACAGAACTTCGCGTACGACAATGCGATATCTGTATCAGCACCTGAAAGGTGTGATTGACTCCCTGTCCGTGCGGCTTCTCCAAGTCCAAACTCACCAAATTCTGCAGCGAGAAACTGCGATTTTCCTTTGTGTGGATTACTTGCGGTGCTTTCAATTCGGTTGAGCAGCGCTTTCACAACTTCTACATCATCTTTCTTATCAACTGAACGATGGAAAATGCAGTGCTCCCGACCTTCATCAGCTTTGTGTGGACAACTCCACTTTTGATCAACAAGGCACTCTTCTCCTTGTTCACCACCCCATGTCTCTGGGGCGTCTGGGTCAAGCACATATGCGCAAGTGCTATCAGTACCTGACATGCCTGTTTGAAGCGGTCGTGATTCCTTCAAACCGGTGAAGAGGAGGTCAATTGACAGCGTGGTATGAGCAAAACCGGAGCTTGAAGAATGGATGTTAAGATATCTGATTTAGGATATCTTTCCAATGTGTTTTGACCACAGTTCGTCGTACAGTCCATCTTCAATCGCTAATAGATCCTCGTGTGAGCCCTGTTCCACGATTTTCCCACTATCAAAGACGAATATTTTGTCAGCATTCCGTATCGTTGAGAGTCGATGTGCGATAATGATGGTTGTTCTATCTTCTGTCGCCTCGTTGATTGCGGTTTGAATTTTACTCTCTGTGATGTTGTCGACGTGGCTAGTCGCTTCATCTAGTACAAGCACTTCTGGGTCAGAGAGGATCGCCCTAGCAATGGCTACACGCTGCTTTTCGCCACCTGACATCCGACTTCCGGACTCACCGAGGTCTGTGTTGAGACCGTCTTCCATGGCTGCGATTGGGTCTTGGAGTGCAGCTTTCTCAATCGATTCATCGAGTTCTTGTTTGCTCGCTGTGATATTTCCATATCGAATGTTATCTTCCAACGTCGAGTCAAAAATGTATGGTTGTTGTTCAACATACCCAATATGGTCTCTCAGGCTCTGCGGATCGTATCTGGAGATATCTCTTTTGTCAACTCGTATTGTTCCAGCGTCAGGGTCGATAAATCGTAGTAATAACCGAATAAACGTGGTTTTTCCTGACCCTGATCGACCAACAATACCGATTGTTTCCCCAGAGTTAATTTCGCAACTGACCGGACCAAAGAGAAATGTGTCGTCCTGATCTGTGTCAGATTCGGATTCGGTGGTAGTTTCGTTTAGTTGCTTAAGTGGATCCGTCTCATCAAAGGAATACGAGAAGGTCACATCTTCGAACTGGACATCTCCGTTGATTTTACGAAATTCATTTTCGAACTGTTTCGTATCTTTGAGTTGTGTTTGGATGATGCTATACACTCTGTCAGCAGAGGCTTTTGCATCCTTGTACTCATCTACGTACGAGCGGAGACTCGTAGCAGGTTGAATGAGAAGCGTCGCATTCGTGAAGAACACAGCTAATTCTCCGGTCGTCAGTGGCTGAGTGAAAAACAGTGGTGGACCGTTGATGACCCAGAATGCACCGACGGAAAGCACAAGAAAACTACTAAAACGTGAAGTAACTCCGAAGACTTGCGCGTACGAGAGCCATGTTTTCGATACTGCCAAACGTGTATTTTGCACTCGCTCTGAGGCTTTCTGTACTCGTTCGATTTCTCTTTCTTCTGCTACATATGAACGCACTGTGAGTATCCCCCGAATACTAGAAGAGAGCTGTTCGGTGAGAGAAGCTGAGCTTTGGCGTGTCTCTTGATACAACGGCTCAATTACGGTGTTGAATCTGAATGCATACCATCCGATAAGAGGGACAGGTGCAAGCAGTAGCATTGAGAACTGCCAATTAAGTGAAAATAGCACGACACCAGTGGTCAGTACGTTTACAATATCATTTGAGACTCCAGAGAGGACAGTTCTTGGGAGGTCACCAACCTGCTTTACATCTGACTCGATGACACTCAGATACTCACCCGAGGAGCGCTGAATAAACCGTCGTGGATGAAGTTCCTGAATGGACTCATAACAATCAACTCGAACACTCTTTTGGAACGACTCTTTGAATACGTCCCATACGTACCCTGAGATGAATCTGAATGTCGCAATCAGAAATATCGAGATGAAAAACACTATGCTTACTTGAGTCGTCCTCGCCTGTGCTTCGGCGGAAAGCAGTGAGTCAGCAAATGGGAACTGTGATTGTGTCACACTCGGATCGATAACCTCAATCACGAGTCCGAACGCGACCTGGGGAATCTGTGTAAGCGCTGTTCCAATCGCTCCCGAGACGACAGCGATGAGAATATACTTTCGATATTTCGCCCAGTGTGAGAGATACATCCAAAATACAGAGTTATATTTTAATTGTTCTGAGAGATTTCTCAAAGACATGTAGACAATAATGAAGAAGGACTCCTCGCCGAAGCGTCTTCTTGCCATGCGATAGGTAATGGAGCTGCGCTAAAATGAAGACGACTTCACGTCAGCATCTCATGATACCTCCGAATCAGTCTCCGAGGTCATTTGTCGCTGAGAGACTTCACAGGCATAGCTGCGAGAGTATGAGGTGAGTGATTCCTGGGTGAGTCGGAGTCAGCCGTGCTCACGAACCTTCGATGACTCTGGTAGAGAGGTAGCAATGTTTGTGGCAAATTTATCCGATAGCCACGGCGGTACCAGAGGAAGTCTCTAAGGATAATATGATGGACGACGAAGTCATGCGCACGATACAGTGGTTAATCAACCGCTGGATGTCGCTGGACTCCGACTGGCAGGGACTGTTCGTTGGAGCGGCTATTCTTGTCTTGATCAATTTGACTCATGTTACTGTCCCATGATACATGAGTTGAGTGAAGTCACTCCCGGTATTATTTTCTTGTTTTTGGGAGCAGTGATAGCGCGAGGGATGTCATCAGTAGTTGGACTAAATGAACTGCTCCTTGCTATCGGAATTGGAATCACCTTCACACACACTGTAGGGATCCCGCAACGTGGTCGTGCTGGAATAAAGACACATAAGATTTGGCTCGCTGCAGGAATCGTCCTGCTTGGCGCATCGTTAACTATCAGTGATATCAGTGAAATCGGCACTGAAGTCTTAATCTTACTCGCCGGAGTGGTCTTGTTCACACTCACCGCTGTTGAGTTGATTGCTCGATATCTCACAGACGTCACTGAGAGATTTGGTTCTCTCCTCGCTGCTGGGACTGGAATCTGTGGGGTATCTGCTGTCGTTGCAGTCGGCGGTGCAGTACGTGCTCGAAAGACACAGATTGTCTATGCCGCTGGTGTCGTGTTGCTTATGGATGCGATTACGATTATCGTTTATCCAATTGTCGGGAGTATATTTGACCTCTCAGATGTTGTATTTGGCGTGTGGACGGGCATAAGTATGCTCTCCACTGGGCCGGCGATTGCTGTTGGGTTCGCTTACTCAGAAACGGCTGGTCAGTGGGCTACCATCACAAAACTCGGTCGAAACGCATTAATTGGAGTCGTCGCACTTGGGTATGCAACAGTGTATACACGGTCCCAGGCCGATAGTTCGCTCTCACTGAGTGTGATATGGGCGAACTTTCCGAAATTCGTGTTTGGATTTTTGATCCTCGTCATCTTGGCAAGTGCCGGTCTGTTCGCACCAGCCCAGCAAGACTCGATATCGAACGCCGTCGACTGGCTTTTCCTATGCGCCTTTGTTGGTCTTGGAACCGAAATTCAGATCAAGGACCTCCAAGAAGCGGGTGTTATTCCTGTAGCGATTGTATTTGTCGTGATGTGTCTGACGAGTGCTGTTTCACTTAGCATGGCAGTATTGATGTTTTGATTGGCTGTGGTAATACCAGTTTGACGTCGTGACTCGTCTTTATTTTACGTCTCGTCTTCGAGGAGAGCCTTCGTCGTCCGGTGTCGTCCGCGAAACATTGCTTCAAATCCAATGAGTCCAAGTACAGACATTCGACGACCTAATCGACCGCCAGGAAGTTGATATTCGACCTGGTCGTCAAGAATCGTCTGCTCTCCATCGGCAAAGAACCGATGTGTGTGTTCCCACTGCTGGAATGGTCCACCAATCATTTTATCGATGAAGTAACCAGTCGTGTCGTTTCGCTCGCGAGCAATAATGCGTGACACCCAGTGTTGCCGAGGGAGAACCCCAAGCGGGCGCATCGACATCTCAATCTCGCTGTCACGAACGAGTGTTTTGCTCTGTGCGGCCGATGGCTCAGGATAGTGGACGGAATCAATCGAGAGAAACATCCACGATGGAGTGAGTGCTTCTAAACCGCTGATCTGAGAATGGAACTCCCAGACCTGTGAGAATGGGGCCTCAACTGTGGTTCGACGGTGATAGACTGTCATACATGTGTCTCGTGAGGATGGTAAAAAAGCGCCGTGACATGCCTCACGAACTCGAAATAAAGCACTCGCTCCCGAACAGTGCTCCTGAGTACACCTTGATACTGACGAGACTGCTCGGGAGCTCAACAGTCGTTGGCAATCTGATTAGTATATATCTGCGAACTCAGATCACGCTTGGCTCCCAGTCGATGCGTTCCATTTCGAATCCGGAAAGTCACAGTGCCAACAAGTATGAGCCAGCAGATACCAAAGACAGGAATCAGTCCGTGGAGCTCAAAAAGCTGGGCTCAAGCTGTCTATTCCGGCGTTCTGCGTTGACGTGCGATCGAAACGCATCAATATTGACGTCCTGTTTTTCATTCTCAAATCGATCTCGAACCGAGATCGTGCCTGCCTCCTCTTCATCACTACCAAGGATAATCATGTATGGAATACGGTCATCCTGCCCAGCACGAATCTTTCGAGAGAGCGTGCGAGTTTGGTCATCAATTTCCACTCGAAAATCATCGAATTGATTCTTGACTCGGTGCGCATAGCCCAGCTGATCATCGCTAATCGGGAGAATCCGAATCTGCTCCGGCGCCAGCCACAGCGGGAACTTGCCGTCGAAATGCTCTATCAGTACCATGAAGAACCGCTCATAAGAACCGTATAACGCACGATGAATCATCACCGGCTGGTGATCTTGGTTATCTTCGCCTGTATAGCTGAGATCAAACCGGTCTGGCATGTTGAAATCCAACTGCACTGTCGGTCCATCCCAGTTACGGCCGAGCGCGTCCTCGAACGCAAAGTCTATTTTTGGTCCATAAAAGGCTCCATCACCCGGTTCAAGATCATAGTTTATCCCGCGAGATGTGAGTACTGTTTCGAGTTGGGACTCGGCCTGTTGCCAAATTTCATCACTGCCAACAGACTTCTCTGGCCGTGTGGCCAGCGCAACCTCAGCATCGAGTCCAAACGTATTCAGTACCTCTTGAATACTCTCGATTACTTGTGTGACCTCCTGCTCAATCTGTTCGGGTGTGCAAAAGAGATGCCCATCATCGATGGTGAACGCCCACACACGTGAGAGACCCGAAAGCTCTCCGCGTTGTTCTTTTCGATACACCTTTCCATCCTCATAGTACCGAACCGGGAGGTCACGGTATGACCACGACTGCTGATTAAAGATTGTTGCATGCCCTGGGCAGTTCATTGGTTTTAATCCGTACTCATCATCACTTACATCGAGTAAAAACATATCATCGACGTAGTTCTCATAGTGTCCTGAGACTTTCCATAGCTCTGTTTTGAACAGGTGAGGTGTCTCAACTGGTTCGTAACCTGCATCAATGTTGAGTGATTCCGCATATGAAGACAGTTCGTTGAGGATTTTCTTTCCGTTCGGATGATAGAGAGGCAATCCGGGTCCAGTCACATCAGGGATGGAGAATAATTCGAGTTCCTGGCCGATTTTTCTGTGGTCCCGCTCCTTCGCCTTCTCTCGTCGCTCAAGATACGCCTCCAGCGCGCCTTCAGTTTCGAATGCAGTTCCAGAAACCCGTACCAGCATGTCGTTGTCTTCATTGCCGCGCCAATACGCAGAGGATATGCTCAGTAGTGTAACTGCACCAATATCACCAGTTGATTCCACGTGTGGTCCCTCACAGAGATCAATGAACTCGTCTTGCTGGTAAAACGAGACCTCATCCTCGTCGGCAGCCTCAGTTTGAAGAATATCTCGCTTGTATTGATTATCTGCATAGATCTCGAATGCCTCTTCGCGGGTTTTCGTCATTCGTTCGATGGGATAATCAGCGTCGATGATATCCTTCATTTCTGCCTCGATATCGTCCACTGCCGATTCATCAAGATCGACGTTGGCAATATCATAGTGAAATCCCTCATCTGTTGGAGGACCAATGGTTAATAATGCTTCAGGATACAATCGTTTGAGTGCCTGTGCAAAGACGTGCGCTGCAGAGTGGCGGAGAACACGACGGTACTCATCACTCTGGTCAGTGACGATTTCGATCCGCGCCCCATCATAGACTGGCGTCTGTTTCTCAACCAACTCTCCGTCAACTTTCCCAGCAATTGTATCCCGGCCTAACCCCGGCCCGATTTCATATGCAACATCCTCAACCGTCGCACCCTTGGAGACGGATAATTCTGCACCATCAGGGAGCGTCACTACGATTTCGCTCATATCGTGATTGAAGTGAGGTCATGAATAAGTGTTTTCGAGTCACGATCACACAATGGTTGTCTGACTCAAACTACTTGTTTCCGGGGCGTTTAACCGACCTCATCAAGTGGATAGCATATGCAATTTGAGCGGCAGAGTGGTGTTTTTCTCCACATTACTGCACTGCCGGGTCCGCATGGAATCGGCGATCTTGGTGAAGGTGCTCACGAATATATTGACTGGTTAGCGTCGGCGAATCAATCAGTATGGCAATTTTGTCCAATCGGCCCAACAGCCTCTATACACGGTGATTCCCCGTATCAGTCCTACTCCGCATTTGCCGGAAACCCGCTCCTCGTGAGTCTGGATACACTCAGCGAACAAGCATATTTTTCGCTCAACGATGTGTCGATTGATGCACCTGATGCAAGACATGAAGTTGAATATGACGCGGTCCGAGAGTTCAAGACCGCAGCTCTCCGGACGGCCGCAGAGTCATTCTTTGACGAGTTTGGCCCTACAGAGTCATTCGGACGCTTTTGTGAGTCACAATCAGCGTGGCTAGATGACTATGCTCTATTTATGTCGTTGCACGATGCTCTTGAAGGTGCGTGGACGGAGTGGCCAGAGCCGATACGAACTCACGAATCAGCTGCGGTTGAACACTATCGCAACGAATTAGAGAGTGATATTGCGTATCGAAAGTTCGTTCAGTTCGTATTTGATCGCCAGTGGCGAGAGCTGCACCAGAAAGCCACAGATGCCGGAGTAACACTCGTTGGAGATCTACCGATATATGTTGCTCTCGACAGCGCAGATGTCTGGGCTGACCCCGAAGCATTCGAATTAAATGACGCACATCAACCATCTGCGGTTGCTGGAGTCCCTCCGACGGAGAGCGATGCGGGCCAGCGATGGGGGAACCCACTGTATGATTGGGAGCATCTGCGTGAGACAAACTATGAGTGGTGGATTTCGCGGTTGGAGCGCCTGTTTGAGCTTGTCGATATAACACGAATTGATCATTTCAAAGGGTTTGAATCGTTTTGGTCAATACCTGCAGATGCAGACTCACCGGGTGCAGGTGAGTGGAAGTCTGGGCCTGGTAAGGATTTTTTCGATACCGTAGCAGCGAGGCTTGGGCAGCTACCGTTTATTGTTGAGGATCTTGGGCACATTGACCAGTCTCTACATGAGCTTCGCGAGTCTCTGAACTTTCCGGGAATGCGTGTCCCACAGTACGCAGATTGGTGTCAGGAAGGTGATATGTACCAGCCGATGCATTACCCCCGACAGTGTGTGGCCTACACTGCAACGCACGATACGAATACAACTGTAGGATATTATAATTCGCTCAGCGCCAGACAGAGAGACTGCCTTCATTACAATCTTGGAATTGATGGACATGAAATTAACTGGTCACTCATTGACGCTGTGTGGCGATCTGATGCTATCATCGCTATGACCACTATGCAAGATATTCTTGGTCTTGACTCCCATGCACGGCTCAATACTCCAGGGACGGCCGTCGGGAATTGGCAATGGCGCTGTACCTCTGAGGGACTGAGTGACGCACTCGCAGGACGACTGGCAGCACTGAGCGCAGAGCACATCCGTGATTAATCGGACAGATAATCTCGGATTGAACACATAGAAAATCAAGATTTCAAAATGTATGTATTACAAACGCAGGCACAGGAGGATCAAGAGTGAGTAAAGCAGTATCATTGGAGTCTGGATCAATACCTCTCCGTGAGATTCCTGGCCCATTTGATCTCCAAGCAACAATCGAGAGTGGTCAGACGTACCTCTGGAATCGACGCGATAATAATATGTTTGCCGGCGGTGCCGTACATGGTGGTTCAGCGTGGTATCAAACCGTCGTTCCTCCAATCGATGGAGTGTCTACGGACTCGGTGGTTATTGAATTAAGACAAACAGACACGGAATTAGAATGGCACGCAAGTGATGATCCGATACCACTCCTGACACATCTACTTCGGCTGGATGATGATCTTAACGATATCTACGCTAAGCTACCCTCTGACTCACTGATAACGAATGCAATCGACGCGTTTGAAGGGATGCGATTGGTCCGAGATCCACCATTCGTTTCACTTATTTCGTTTATCTGCTCAGCACAGATGCGGGTATCACGGATACATCAAATGCAAAAGCGACTTGCGGAGACGTACGGGCAGACGGTCACTGCAGATGGTGAACAGTTTCATGTGTTTCCAACGTCGTCGGAATTGTCAACTGCGACAGAGGAATCTCTCCGTGATCTGAAACTTGGATACCGCGCCCCATACGTCCTCGACACCGCGGAGATGGTTGCACGTGACGAGGCTCACCCTGAGCATGCTGCAACACAACCATACGAACAGGCGCGATCATATCTTACACAGTTCACCGGCGTCGGGAATAAAGTAGCTGACTGTGTTTTGTTATTCGCGTTAGGATATTTAGAGGCAGTTCCACTTGATACGTGGATTCAGTCAGCGATCGAAGAACACTACCCCAATTGCACTGGAGGAACATATGCGGAAACCTCCAGAGCAATTCGTCGTCAACTCGGCGGCGAGTTAGCGGGGTACGCGCAGACATATGTCTTCTATTATCTTCGGAGCAGCGATTAATCGGACACCAATCGTCGAGATACCTACCGTGGAGCCCAAAGTATACTTCTCTTTCCACAACAATTGAGGAGAAAACTGACGAGTTCAGTCGTGGAATGAATCCGATCACACACGACACAGACCCCCTTCGATTGCTGACCGTATTGAACAACTCATTGAGGAGAAGGCCGACGAACTCGCCCTCAACATACGCCGAGTGGCAATCCAGCCTGACCACGTCCACCTGTTCATCACTGGCGACCAGAAACCTGCCCGAACAAAATCATCCAGCAGGTCAAGGACTACACCTCGTGGAATCCCCGCAAAGAGTTCAACTTCGGCCTCCCGTGGCTGTGGACGCGCTCGGACTTCGTCTCCTCTGCAGGCGAAGCATTGAGCCAGATAATAAAGAGTACGTCGAAGCACAGACCGGACAATAACAGTCGTTGGAAATATGACCAGTGTTTATATCCGAAGCCACGGTTGGTTCACCTCGGACGTCCGATTAACCGTTCCGCTTCCGATAAAGAAATCAAATTACCAACAACTGATAACGATGCATCGAGAAGTCACCACCACGATACGGGTCACCACTCGTTCACTGAGCGGAAAGCCCGACTCATCGAACGCGAATACAGCGCGTTCCAAGATGCCGTTCACAGTGACGACGCGAGCCTCTACTCCGCCACCAACCAACAGGCGGGCAAACCTCGGTTGAATACGAACTCACGGCAGGACACCGAACAGCCTGTCGTCCTCCGCAACGATTGCATCACCATCGAACACGACGAGGATACGGTTCTGCCGTCGTGGTAGTTTAAACTCCCTGTCTACAACCCTGAAAAGGAACGCGGGGGATAGCATCTAAGTTCCTGTCCGCGTCCCTGAGAAAGATACACACCTACTCACCGACGAGTGCATCCGCGACTCGGAGTGTGTTCACCGGGCGAGTGGTACGTCCACCTTGTCTGTAGACGGTCTGTGGCTATCGCAGACGGGTACGACGACGTACTTACTGTGGAGGGCAAATGGGTTGCTGTCAGCACATTCCTCTCTGACCGTGGCACAAGTTCCGCGGCGCGGAATTCCGTCGTATTCGGAACACAACAGGCAACTCCCCAAGAGCATCAGGAAGGCAAAGGTGCGTTCGCGAGCGCAGGCCATCAAACGCCTCGGCGACAAGGAGTCCAGAACGGTCGAACACGAACTGCACCGCATGGCGAACGAACTCGTTGCTCGCGGTCGGGAGCGTAACGCGGTCATCATGTTCGGTCATATGACGTGCGCTTCGACAATCATAATCGGCGGTACATGAATACAAGATCTACAAGATGCCGTATGCGAAGATGGCGAACATCTTCACGTACAAAGCCCATCTTGACAGGCGACGGTGCCTGCCCGTGAACGAGTGCGACACGACTGTGACGTGTTGGTGATGTGGGTGGCAGAACACATCGCAGGAAGTGCAGGGGCGTCTCAAGTGTCACAGCTGTGGACTGGACGACAACGGCGACAACCGCGACAAGCATCGACAAACGAGCCGTCGGTAAGAGCATTCAGAGTCCGCTATCGATGGTAGGGCTGTTGTGGCCCAGCCCGAAACGCAGGTCGCACTCAAGGGAACGAACGGTGAGATGGAACCTACGAACTCCTTAGTCGTGGGAGAAGTCACTCTGGTGGTATGCTTTGCAGACACCGGATAGTAGTCGCATGGAACACAGTTTCCACTGGTCGGAACTGGGGATAAGATTGTGTCCCCACTTCTTTGAGTTCGAGACCGTGAGACAGAGAATATTCCACGTCGTTGCAAAATCCTGATCTGCTTGTATGCGTGTCAAGAGCTTGTCGCGTTCGCATTTCTGTCGACGTCACACACACCAGAGGACGAATGGTCAGGTACCTATGGCTGTTTGTGCGTCTCTCTTCGGCACGAACGCGGTCGTTTCTCACCCAATGTATAACTTCGCGACTGTCTCTGAGCACTCAAACGAGTGATACCTGTGTCGGGTTATCGATCATCGCGGAGTAGGCGTGAGATGACGACGGTGTTAATGAGACCGCCGTGTCTCATTCGCATATCAGAATCCCGAACTTGAGAGCGTGACGCAAGAATGTGGCGAGTGTGGTGTTGAGCCAGAGAAGCTGTTGTGCGCAAGTACTCCTGTCCAACCTGCGGGTTTGGAGACTGGTCGCAACGAGAACACCGGCTACAACGTGCTACAACGCGGTCTTTCAGGACGAGGCTTGGGGCGCGCCGAAGTGACGCCTGCGGAGACTACACTCCCCATGTCCGCGAGTGATGAGCTGCCCAACATTGTGGATGCAAGGTGTGTCGTTGAAATAGGAAGTCCTTGAATAGCGAACCGCGTCAGCGGTGAGCGAGTTGGTGAGGCCGTTCACTGGTCAGGTCGCGATTAATATGGCCGGTGAGCGAACCATTGATTGTGGGTGCGAGTATAAGAGTACACGTTATGGATTGCAGAGTCGTTGTTGAGGCTGCGGTCCCCGTGTATGATGTCGAAACGAGTGATGAGGCTATCCGAATAGCTATTTCGAAGACGGGCAAAATGTTAAATCCAGATCTCAGCTATGTCGAGATATCAATGGGGACACGAACATCACCGAGTGGCGAAGACCTCCCTCCTGCGTTTGTCGCTGCTGATGAGGCACTGGTTGCGCTGGAGTTAGAAATGACGGTATTCAATGTTGAACGAGAAGAGCACGCTTCGCGGATAGCGCGCAAGGAGATTGGACAACGACTCGAAAATGTTCCTCTGAAAGTACTCTCTGTGGAGGTCATCCCAGACGAGAATGGGGAAGACGAACAGGCCGAATCAGCCACTGAGAGCCAAGAAAGTGACAATGATGATGAAAGTCTCATTCCTGAGTTTGATGAACTCGTTGAGGACTCATAACGTCAGGTGGTAAAGGCAAATCGAAGAATAATCACTTCAAATATGCCCCTATCATAAATTCTTCAACATAGAAACTCGTTGGCTCTCTGCCTTGATCTCACCCAGCCCCTCAGAAGTTATCCTGTGATTCTACTTTGGATGTGTGTCAACTCGGTTGACACGGCACCCGACGACACAGGATGAGCCATCTTGGGGTAATTGATTCAAGAATCAATGATTCTCGCTATCATGGCGCAGGTCTCCCTCCGACTCCGAAACGCTCGTCTTGCACTACCTGTGAGCGCGGGTTTAAGATCCGGAGTCTAACTTATCGACCTCAGAGAGCGATGTACCATGCTTGGACGCAATTAATTAAATTTACTCAGAAAAAACTTTGACGTCATATATGTTACTGACTGATTGCCCCAGATACTGCTCAGTAAATTAGTCTTTACAGATTTAGTCGGCAGTTGCGGCGACCCGTTCAGATTCTTTATTCTCGATTGACTCGGTGATTCCACTGATCAACTTAAACACGGCTGCTTTGTGGTCTGTCTTGGACTTGTGGATCGAAGTTGGACGGACTCCTAGCTCATCATAAGCTGTGAGTGGCACGTCGGCATCCTCCCAAGTCTCGATCTGTGTGTGTACCTCAGCAAGCAGGCCGTGAAGGTGGATGAGTTCCTGCTTTTTCATATCCATCCATCTGTTGCGACCGGAGGAATATATTACTATCCTGATAACGACTACCATACATGGCTCAAAATCCGGAGAATGGCCCGTCATCTCCGTGAATCTACCTATAAGATGATGATGAATTATTGATGAAACCTTCAGAATCGCTGATACGAATGTTGAGATGGAAGAGCTAAAGATGTATATTTCTCGGATTCAACACTTATTCTATGAACTATGAGGATCAATTAGAACGGGCGCTGGCCGAGACCCCAGATGTCGCTGACTCTGAAAATCGCTTCGAAGTTCCAGATCCAGTGGTTCGAATTGAGGGTAGCCGAACAGTTTGGGAAAATTTTGAGACGACCTATACGACGCTGGCTCGTGACTCCGACCACCTTATGCGGTATCTGCAGTCTGAGCTCGGGACAAGTGCACAAATTGACGACAAGGGTCGTGCTCGATTTACCGGGGATTTCCGGGAGAGTCGAGTCAAAGATGCAGTTGAGGCCTACGCATCTGAGTATGTGTACTGTCATGAATGCGGATCACCTGATACGCAATTAACAAACAGGAGGGGAACAAGTATGGTCAAATGCGATGCCTGCGGTGCACTCTCATCAGTGTCTGAGGTATGAGTACTGAGTTCATATTACCCGAGGTCAGTCTCTATTCCTGACAAGCAGCGTGGAAAGGCAAAGAATACAGCCGTTTGCAATTTAATTGATAGCAGATTGCCGATAACCGTCGTTCGTGAATCGAAGATTCTCGGACGACACCGCAGTCTGCGCAAGCGGGAGCGTAGTGCAGTCGGGAGGGGATAGGATACAGCGTCCCCAGATGTGAGTGCTGGTGTGCAAACGAGAGCTTCGCTCTCGTTCACGCCTGTGGAGACTGCATTCCCTACGGGAGCTGCGGTCATTCCTGCAAAACACGTCATGGAAACGGCAGCAGGGAGTCCAACCCTTAGCGAGCGCGTCAGCGCAAGCAGGGTAGTTCACATGCAACTGCAGAAGCGTGAGAGCGCACGACTGTTTCATTTAAGACTCGATTACTGATATCGTTGTGAACCCGACAGGAGAGAAGAGATAACGCTTGGTGTAAATGTTCTTTTTTATTCGAACTGTTGAACGACCTCTAAATCTCTTTCTGTCCGCATGAATTCAGCGAGTCGTCGGTCAGTTCCGCAATCTTGACACGAGAATGTTTCTCGATGGTCGGGGAGATCTGTTGGGTCTGCTTGCCAGTTCTTTCCGCACTGCGGGCAAAGTAGTCTGACAAATGCTTCAACCATACCAGACGGAGTTGAGGTAGTCAGATAAAAGTTATTTACACGATCATTCGGTTCATATTGGGCTCAGCCCGATTCACTGTTTCACGGTTTGACTACGCGAATAAGCCGGCGCCATCGGCTTCAAGCAGTTCCTTATATCGATTCCTGATTGTGACCTCAGAGACATTTGCTACATCACTCACTTCGCTCTGTGTGACCTTCTCATTCGTGAGTAGTGCTGCCGCGTACACTGAAGCCGCGGCTAATCCGACAGGCGACTTCCCTGAATGGATTGCGGCTTCTTTTGCATTTTTTAACAGCTGTCGAGCCTGTCGTTCTGCTTCGTCAGAGAGATCTAAGTCTGAGGCAAATCGTGGGACGTACTGTTCGGGATCTGCCGGTTCGATTTCTAACTTCAGCTCTCGGACGACATACCGATATGTCCTGGTCAACTCCATTTTTTCGACACGCGAGACACGCTCAATTTCATCCAGCGACCGCGGTGTTCCCGCCTGTCGAGCGGAGGCATACAATGCCGCCGTAGCCACGCCCTCAATTGACCTCCCCGGAAGTAGATCCTCAGCCAATGCTCGTCGATAAATGACCGATGCCGTTTCACGAACGTTTTCTGGCAGCCCAAGCGCAGATGCCATTCGGTCAATTTCGCCAAGTGCCTGCTTCAGATTGCGCTCTTTCGAATCGCGGGTCCGAAAGCGTTCATTCCATGTGCGCAATCGTTGCATCTGCTCTCGCTGTCGTGCTGACAGCGAATTCCCGTAGGCATCTTTATTTCGCCAGCCAATATTTGTTGAAAGTCCTTTATCATGCATGAGATTCGTGGTTGGAGCACCAACTCGTGACTTCTGATCGCGCTCTGCACTGTCAAACGCGCGCCACTCAGGACCACGATCAATTGAATCTTCATCCACAACAAGGCCACAGTCTGCACAGACAGTCTCACCGCGTGCCCCGTCTGTGACCAAGTTACCACTACATTCCGGACAACTCTGTACCTCAGATTGCTCCTCGGTCTCCGCTTCTGAGACGGACTCTGATCGACGGGTCCGCTCTTCTGTCTCGTCTTGTTCTCGGGTGCGTGTGTCGCTCATGGTAGTGAGTATGGGGTGTTTGCTGACTGACTAAAAGTACAAAAAATGTCCGGCCAGCAGACCTTACGGAAGGTAATCAATCAGAATATTTAAACTCTTCGCAGGTCCGCACGTAAAAATTCACTGACGTCGGCATGATTATTTTGCACCACATTCGTCTACGCGCGGCTTCTATCATTATCGAGCAATATAAATATCTACCTATTTCTGTACACCACCGAGATAGGAGACATTAGCTGCAATTTGCTGAGTGGCGGTATCAAAGGTAATTGATTCACAAAGATTCTTCGCGACGTCTTCTCGCCACGACTCAATGGCTGCTTGATATGTCTCATGATGCTGATTGATACTGTGGTCTGCAGCGGTGTGACGTAGTTGATCTTCAATGTCATCAACTGTGGGGATTGGGCGCGTTGAGTCAACGAACGCCACTGGCGAAATATTTATTGGAGATGTTGGCTCAGGAGTTGCCTCACCACTGTCGAGAGATATTTCTGGATCGTTGTTCGGGAGAATGCGGTGAATTCGTGCCCGCATACGAACTGCGAAGGGTGGTGTCACGCGAAGAACAGTCTGTTTATTCCCTCGATTGTAGGATTCAATTGCTGTCAATACGTCATCATGTCGTGCAATCAGCACCTCAATCACAGTGGGATCACTGCTCGTTGGCGGTGATGAGGAGGTCATGGATATAAAGTATAAACCCAGTGAGATTAACTCTCTGATCTCTCCAAATTTGAACTAAGCGATGTATGTCGATACTCCCTCTGATGTGAGTGTATGACCGTTAGCTATCGAGTTGGGCGAGTTCAGGAGCCATTTAGTGTCTGGGCTCTCAGTTGTGAGTATGAGTGAAGAGAATGGAAGTGACCGAAGCTGGATAGCCCAGGCTCACGACCATTCGATTGATGCAGAGGCGACTGCGATTCAAGAGGGCAGTGCAGCGAATCCACGTGACTGGCCAAGAGACGCCGTCGTATCTGGACAGATGGACTCAGAGGCTGAGTATTATGCACGACTTCAGGAAGCTGCTCTTCATGCAGCACAGAGTGCTGTGACGGCAGCATCAACCGCTAATGATAATCAACTAATTCACGCAATTCGCATGTATGATGATTTAGAGCGAACTGCAAACGAATTAGCTGAGCGAGTCACTGAGTGGCGTCTTGCCGTCGAACCCTTCTCAGATACCGATGCCAGAGACATTGAGGCACTCGCATCCAGCACCCCCGAGTCTCCTGCAGAAACTCGGTTAATTGCAGTTGCAAAGCAGGTTATCAAACTCCGAGAGGAGCGCAATAAAGAATCTTCGTTTATTGAGACACACGCCTCAGCGGTGTGTCCTAACCTTGCCGAGATGGCCGGTCCACTGCTGGCTGCCCGGCTTCTCTCGCACGCTGGAGGGCTGGAGCCTCTGGCAAAAACAACCGCCGGCACTGTGCAGGTACTTGGTGCCGAGGATGCTTTGTTCGCGCACTTAAATGGCCAAGCGAGTTCACCCAAACATGGGATTATTTACATCCACCCGGCTATCCAGCAGGCCGTCGAGTCTGAGCGCGGGTCTGCTGCACGGGCACTCGCTGGCAAGCTTGTCATTGCCGCTCGTGTCGACCATTATTCAGGTGAATTCACTCCGTCAATTCACAGTGATTTGGAAACGAGAATGGAGACGATTCACAGTCGCGAGGCCGCGGAGGAGTAAGTATGCTTCCTGATGGCGTTGTGATACACCCGATTGATGGAGAAAAACGGTTGTGTACGGAGGGAGAATCAGTTTATGGAGAGCCGCATGATGACGGCTATCGTGTGTGGGATCGTAGTCGTTCAAAAGTAGCGGCTGTTTTAGCACAGGGCATTGACACTGGCCTTGCAGCAAATGATACTATTTTATATTTAGGCGCAGCCAGCGGCACAACTGTTTCGCACGTCGCAGATTTTGCTGGTCCAACGTATGCGGTTGAGTTCGCTCCAGGGCCAATGCGAGAACTGGTAGCGCTCGCTCAAACTCGTCCGAATATTATCCCGCTACTCAAAAACGTCAAACGTCCAAAAACATACGCGCATGTCGTTGAATCGAACGTTGATTGTATAATTCAGGATGTCGCAACCACAAAGCAGGCCAAAGCTGCCTGTGACAACGCTCAGTTTTTGAGTCCAGATGGAAATTTAATTCTTAGTCTGAAAGCCCGAAGTGAAGATGTGACTGCAGACCCTCACTCAGTGTACGATGCCGCGAGAAATCAGCTCAGAGAAGTGTACCAGATACAACACGAGGCCTCATTAGAGCCAGATCATCAAGACCATCATGTATTTATCGCAACTCTTCAGTCATAAACGGATGCACAACCACGTCACCGACCCCCGCGACATATTTATTTTGTCGCCACGAACCACGTATCGATGGACGTAGGGTCGGCTGATGCCTTTGATCAGATGGGCACTCTCGGTATCGAAGAAGAATTCTATATCGTCAATGAGCAAGCACAGCCGACGGCAGGTATACAAGAGTTGGTGTATGAGAACCCGCCCGGCGGAATCTTAGAAGACCGAGTAGATCACGAACTTTTCCAGTGCACGATTGAAGCACAGACGCCAACCACCCCTGACGTGTCTGCGGCAGAGTCGGCACTTACCGCAGTCCGAGAAGAGTTGGTAGCGCATGCTGCAGATTTTGGGTTCCGGATAGCTGCTGCCGGTTTGCATCCATTAGCTCAGTGGAGGCAACTTGCTCATGCGACGAAGCCACGATATCAATCACAATTAAATCGCATCCAGTATCCACAACACCGGAATCTTACCGCCGGAGTGCATATTCATGTGGGAGTTGATGACGCAGACAAGGCAACTTGGATTGCAAACGAACTTCGATGGTATCTCTCACCACTGTTAGCGTTATCAGTTAATTCACCCTTCTGGAATGGTCATGATACTGGATTACAGTCAGCTCGAGCAAAGATATTCGAGAACCTTCCTAATACAGGCATTCCGACGGAGTTTGCTGATTATAATGCATATAGGAAGCTTGAACGGGCAATGGTGTCATCAGGCTCAATTGCCGACCGAGGCGAACTATGGTTCGATGTTCGACCACACACGACTCATGGGACCGTTGAAATACGTATTCCTGATGCACAGAGCGACCCTGAAATCACACTGGCATTTGTTGAGTATGCTGATGCATTGGTAGCTGATCTTGCAAAACAGTATGAAGAAGGCATGAGACAGAGCAGAATTCGGCGTGAGCTCTTAGATGCAAATAAATGGCACGCAGTTCGATATGGTCAAGATGCGGAGTTCTTCACACGAGATGGTAATGAGATGATCTCTCTCAGAGAATTTGTCGACAGTGAAACTGACCGGCTCGGACTATCAAGGCTCCCAGACCTGTACGCTCGCGAATCAGGCGCAGCGAAACAACGTCGACTATATGAGAATCAAGGTGCGTCCGCGCTCGCAGAGTGTCTCTGTCTCAAGTGATATCTCTTAGCGTCTGAACGGGGTGATCTGTCTGAAATCGACGGAACCTCGCTTGAGGAGAACATATGTCTCAGGACAATAGCCTCACCATCGGCGCGAACGGGAGTCCCAGTCTTAGCGATGACTCTGAATATGGTTTCCTATGATTGAGCACACAGTGAATCCATCCGACAGGGTTGCGGCGGCCCTGTGGACAGATGCACTGCAAGACTGAGTCGAGCTCATCGCAGAAAATAACTGAGCTGAAATGGCTACTCAATTCTCTGTTATAGAGATTCAGGCAGAATACCTGACGCCTCAGGGTTAGGATGAATCCGACAACTCCGACACATCCACCGTCGATAGCACGGGCGGATAGTCCACGCCAACCGGCACTCTTAGCCGAACAGCGTTTATGATAATTTATCAACCCAGAAAATGAGTCGGATCGTCCGGACCTTCGAGGGCGCGATTCCGAACCAGCAACAGGCTCGTGACGACCTCGAAACTCGAATGGGCCGCCTCAAAACTCTGGAACGTCGGTCGCTACTACACGCAAAGATGAAACGGGCGAGATTCCCGATGACAGGGAACTCAAAGCCGAATTCAAAAGCGCGACACGGACTTACATTCTCAATCCAGTCAGCGTAGTGTCGAAGAACTCGCTGAGGCGTTCACCGGCTGGTATCAAAAGATGAAGTCCAATGACCGAGCGAATCCGCCCGGCGAGGATAAAACGGAAACTCCAACCCGCGTTCAACCGCGTCGTTCAGAGCAGCTGGCTTCAACCACGACGTACAGTTCACCCGTGTTCGCCTCTCGAAAGGCCGCAACCTCAAAAAGCACCGCTCGGACTTTAGGCTGTGCGAGTACCAGACTCGCCCCGACGTTGATCTGGCTGAGTGGTACATTCAATCGGCTCGCGCCGTCTCCAAACGCGACGAGTGGCGACTCCAACTCGTCTGTCGCACTCCCATCGACCCGGAACCGCCGGGCGATGAAGTAGCGGATGTTGACCTCGAAATATGCAATTTTGCGGCAGTCTCCTTCGGCGGTAAATCCGTGTTGTGTCCTGGTGGCGCACTCACAGAGGACAAATACGACTCCAAAAAAAACCAACTGCGACGCGCGTCCCGTGAAGCGACTCATTTTGACCGCGAGCGGAGGGTCGCTAGACGCACTTCTTACACGCACTCTCGAAAGCAATCATAGAGGAGTATATCGAACGGGGTGTTGGAACGGTTGTCGTGGACGACCTCAGTGGTATCCGAGAGGACGACAAGAATGACGAGTCCCGAAACTGGGGCGACCACAGCAGTCTCGACTTGGGTGGGCGCTCAACCGCTTTAGGACGCTTCCGGATGACAAGGCCGAACTCGAAGGCATAGACGTGGAATTGGCGTCGGATCGCGACACATCGAAGTCGCATTCGACGTGTAGACACACGGACGACAACCAGCGAGTTGAAGCTGAACTGTACGTGTGCGAGAATTGCGACACGGTTGCGAACGTAGACGCGATGCGGGGAACATTCGATGAAAGGTACTCCAGAGTCTCGCCACGGGTGCGGTGAGAGGCATAACGGCTGGTTGGCACAGTTAGGGGTTCACCCGTTCGACCGGAGTGAGGGCTGTTTCGCCCCATGGGTTGCGAACCATCATATCCTGACTCAGTGGTGCGGTGCTGTGAGATTCCCGCGTCTTCAAGCGTGGGAGGATGCCAATTCTCCAGAAAAGCTTTTGATTAGGTGGCTTCTGGATTCTACTTAACAACAATATGGCCAGTGACGACAATCCTACAGAGCCAGCTGAAAAGCAAGAGGATACCGATGACATGACCGGGCCACGAGCCCGGCTTGAGCGGGAGACTAGTCGAGCAGTTGCTGAGTTCGATGAGGGAATTGTCGATCTTTTGGCCTGGCTATTAGATACTGAGACACGGGCACGTATATACGTCAATCTCCGGCAAACACCACGGATGACAAGTGAAGAAATTGCAGAGGCGACCGGTCTGTACCCAAGCACAGTTCGAGAAGCACTCGCGGAGTTAGCAGAGGACGGCACTGTTGACCGCACGAAACGCGTGAGTGAAGGAGCAGGCAATAATCCATATGAGTATACGGCAATTGCCCCAAGTGAGTTGGTCCGTGAAGTGATCAGTGACGTGCAGTCTGAACTGAATACGATATTTAATTTGGATAATCAACTTCAAACCAGCACCAGAGAGTGTGAGGAAGACGGTGGACCTGTCACGATTTTACTCGACAGTTCGGATAGTCCGCAGTCGGATGATTCCGATCAGTGAGGTCAGTTTCTCGACATCGCTTGATTTGTTCCAACGATGATCTACCTTGTGAACCACTTCGGGGTCACGCTGGGTTGAGAGACGAGTTTGGAGTCATCACGGCACAGACACCCGTCTGATCAAAGTATTCGGCCTGTCCTGGCTGTCGATTAAGATAGCCTGCGTTTCACCCAAGCGTTACTCAACATGGGGTCACAAGATTCGGGAAAACACCTCACGTTATTACGGAAATCGAAGACCTGTGTTCGAGCCTGAGGCTTGTGAGTGGACTCCTGCTCGGATCAACTCACTCAGTAGGCAACAGACCATCCGCGTTCAATATCGCTGATCTTACGACCAGTTGGCACGTGTCGCGTTCATGATCCGACGAGCCAATGCTGAACAAGACGCCACCCGACGGTTTGAATGATGCTATTGTGGCTGTGCAATACATTCCTACCGGGATTTAGACCTAATAACTACGAGGTAAAATCCCACAGCTTGAGCCGTTGAACCCTCGGGGTCGTAACCAAGCAGCTACCGTTGAACACGCGATAGCGTACTTGCGGGCCGAGTTCAAGGAAACGCGCACGCTTGAACTCTCCTCCGGGGAGTCCCACCCCTGAAGCGGCGAAATGAGGTCAACATCCCGGTATTTCACCCTCTTGTTGGCAGGCGTGACGTATTCAACAGTCACTGGTTCACTGGTTGGTGATGATCATCAGTGTCGTTAACAGCGTATGGATAGCTCATCTTCCTCTCACAACGACAAAACTGAGAGGGGCTGACTTTTACGTCTGAGTTGATGCTACTTGTATAAGATGGATGTAGCGCTGGGAGGAACATTTGACCCGATACACGACGGTCATCGTGCGCTATTTGATCGGGCATTGAGCATTGGTAAAGTCACTGTTGGATTAACCAGCGACCAGCTCGCGCCAAAGACACGCACCGCAGATAGATATATTCACCCGTATGAAAAACGGCGGAGACAGCTCGCTAACGAGCTGACAGAAATCTCCGAAAAATATGGGCATGCATTTGAGATACGACAACTGACAAAACCAACAGGGATTGCAACTGAGGCAAGGTTTGACGTCATCGTGGTCTCCCCTGAAACCCGCAGTGGTGCCGAAGAGGTCAATCGGCAACGTGCATTGCAAGGACACGCAGAACTGGATATTGAAGTGGTTCCGCACGTGTGTGCCGAAGATGGAGATCCAATTTCATCAACCCGAATCGTGCGTGGTGAGATTGACCAGCACGGAAACTTAACTCCCAGTGCAGAGGGCCGACGGTCACCCAATCAACGGTGAGTTGTGCTACCAATTTGGGGTTTTAAATCCAGCCTCATCAAGAATTGATTTCCAACGTTGTTGGACGCTCAATCGTGTGACGTTCATTTCGTTGGCGACTCGGGTCTGTGTTCGCTGCTCACCTGCGACGAGGGCCCCCGCATATAGGCTAGCAGCTGCGGCAGCCTGTTTGGAGCGTTCTTTCATAGGTAACTGTGAGAGAAACATATCCTCAGCATTAGAAACAGTCCTATGTTCGAGATTTAGTTCGGTTGCAGCTGACTGGATTTTGTTGAGCCATCGTTTATTTGCCACACGATCACTCGCTCGATACATATAAACAATAGATGACTATTGATGAAAAACTGTTCGGCGAGTCGATCTATGGATACAAACTCAGTAGGTTGGGATCAGTATTGCATGATACGCGATGGTGTATCAGAGCCACAATTAGTCAATAGCGACAGCTTCTTGAGTCCAATTGTCCCACTCATGGATAGGCGCGGGTAGCCAAGCGGTCAAAGGCGCAGCGCTTAGGACGCTGTCCCATAGGGGTCCGCAGGTTCGAATCCTGTCCCGCGCAACTATAAGTTACTCTTCGTGTATACACGTCTTGCGGCTGTTCAGCTTAGACAATGACTCCGGCACGAGCTACACGGGAGATTAACTTGATACCGTGTTGAGTAAGACAGGTCAACTCTTTTTTTGAAAAAGTGAGCGGAGGGGGGATACAGCCGCGCGTTCTGCTCAGTCATGACGTTCAATCATAGAGACGATTGAGACTGTAACAGTGATTGAAGAAGCGTTTCAGTATTGAGCGAAGAAGACAGATTCAAACGCAGTAGAGGGTCTAACTGTCGAACAGGTAAGCTCAGCATCCACGAATCGACAAAACTCAAATTGCAGATATTCGTAAGGAGAGAGCCAGTCATCAGAACACGAGTGTTATCCCAGAGTATTGTGGATGCAAATTCAGTGTGATCAAGAGGTGAGCATGAATATCGCTCCCAACAGGTGTCCCTGCTGAATGGAGCAGCAATCCACAGTTGCCTTGTAGACTGTGGACGCCGAGCTCAGCCACCAGTTTTTACGACTCTAACTCCGACCCTCTGCCGGAAGGACAGGAGTCTGTTATCCAAGCTGCTTCGAAAGATGCGCTGTCAGGCAGATTGAGATAACGAAAGGCCGTTGATACATTCTCTTAGCTGAGCAATTTAAGGAATCTAACATACGGTGAGATGTCGTTCGGTCTGGAGCTATCTTTCACCTATTGGTGCTTTGTTATCTGCTGCTGAGTAGGTCGAATTTAGGTGAGTTGACCCCTGACGCACGCATGCTCTCTGTCAGACGGACTGGTGTATTGATCACTTTACTTATAAGTGACGCCCACAAGATTTTAACCTTCAGTGAGAGTGAATGAGTTCAATGCTGGCCATCGCTGATTTACTGATTGAGACAGATTTTGACATTCAAAACCTCTTTTTATTCACCCCAAGTGGATCACAGTTTCAACGATTTGTTGATAGTGACTTGAGTGAGTCGCTGATTGTTGTCGCCCCAACAAACACTGTTGATTCGGATTCATTCGTGGAGATGCCAATCGAATTTACCGCAGTCCGTGACCAGATTCGATTCGGGGTAGAGGGGGGAATGCAGTTGGATTTTGTTGAACAAGGAGACACAGTCGCATGTGCTCTGTCAATATTTGATAGGCCACTGGATAGTCTCGTACACGTCGTCGTGAATGAAACGATGCGATCTGGATTGTACAACCTCTTCACGGACTCGCGAGCTGAGGCAAACGTCGTGCGCGATGTATTTGAGGTGGCAGTTGATTTGGGCAAGAAAGGACAGAAAGGAAAGCCAGTGGGTGCATTATTTGTGGTCGGCGACGCTGGAAATGTGATGAACAAGTCCAAGGCGCTATCCTACAATCCATTTGAGAAGTCATATGTTCACGTCGGCGATCCGATCGTTACAGTGATGCTGAAAGAATTTTCGCGTCTTGACGGTGCTTTCGTTATTTCAGACGCAGGGAAAATCGTCTCTGCGTATCGATATCTCGAACCAGCCGCAGAAGGGATTGATATTCCAAAAGGACTCGGCGCGCGACACATGGCAGGGGCAGCTATTTCGAGCGAAACAAATGCGATTAGCGTCGTTTTGTCTGAATCCGACGGCTTGGTCAGAATATTCAAAGATGGCGAGTTGATTCTACAGGTTGACCCTGAGGAATATTGAGTCGGGGATGACACCCTCCGCGCCGTGAATGGCGGGAGTCTCGGAAGTGTATATAGAAGTGTTGGAAGCACGTATTGAATCACTGGAAGCTCAAAGCAGCAGTAACGCGAGGATTCTTACAGAGCTTACGCGATTCACTCCCACTGTGTTCGCTTTCCGGTTCCGACAGAGCGTCGGAACGCTCGTTACTCATGAGAAGGGCGGGTTTCTCTCGATATCAAGTGACAGCTCGTTCAACATAAGCACCACAGGATTAGTTGGCATTGAGGGGGAAAAGTATAATTTTAGTAATA
>ERZ1034569.106-NODE-106-length-30166-cov-10.984026_pt1 | contig 30166 bp, 31 predicted proteins | sample MGYA00520706_ERZ1034569 | MGnify/ENA primary metagenome ERZ1034569 (study PRJEB33760, sample SAMEA4777722) | hypersaline lake metagenome | biome: hypersaline environment; feature: brines | place: Spain | collected 2014-08 | depth 0 m ...
GTATTCATATATTTGCCTCAGCTATTCTATAAACCAATCTCTTCCCATATTATTACAGACTCTTGGTAGAAAGTCAAATATAAATGGGCATATGATATCAGTGAAACGCATATGATCAGCGAAAGATTGCCGAGTGCGTATGCTGCTGACTGTTCAAAGAGTACAAGAGGTATCGTAGAGTAATCGGCGGTATGCATATAGCTGATACGATGACAACTCGGGCCAAGGTAGTGTGTCCTGACCATTCAATATCTATTATTTGTACACACATCTTAGAGAGCATCACTCTCATTGTCGAATCTGCAGAGAGTGAGACTGGTGAGTTTGCCGGTGAGGAGATAATACATTGATGATCAAAAAAACAACAGAAGACAGAGGTAACCAATGTGCCTCTGTGTATGATAGAGACTCATCAATCTGGCCCCTGAATGAACGCATACATGAATCGGCGATGACTGCGGTCAAACAGCAACTTACACGTACTAGACAGATTTCTACACACGGTATTCGTGTGATCGCTTCGTTCGCTCCTGACTGGAGAGTTACAGAAATTGGTAGACAGATTGAACTTCAACCCGCGGAGCAACTGAGATGACGCAGAGCGATACCGAAGTGGCACAAGTTACCGAACTTGCAAAGCGACGTGGGTTCTTTTTTGCCGCATCAACTGCATATGGAGGCACCGCTGGATTGTATACATTCGGCCCACGAGGGGCAGCAGTTAAATCAAACGTTGAACATGCCTGGCGTGAGCGATTTACTGTACAAGAGGGTCACTTCGAGATTGAAGCACCCACAATAATGCCCGAACCGGTCTTCGAAGCCTCCGGGCATCTTGATGGGTTTGATGATATGTTGATCAAGTGCTCCGAGTGCAATGCATCTCATCGCGCTGATCATCTCGTAGAAACTGCCACGACAGTTGAGGATGCAGAGTCGCTTCCAGCACCAGAGGTTGAGGAACTCGTTGCACGTTACGAGGTCTGTTGTCCATCCTGTAATGCAGGGCTCGCCGGTGAAGCGGTTGATACATTCAACCTCATGTTTGAGACAGAAATTGGTCCCGGCTTGGGGACACCGGGATACCTCCGTCCAGAAACTGCACAGGGTATATTCGTTGAATTTCCACAACTCAAAGAGTATGCACGGAATCAGCTACCGTTTGGAGTGACACAAATTGGTCGTGCATACAGAAACGAGATTTCGCCACGGCAGAGTATTGTCCGCACCCGAGAATTCACGCAGGCTGAATTGGAGCATTTCATTGATCCCGCCGGTGATGTGCCAGATATTTCAGCGGTTGCAGATGTTGAACTGTCACTATATCCAGCATCCGAGCAGGCGGGTGAAACAACAACATATCGTGAATTAACGGTTGCTGAGGCAGTCGAGGAGTCCGTGATTGAGAACCCGTGGATTGGCTACTACTTAGGGATCGCACACCAGTGGTATGAGAATATTGGAGTCGACATGAGTCGGTTCCGATTCAGACAACATCTTGCTGGTGAACGAGCACACTATGCTGCCGACTGTTGGGATGCAGAGAGCGAGGTGGGTGGCGACTGGATCGAAATTGCGGGATTTGCGCATCGAGGAAACTATGACCTCTCAAAGCACGATACGCACGCGGATGATGATTTCAGTGTCTTTGTGCCGTATGATGAACCAAAAACGGTTGAGAAAGTTATTGTTGAGCCAGATATGAGCGTTTTAGGGCCAGCATTTGGATCACTGGCCAGCGAAATCAGTGAAGCAATCAAGACGCTGGCTGGCCGCGAGCCCGATGCGTTCGATGGTGATCAAGTGACAGTCACTGTTGATGGAACAGACTACACAATTGACGTCGCAGATACGAATTTTCGAGTCGAGACACAGACGAAACATGGCGAACATATTATTCCACATGTGATTGAGCCTTCGTTTGGCATCGACCGAACTGTGTACACACTGCTGGTTCATGCGTATCGTGAGGATGCGATTGATACAGAGGATCGGTCCTACCTCTCGCTGGAGTCCACCATGGCACCAACCACGGTTGGCGTATTTCCACTCGTATCAAACGTTCCGGAGCTGGTTGATCGCACCGAAGCGATTGTCAATTCACTTCGAGATGCAGGATTTAGTGTGATACAGGATGACTCTGGAACAATCGGTCGGCGTTACCGACGCCAAGACGAGATTGGAACTCCATTTTGCGTGACTGTCGACCGAGAAAGCACAGCAGAAGGCGAGAGTGGAACAGTGACTATCCGCGAACGAGATTCGGCTGAGCAAGTTCGTGTCCCGACCACAGAATTGATTGAGCAACTTGCTGGGCTCACTGAGGGACAGACAACGTTTAGTGATCTACGTTCCAGATACCCTGTAATCGAAGGGGAATAGACGAGTCGTTGCGTAATGCCCTCAGAGGTGGATAGCCAGACGATGGAAGCTCATGACTCGCCGAATGAGACAAAACGCCGACTCGTGCACTTGAGTGGGACGGGACTTCCAGTCTTATATATTGCCAACATAGTTACTTGGACAACGCTTGGTACGTTGGTGATTGGTTGCGTCGTTATCGTCAGTGTCCTTGAGGTAGTTCGACTGAGCACAACGACTGAGTGGACCATATATGATGCACTTATTCGGCCGTACGAGCGGAATAATGTGGCCGGATATGCACTATATATGTTTAGTATCGCAACAGTCGTGCTTGTGTTTGACCCGTCTTTAGCTCTCCCGGCAGTCCTAATGTTGACGATCGGTGATCCGATTGCGGGGATAGTTGGGTCGACACGTGATGCACAGGAGTCAAAACAGCTCTCAACCCTCTCGGTAATGTTTGTGGTATGTATGGCAGTGTCGGTGCCATTCACTGTTCCAGCCGCGGGAATAGCTCGCGGGTCGATTATCGCAGGTGTCGCCTCAACGACTGCAACGTTGGCTGACGGATTCAAGCCCGTAGTACGTGGGTATGTGGTTGATGATAATCTTTCAATTCCATTCGTTGCTTCGGGTAGTGGATACGTGAGTTGGCGTCTGATTGAGATACTGATTGCTGGGTGAACTACCTCTGCCTACTCACTCGCGGCGATAGCCGTCCTTGAGACAGAGGTAGAACTCAACTTTCTGTTTCGGTGATAGTGTCAGACGACGTCTACAACCCGTAAGATGGTCTCTCGCGAACGCGCCCTCTATCCACAACCTTTGATACACCAGAGGAGGTGAACAGTGAGAGCCAGTTCCTACAAGCGTTCGCGATTTGCTCGCACACCAGCTTCGATTTCTGGGGACACCGTATCTCCTGTCCGATGGCGCGGACTGCAGTGTCGTCCGAAAGTCGCCGATTTTCGGGATCACAATAATCTCCGGTTCTCGAATGACTCCTTGAGTGAGGGGGTAGGGGCTGGGCACCTGCATTCAGCTAACTGCACAGCAACTCGAAAAGACTTAGTAGTATCTGAAATTGAATTTAATCGTGCTATTTCAGATAGCGCAGTATCAATGTCACTGCGCAATCGCGGTCGCTGGTACGCCTCGACGACGGGCCGTTTAGGCCCACCTATCTCTCCTCTTCATGTTATTCGATTGGTTGCTTGTGAGTCCTATCGCATAGTAGAGCCGTATCTCCACATTTAATTTCATCGCATATTATCGTGAAATTTATACGCTAAACCGCATGAAACCGTAATATATGAAAAAGGTGGCATTAGCTTTCTCTGGGGGACTCGATACAACCGTTTGTGTCTCGCTGCTTCAAGAGGAGTACGGGTATGACGAGATCGTTGGAGTGACTGTCGACGTCGGTCAACCAGACGGTGAGTTCGTTGAGGCTGAAGAAACAGCTGCTGCACATGATCTTGATCTTCACGTTGTGGATGCCAGATCTGAGTTCGCTGCCCTGTGTTTCGACTCCGTCTGTGCAAATGCGACATATCAGGGATATCCGCTTGGGACAGCGCTCGCACGTCCGATTATCGCATCTTCAATTGTTGATGTTGCGCAGCAAGAGGGCTGCGATGCACTCGCTCATGGATGTACTGGGAAAGGCAATGACCAGTTGCGGTTTGAGGCTGTCTGGCGGAATACCAATATGGAAGTGATTGCTCCAGTGAGAGAATTAGAATTGACGCGTGAATGGGAGCAAGAGTACGCCGCAGAGCAGAATTTGCCCGTGCAGGCTGGGAATGATGGAGTCTGGTCAATCGATACAAATCTCTGGAGTCGGTCTATTGAAGGTGGGAAGCTTGAGGACCCTGAGCATGTTCCAAATGAAAATATATATGAGTGGACAGCAAACCCTACCAATCGACCTTCGACCGAGCAAATAACGATCGGGTTTGAAGACGGAATTCCAGTCAGTCTTAATGGACAGCATCATGAACCAGTCGAGCTCATTACTCAATTAAATAAACAGGCAGGCACTCATGGAGTCGGTCGAACAGATATGATGGAGGATCGTATGCTCGGGCTGAAAGTGCGAGAAAATTATGAGCACCCTGGAGCAACAACATTACTTACAGCGCATGAAGCGCTTGAACAGCTCGTATTGACAAAGGACGAGCGTGATTTCAAACGTCACGTCGACGCTGAATGGGCACAAAAGGCGTATGAGGGGCTCATCAATCACCCGCTACTTACTGCGTTAGAGGGATTCATTCAGGAAACACAGTCACGAGTCACGGGGAACGTCACAATCAAATTCGAGGGCGGACGTGCACGGCCAGTAAGTCGCGAGTCACCGTATGCAGCGTACTCAGCCGATGCCGCCTCGTTTAATACGAGTTCCGTCGGCAGTATCACTCAACAAGATGCAACTGGGATTGCAAAGTATCATGGGTTTCAGGGTCGGTTAGCAACCGGAATTGAATCTGATACAGAGTAACATAATGACTGAGAATGGTAAAACGACAGATGAGACCAGTGTCGTTCGTCGCGATCGTTTCACAGGCGGGCCAGCACGAGAGTTCATGTCAAGTCTAGCGGCAGATAAACGCATCTTCTCAGCGGATATAGCCGTTGACCGCGCACATACAGTGATGTTAGCTGAGCAAGAAATAATCGAGGACGACACGGGACGTGCCATTCTTAGTGGGCTTGAGAGTATCGAATCCGATGGACACGGAGCACTTCCGGATGGCGAAGATGTTCATGAGGCGATCGAGACAGAACTAATCGATCGTATCGGCTCTCTGGGTGGAAAAATGCATACAGCGCGAAGCCGAAATGATGAAGTCGCCACGTGTATCCGATACCGACTTCGCACCGATATCCTTGGTGTTGTTGAGGACGTCTTGGCTACGCACGATGTGCTTATCGAAACAGCATCTGCCAACGTTGAAACAATAATGCCGGGATATACACATTTACAACTCGCTCAGCCAACGACTGTGGGACATTTTCTTCTCTCGTATGCAAGCGCACTTGAGCGGGATATTGAGCGGCTGTTAGCGGCTTTCGAGCGAACGAATGTCTCACCGTTAGGTGCTGCTGCGTTTGCTGGGACACCATTTGATATCAACCGTGAGCGAACAGCCGAGCTGCTCGGGTTTGACGAGGTGCTATCGAATGCGATGGATGCAAGTGCATCTCGCGATTTCCTCGTCGAGACTGTAAATGCAATTACCACGCTTGCAACGGGGATGTCGGGGCTAGCAGAGGATCTCGTGTTGTTTGCCAGTCGTGGACATCTCATATTGGGTGACGATTACGCCTCAACGTCTTCGATTATGCCACAAAAGGTGAATCCTGATACGATAGAGTTAGTTCGGGCAGTTGCAGGCGATATGATTGGTGAGCAATCAGCGATTCAAGCTGGACTGAAAGGGCTGCCACGGGCGTACAATCGAGATCTCCAACGAGTAACACCACACGCCTGGCGTGCTGTTGACACAGTCAGTGAGGCAATCAAAATCGTCGGAGGTGCAATTGAGGACGCAGAGTGGGACGGCGATGCACTCGGAAAGGCCGCTGGTGAAGGGTTCGGAACGGCGACGGGGGTAGCCGATGCATTGGCAACCGCAGGCGTCCCTTTTCGACAGGCACACGAGGTAGTTGCAAAAGCGAGTGCCGCAGCAAAGGGCGATAGGCCATCGGTTGACCAAATTGAAGATATTGCCTCGTCGATACTTGATGAACCACTGTTTGAGAGAGTCTCAAAAGAGATGATTGAGGATGCGCTTGATCCAGTGGAGAATGTGAAGAATCGGGACTCATATGGGGGTCCTGCGCCCTCAACGGTTCAGGCTGAGTTGGATGCTCGCTCTACTGCACACGAAACATATCAGCAAATGGTTATATCGAATCGGACATCGATCGAACAGGCAGCAAGTAATCTTGAGATGGAGGTAGACAAGTATGTGTGATTATATTTATAATGGCCCGTGTCCTCGGCGGAGCTCCTCGACAGGAGCATATATATGAATTTTGATACATGATTCGGCTTAGGCTTCAGATATCCATTATTTGGGTTTTAGATACATCTTCAATTAGTTAATTTATCCGATACTTTCGATGGATTTAAGTCAATTCTCCGTATTCAAACCAGTATGGTTGAAATGATGACCACAGAAGATCCGCTCAGTGGTGAAGAGATCGAAATCCCAGCAGATGTCGAGATTGGGGAGATCGTTGATAGTCCAGCAACAGGAGCTGAACTCGAGGTCATTGCGATTGATCCGATCACACTTGAGGAGGCTCCGGAACTCGAAGAGGACTGGGGCGAATAAACATGCATGTCGGACTGCTCTACTCTCGCATCCGTCAGGATGAGAAGCTGTTATTGAATGAACTTCGTGAGCGAGATCATGAAGTCACGAAGATTGATGTACGGAAAGAGCAGTTCGACACTGCAAGACCACCAGCCATCCTCGACGACGTGGATATTGTTTTTGATCGTTGCTTAGCAACGAGTCGGAGTCTGTACTTGACCAAATTTATTGACTCGTATGATATACCAGTGATCAACAGTCCAGAAACAGCAGCCATCTGTGCAGACAAGATCAAGAACAGTCTGGCTCTGGAAGATGCAGGAGTTACGACACCAGAGACTAAGGTTGCTTATACGACTGATAGTGCTATGACCGCAATCGAGTCATTCGGGTACCCATGCGTGCTCAAGCCAGTAACGGGATCGTGGGGGCGGCTAATGGCCAAGATAGACTCACAGTCGGCTGCAGAGGCTATTCTTGAGCATAAATCAACGTTAGGTCACTACGAACACAAGGTATTCTACATTCAGGAGTTTGTTGACAAGCCTGACCGGGATATTCGAGTTGTTGCTGCCGACGGCAATCCAATTGCTGCGATGACACGGAGTTCCGAGCACTGGGTGACGAACGCAGCCAAAGGTGCGACAGCTGAGGCATTTGAAGTGAACCAACGAGTCCGTCAGCTTGTAACCGCAGCGTCATCCGCAGTTGGTGGTGGACTTCTTGGAATTGATCTCATGGAGACTGCAGAAGGGTATACAGTTCATGAAGTAAATCACACCGTCGAATTCAAAGCACTCAACGAAGCTGTGTCTGTCTCACTCCCGACAGCCGTCGTCGACTGGATTGAAACAAAGGTTGAGACCGGCAAAGAGGTACACGCGTGAGCCAGCACTACACAGCATCTGTTGTTGGTGGGTCCGGATTCACTGGCGGTGAGCTACTACGCTTACTCGCGAGCCATCCTGCATTTGAAATCGTCCAAGCAACCAGCCGTTCGAAAACAAAAAAAACCATTGGAAATGTCCATCCGAATCTCCGATCGATAGACCTTCGATTCAGCGACCCGGATGATCTCAGGTCAGTGGATGTGTTGTTTGCAGCGACCCCACACGGAGTTTCAATGGAGCAGATTGACGCGTTTGAGCAGGCGGCTGACACGATTGTCGACCTGTCTGCAGATTTTCGACTTTCGACTGAAGAGCAATACAACACATGGTATGATGGGCACACCAGTCCAAGCCATCTTCCGACATCCACATATGCACTCCCGGAGCTAAATCGTGAAGCACTCCCTGGATCCTCACTGATTGCTGCTGGAGGATGCAATGCAACTGCCACGATTCTTGGGTTATTACCCCTGTTTGAGAATGATATTCTTGATGGGTCTGAGCAAGTGGTTGCTGATGTCAAAGTTGGCTCATCAGAAGGAGGGACTGGTGGTGGTGAAGCATCTAGTCATCCTGAGCGTACCGGGACCGTGCGACCATACGCACCTGCTGGACACCGACATGAGGCCGAAATCGAAGAGTATCTCGGGGTGTCAGTTTCATTTACTGTTCATGCTGTCGGAATGGTGCGAGGCGCGAGTGCGACATGTCATATCTTTCCAGACAGGCCGGTTTCGAAGACTGACCTGTGGTCGACATATCGGGGTGTATACGCTGATGAACCATTTATGCGAACTGTCGCTGGTGGGGGCGGGGTTTATCGCTATCCTGAGCCAAAGGCTGTCGCAGGAACAAATTTCGGCGAGGTTGGATTTAAACTGGACCCTGAAAATCGCCGCATCGTGGTGTTCTCAGCAATCGATAATATGATGAAGGGATCGGCGGGACAGGCTGTTCATGCAGCAAATATCGCGCTTGGAATTGATGAAACAGCAGGGCTTGAGTTCCCTGGGTTGCACCCAGTGGGGTCGCCATGAGTAAGCACACCGAAGATTCTCCGATCGTCGTCAAGATTGGTGGGGCACGGGCAGTTGAGCCAGCCGGGGCTATTGAGGACATTGCAAGCCGAATTAAGCAGGGTCAGCAAGTTATTGTCGTACACGGTGGTTCAACGGCAGTTGATGACACACTCAAGACGTTGGGTAAAGAGCCGACCTATGTTGAGACACCTCGTGGTGTAAGTGGCCGGTTTACCGACGCTGATACGATGGATGTTTTTAACATGGTGTTGCCTGGCAAACTCAATACTGAGCTCACAGTTAAACTCCGTAACGCTGGTATCGACGCGATTGGCCTCTCTGGTATCGATGGAGGACTTCTGACGGGGAAACGGAAGTCAGCAGTGCGGATCATCAAGGATGGGCGGAAGAGAATAAAGCGTGGCGACCATTCTGGAAAGATTACTGATGTGAACAGTTCATTACTGAATCAACTCATAGAGATGGATCTCACGCCCGTGGTGACGGTCCCAATATTTGCGGATGATGGCGTAGCAGTCAATGCAGACGCAGATCGCGCAGCTGCTGCGATCGCTAGTGCACTCAGTGCGAGACTGGTATTACTCAGTGATGTTGCTGGGGTATATCGCAATCCTGAGGATGCGTCAACTCGAATCGAACAGGTGAAACAGCCAGGCGAATTCGAAGAGCTAAGGTCAGTGGCAGAAGGATTTATGTACAAGAAAGTGATTGCAGCGCACGAAGCGCTTAACGAAGGAGCTTCAGAGGTCATCATTGCCGATGCAAATCAAGCCAAACCGGTGAAGATGGCTCTTGATGGCGATGGAACAGAAATACTCAAACGCGCAGTTGACACAGAATCGCAGGAGACGAGCGAATGACGGGTGGATTCGTTTTTTCAGAGAAGCCAATTGAGATTGAATCTGGGTCAGGGGCGTACCTCTACGGAGCAGACGGGACAGAGTACTTAGACTTTGGTGCCTCATACGCAGTCATCTCAATCGGGCATGCACACCCAGCAGTAACAGCGGCTGTTCAGTCGCAGGTTGAGAGTCTCACGTACGTGCAAGCATCATATCCAACTGCTGAACGAACGGCGCTGTATGAGAAGCTTGGGGCGCTCGCTCCGGGTGATATCGATAATGTCTGGCTGTGTAATTCAGGCACAGAAGCAAACGAGGCAGCAATGAAGTTTGCTCGCGCAGCGACAGGTCGATCAAAGATAATCGCGTCCAAGCGTGGCTTCCATGGACGAACGATGGGTGCGCTGGCAATGACGTGGAAAGATAAATACAAAGCTCCGTTCGAACCTCTGGCTGGGGGAATCGAGTTCGTTCCATACGAAGACATTGAAGCACTTCAATCAGCCGTTGATGAAGAGACTGCAGCGGTTTTTCTCGAACCGATACAGGGAGAAGGAGGAATATATCCCGCAAATCAGCCGTATTTGCAAGCGGCACGCGAGGCGACAGACGAAGTTGGCGCTGCACTCGTCTTTGACGAGATCCAGACGGGAGTTGGACGGACTGGGTCACTGTGGGCATCTGATGGGATTGATGTCACGCCCGACATTCTCACCTCTGCAAAAGGTATCGCAAACGGGTTGCCGCTAGGTGCAACACTCGTTCGAGACTGGATTGCTGAGGACTATGGAGATCATGGCTCAACCTTTTCAGGGAATCCGATTGTGTGTGCAGCAGCAAATGCAACGCTGGAAACGATTATAAATGAGAATATTCCAGCAAACGCTGCACAGATCGGGTCATATCTCCGAACAGAATTAGAGCGAGCGACCGAGGATCACGAGTTGCCTGTCCGCGAAATTCGCGGTGAGGGACTGATGATCGGAGTGCAAATAAAACGAGGTGCGAATCGAATTCTCAAGCGATTAGCACTCTCCGAGCAGGTACTTGCACTGCCTGCAGGAAGAAGCGTTGTTCGTTTGCTACCACCGCTCACGATTAAGCAAGCGCATGCAGATAGCTTTACTGAGTCCTTTATCGAGGTACTTGGATGAGTTTGAACGCAGATCGAGAGGAGCGCGCTACTGAATCGTCCGGAGAATCTTCGTTCACTGTCACCGAGCACGATGCGTTTGAGGTCCAACCATCGTTAACTGACGGTCTCAGTGACCCACAAACATTGCTTGCGGACCTTGTGGCGACTCCCTCACCATCTGGTGAGGAAGAGACAGTTGCAAGACGATTGCGTGCATTTTTTGAATCCCATGACCGTGAGGTGTGGATCGACACAGCTGGGAACGTCCGCGCGCCAGGTAACGATGCGGTGCTACTAACCTCGCACATGGACACCGTGCCGGGTGATGTGCCGGTTAAGATTGAAAACGGCGTGTTGTGGGGCCGCGGAAGCGTTGATGCGACGGGGCCGCTGGCTGCGATGGCGGTGACTGCGGTCGAAACTGGCGTCTCATTCGCTGGGGTGGTCAATGAGGAGAGTACCTCGGCTGGTGCGTGGCACCTCGTTTCGGACCGTCCGTCTCCAGAACGTGTGATTAACGGAGAGCCATCTGGGTGGGATGGTATTACACTGGGATATCGTGGGTTTCTCGCAGGGACATACGTATCGACCAGTGAACTTGGCCATTCATCAAGACCAGAGAATAATGCCATTCAATCGGCGGTCAATTGGTGGTCTCGCGTTGCGAGGTTTTTTGACGAAGATGAAACCAGTGGAGTCTTCGATACGGTCACGACTAAGCCAGTAACATTTGATGGCGGTCCAACTCCTGATGGACTGGTTGTCGAAGCGACTGTGGATGTACAGTTTCGAGTTCCGCCGAAATATACGATTGGGGACGTCCGAGAAGTCGCAGAAAGTGAACTTACACGAGGAAGCGTTCACTGGGAGCGCCCAATTCCACCAGTCATGGAAAGTCCTCGCACTGACATTGGGCGGGCCTTCCGGACCGCAATCAGGCAGGCCGACGGGAAACCTCGACTTCTACGAAAAACTGGAACAAGTGATATGAACATCTATGCGGACGTGTGGGACTGCCCAATCGCAACGTATGGACCGGGCGATTCGTCGTTGGACCACGCACCAAATGAACATCTTGACCTCGCAGAGTTCGAGAGTTCAACACGGGTGCTTACCGACGTGTGTGAACGACTGTGTAAACTATCCGAATGAACGCAATGCTCAGCACTGATCACTTTCTTGAGATAGACGACCTGGAGAAGACAGAGTTATTTCGTATCTTAGACCGGGCGGCGGCGATTAAGTCAGGCAGAGAGCAACCGCGACTCAAAGAGCAAACGCTCGGAATGCTCTTCGAGAAACCAAGCACTCGCACACGTATCTCTTTTGAGACGGGGATGACCCAGCTTGGCGGTCATGCAATCTTTCTCGGGCCGGATGATATCCAATTGGGGCACGGTGAACCGCTTGCAGACACCGCTCGCGTACTCTCCAGATACGTTGATGCGGTGATGGCACGATTATTTCATCATGATGACCTCTTGGAGATTGCTGCGCATGCAGATGTTCCTGTGATCAATGGATTAACCGATGATGCACACCCGTGTCAAACAATAGCTGACCTGCTGACAATCAGAGAGATGTATGGAGGATTTGATGAGGTAACTGTTGCCTGGGTTGGTGACGGAAACAACGTTGGCCAGTCGTTTGTCCGAGGGGCAGCCATGGTAGGGTTAGACCTCACCGTTGCAACACCACCAGGCTACGAGATGGATGAGGTGGTCCTCAAACAGGCAGAACATCTTGGATCAGGGCCAACAATCGCTGACACTCCGGACGCAGCGGTGAATGATGCAGATGTCGTGTATACCGATGTGTGGGTTTCGATGGGACAGGAGGATGAACGCACCAATAAACTCAATGCCTTCGATGGATATCAACTGAATGAGTCACTTCTTGAGTCGTCCAGCGCAGATGTTTTGCACTGTCTCCCAGCACATCGCGGTGAGGAAATAACAGACGCCGTTTTAGAGTCTGACAAAGCGCGTGTGTGGGATCAGGCAGAGAACCGGTTGCACGCTCAAAAGGGACTGCTTGTCGAACTTCTTGACGAGTAGCTTCAGGTGAGCGGTGTGTTTTTACTGATGAACTAATGACGTTCTTATGTGGCTACGCGAAAAGGATACGATCGATTTTTTCCATATGATTCGACGTATCCAAATCAAAATGAGGCGATGGCATCGATTGCTGACGCTTTAGATACCGGTCAAGATATTCTCTTTGAGGGTTCACCAGGTACTGGTAAAACCCTTGCTGCACTCGTCCCAGCTTTGGCACAGGCACGTCGAAACGACCAGACTGTCGTCATTTCAACGAACGTTCACCAGCAGATGCGCCAGTTCATCAACGATGCACAGGCGATTGCAGAGGAAAATTCCATTCGTGCTGTCGTGTTCAAAGGAAAGGGGTCGATGTGTCATATCGATGTCGATTACGAGCAGTGCCAAACACTTCGAGATGCAACCCACGACCTCGTTGAGGCAAAAGAATCTCGGGCGAATTTGCGTGAGCAGGCGGGAGCACTGGCCGATGAGATCGAAGATGGTAGTCAGGAGGCAGCCAGTGCCCGAACAGCAGTAATGGACGAGATTGACTCACTGAATGAAGAGATAGAGATTCTTGAGTCTGGAAACACGTGTGAGTATTACCGGCGAAATCTTGTGCAGTCAAATACAGCTTTTTTCAAGTGGCTGTTTAATGACGTCCGGACTGCAGAGGAGATATACGAGTACGCGGAATCGCGGCAGGTGTGTGGATACGAGCTTCTCAAGGAAGGGATTGAAGCAGTTGATCTCGTTATCTGTAATTATCATCATCTCTTAGATCCAAACATTCGAACGCAGTTTTTCAAATGGTTAGGCAAAGACGCTGAGCAGATCATCACTGTATTTGATGAAGCACACAATATCGAAGCTGCTGCCCGTGAGCATGCCGGTGAGAGCCTGACTGAGCGAACGCTTGCTGAAGCGTGTACCGAATTGGATGGTGTTGATGACTCTCGAAGCGTCCCAGCACTGAACGTCATCAAGAGTTTCCATACAGCGCTTGAGAAGACATACGATGATCGACTCGCCTTCGGCGAGCGAGAACAGATTGAGCAGGACTGGTATGACCTCTCGATTCAAAACGAGAATAAACGCGATGCACTCACTCTCACATTTCTGTCTGAATATGAAGGCCGTGGAATCGATCATGACGTTGAGGCAGCCAAGACGCTGGGCGTAGAACTGGACGCGCAGTATGAAGAGAGATACCGAAACGGGCAATCAACAACACGGTCAGAGTGTCAGACATTGCAGGCAGCCCGATTCATTACGCAGTGGCTCGAAAACGATGATACAGACCAGTATCCACTCGTATCAGTGCGTCAAGATGAGGCACAACAAACGGTATATGGGCGTGCAGAGCTGTATCAATGTCTCCCCCGGTCGGTAAGTGAGTCACTGTTCGAAGAGGTATACGCCAGTATTCTCATGTCAGCGACGCTGCGACCGTTCGACGTTATTAAGGAGGTTTTGGGCGTCACCCATCCAGAGACATTAGCCTATGGACTCGCATATCCGTCTGCACGGCGCCGAACACTTGCAGTGAAAGCACCTGCGCTGTTCAGTGCTGAACGGAGTGATCCCGAGGTACAAACAGTTGTCAGTGATGTTCTCGCAGATATTGGCCGTTATACACCTGGTAATGCGCTTGCTTTCTTTCCCTCATATCGTGAGGCTGCACGCTATGGCCAGCGCTTGCAATCAAATACGGCGGTGAGTCAAAGTATCTACATTGATGATGCTGAGACCGATACTGAATCATTGAAACAATCGTTCATTTCTAATGGAGATGCTATCCTCTGTACATCACTATGGGGAACACTAACAGAGGGTGTGAGTTTTGACGATGATGCCGCTCGAGCAGTCGCGGTTATCGGGGTCGGATATCCGTATCTTTCTGAGCGAACGAAAGCAATCGAAGCAGCGTATGACCGAGCGTATAGTAACGACACGAATGCTGGCTGGCAGTATGGTGTTGAAATTCCGACGATACGAAAAACCCGACAGGCGCTCGGCCGAGTGATTCGGTCTCCAGAGGATTATGGAGTGCGGTTATTGATTGATAAGCGATATACGAAAGCAAGTACAGAGATGGGAAAGTATGGCGTGCGAGACGCATTCCCGACAGAAGAGCGAACAGAATTCGTTGACATTGCGCCTGAGAAAGTGAAGTACTCAATGTTGAATTTCTTTCAACAGCTTGATGCGTATAACGGACGTCACCCACATCCAGAGTAATCGCTTCCGCCTGGTGAAGAACAGTGATTCTCCTCCGGCCGAATTGAGTGACCAGATGAGATTGGTGTCTATGTACGATACAGACATCTACATTAATCATTTCGTGTCAGACCTGCCGTGGTGAAAGAACGAATCCGGATTCGCCCGATCTCACAGCGCTGGCTCGGCACGAGTGTCGGCACTATCTCTGACCGCAATTCCGAATTATACCCAGTGACTTCGAACACCTGATACGCCTCGCGATATAACCGCCAGATAATGAGTACCCAGCCACCAGGGCCAAATGGGATGCCAATATTTGGAAATAGTCGACAATATGCGAAAGATCCATTTAGTTTTCTTCGGGATGTCGCTGATGCATACGGTGATATCGTCCGCTTCGATCTTGGGCCGATCGATACCTACATGCTGAACAACCCGGCAGATATTGAGACAGTGCTTGTCAGTGATGATACAAAATATCAGAAACCAGACTTCCAAGACGACGCGATTGGAACGCTCCTTGGTGACGGGTTATTATTGAGCGAAGGAGAGACATGGCACGCACAGCGAAATTTGGCACAGCCTGCCTTTGGGCCGAAGCGAATCGGGTCATTAGCCGACATGATGGGAAGACACACTGTCGAAATGATCGATTCGTGGGAGGATGGTGGAACCCGTGATATCCATCTTGAGATGGCGCGGGTGACAGTGAAGATTATTGTTGAAGCAATGTTCGGTTCACAACTGACTCAACAGCAAACGAACGCTATTCAGACAAATCTTGAGCCACTCGGGAAGCGATTTGAGCCAGATCCACTACGATTTTTAGTTCCTGACTGGGTACCCACACAGGAGAATCGAGAGTACAATGAATCTGTGGAGATTTTAGAGGGAATCCTGGATGATATCGTTGCTGAACGGCGAGGAACCGAGGACGATCCTCGCGTTGATCCAGGTCTTAAGAGTCCGACAAGCGATGATACGCCGATGGATCTTCTCTCGATACTACTTCGAGCACAACGTCAGGGAGAACAGTCAAACTCACAACTCAGAGATGAACTGATGACGATATTACTCGCCGGACATGATACGACAGCACTCACGCTCACCTATACATGGTATCTACTCTCAGAACACCCTGAAACGCGGGCCCGCGTTCAACAAGAGCTTGACGAGACGTGTAATGAGACGATTCCGACACGCACAGAGGCACGGAAACTGAATTACATTGAGCAGGTATTACAGGAGGCAATGCGGATGTATCCACCAGTATACGTGATTTTCCGTGAGCCGCAAGTTGATGTTCAACTTGGAGGATATCGTATCCCAGCCGGATCTGCGATCATGCTGTCACAATGGGCAGTTCATCGATCTCCGCGATGGTATGATGAACCCGATCGGTTCGACCCTGATCGATGGCAGCCCGAGCGACGCAAAGATCGACCTCGATTCGCCTATTTCCCCTTCGGTGGTGGGCCACGACATTGCATTGGAAAACATCTCTCAATGCTTGAAGCAAAAATAATCCTGGGGACAGTTGCACAGCAGTATGAGTTAGATTACATCCGCAATCGCCCATTCGATCTTCGAGGATCGTTGACGATGCATCCTGATGAGCCCATGGGAATGCGTGTTCGTCACCGCAACGTATGAACTGAATTGCTATCTTGCCCTGATTGCTGCGACAGATGTCCATAGTCGATATCACAGGTACGAGAGCCAGTCATTATTCTGGAGTCATCATTCGGATACTTTATCTGTCAACAAGCGGTGAAAGCTCTCTTAAGGAGCGAACAGAGCCGTTCCGTATTACAAAATACAACTAACACGAACACCTAGAAGAAATGGATAGTTGAAGAGGCGTTTCAGTATCGAGGAGTTTCCGAGGACGCAACCACTGGCAAAACTGCGTGGAATCATATTCGAACCTGTCGAGAAGTACACAACCACGCACTCATATACAAGTACCCTGGAGTGGTTGACGCTCGAAAACACTGGTCTGGATTAAAAGTTTTCCTGCTATGTGAGATTGATGTCATCGACAGCGCTATGTGATTCACTCGACAGATCACAAACTAAGTGTTTCGGAGCCTATCTGCGACCCCGAGGCAGTTCATGTCACTCACATTGGGAGGTATTTTATTCAAATTGAAACCGAAGCTCCGACTTCACGATATCGATTATCCCAGATATGCAATTCATTTACTTGCCACGAAATCGGTTCGAAAGAAACATTCGAACAGACTCGTCGAGCATTATCAACTGATCCACCGCGTGCGAGTGTTACGTGAGGCACATAATCTGTTGCTTCGATTTCCTCAACGGGATTGAATTGACCACATAGATACAAGTGGAGATAACGGAGCGGGTCACTGTCAACATGAAAATAAACAACCGGAGCACTCCCGGCTGGGGGGTCGTCGAAAAAATCAATCGTGTCGATTTTTAGATGAATCGACCTCTGGACAGGCATCTTTGATGAGCGGAGGCACTCACGAACCCGTTCACGGACTCGATGAAGGCGTTGGCCCCCAGAATCGGAAGTATCGATCCGCTTTAGCACCAGTGTGTGTCGGTTACGGATGCGTTCAAATCCGGCCAACTCATGATATAATGTCTCGCGGACGCGTGCAACCTCAGTCGGAACGGGTACATTGATGCTAAACATATATGTTGATATAGAGTTCGGCGGTAAAGACACTGTTTCAGTATGCTACAGGGGATCGATGAAACGCGTTACGGTTCCAAGCCGCTGGGTGAACTGAGTGACCGTGAGTGAGCCGCGCGCTGTGTCAGGTTGGATAGTCAGCCGATGTTCGTCAACCACCGGTTTCAACACCTCCGTATGATCCACTCCAGAATTTAATCAGATATCCTGGATATGCGACGATTGCAAATGTGCTTCAAATCGGAGCGAAATTGCAAATATGAGAACGAAAGATATGATATAGTCGGTTTCATTTGGTTGGACATGGTTTCACTACTCCATACTGGCATAGAGCATCCAAAGCTCCTGTGGGTCATCATCACTGGAATGGTAATGTTCATCGCCGGACTGTTAGTAAACCTCTATCGAACGCGACATATGGAAAATAGTAATCTCAGTAGCGGAGATAACACCGAAGTGTAAGTCATTTCGGGGCCAAATGATTTGAGAGCCGTCTCCTCAGGCTTCGGGGTTTGGCACAGATGGCTCAGTCGTCAAGAAAGCTTTGCTCATCAACTGGAATTCCTTCATCGCCCGACTCTTGCTCCGGCTCAATAGCCGCATCGTCGTCATCTAAACCGAACTCACGGCGGAGTTCGCGAATCCGGTCCCGAATGTCTGCTGCAAGCTCAAATTCAAGATTTGACGCTGCTTCTTCCATGCGTGTCTCGAGACTCTCAATCTGTGCACGAGCGGACTCTTTGTCTGTCGGGCTCTCGTTAGAATATGTTGATTCAGTGCTGTCGCTGCCTGGAAGGCTTGCCTCGCTGACGGCTTTCTCGATGCTTTTGGGCTCGAAATCGTGTTCGTCATTAAATTGTCGCTGAATCTGACGTCGACGGCTTGTCTCGTCAATTGCATCCTGCATCGAATCAGTTACTTCGTCAGCATAGAGCACTACCTCGCCGTCAACATTTCGTGCCGCTCGCCCCATTGTTTGGACGAGAGTTGTCGTGGACCTGAGGAATCCCTCTTGATCGGCATCGAGAATTGCAACAAGCGACACCTCAGGAATATCGAGTCCTTCACGGAGAAGATTAATGCCGACGAGGACATCGATATTGCCGAGTCGAAGGTCACGAATAAGTTCGTGTCGCTCCAATGTATCTGTCTCATCGTGCATGTACGCGACTGAGACACCTGATTCGTCCAAGAATTCTGTGAGGTCTTCGGCCATCCGCTTTGTAAGCGTCGTGACGAGGACACGTTCATTGCGGTCAACACGGTGAGTGATGCGTGAAAGCAAGTCGTCGACCTGTCCAGTTGCATCCGCCACCTCAATCTCTGGGTCAACAAGATGGGTCGGACGAACAATTTGTTCAACGACCTCCTCTGAGTTCGTGCGCTCATACTCACCGGGAGTTGCAGAAACAAAGAGAAGTGTGTCCGTTTTCTCCTCAAATTCTTCGAACGTTAGAGGTCGATTATCATATGCAGTCGGAAGACGAAACCCGTTTTCTACTAAGGAGTCTTTTCGAGACTTATCACCAGCAAACTGCCCACGAATCTGTGGAAGTGTCTGATGTGACTCGTCGACAACCGTCAGGAAATCATCTGGGAAATAGTCCAGCAAAGTGTATGGAGGGTCACCTGACTGGCGGTCAGACATATGGATCGAGTAATTTTCAATGCCGGAGCAGTAGCCAGTTTCTTCGAGCATCTCAATGTCGAACGTTGTTCGCTCTTCGATGCGTTGTGCAGCTACCAAATTCCCCTGGCGCTCAAAGTAACGAATCCGGCTTTGCATGAGCGACTCAATCTCGGTGATTGCTGATTGGAGCTTCTCCTCGGGGATTGAATAATGCTCTGCCGGGTGAACGAGTATCGCAGGTTCTTCAGAGATGACGTCGCCTGAGAGCGGATCGAGTTTCATCATCCGGTCCACCTCATCGCCCCAGAACTCAATCCTGACAGCGTATCGACCGTACATCGGAAATACTTCAACCGTATCGCCACGAACGCGGAATGTTCCCTGTTGGAAGTCTACATCATTCCGCTCATAATTTAATTCAACGAGTTGTTGTAGTAGGTCATCGCGGTTGATCTGATCGTCACGTTCGATACGAACAGCCATATCAGTATAATTTGTTGGATCACCCAACCCATAGATAGCCGAGACAGAGGCGACAACAATGACATCGTCACGGGTGAGTAAAGACCGGGTTGCAGAGTGGCGCAGCCGGTCGATCTCTTCATTGATCGACATATCTTTATCAATATACGTATCTGTCTGTTCAACGTATGCCTCTGGCTGGTAGTAATCGTAATACGAAACAAAATATTCGACAGCGTTCTCAGGAAAGAGATTACGAAACTCCTCATACAGTTGTGCTGCGAGCGTTTTATTATGTGCAAGAACAAGCGTGGGGCGTTGGATTTCTTCAAGAACCCACGAAACCGTATTTGTCTTGCCAGAGCCGGTCACACCCAGCAGTGTTTGTGCATCCATCCCTGATGCATATCCATTTGCGAGCGTTTCGATTGCTGCTGGTTGGTCGCCTGCAGGGTCAAATGGCGCATCAACAGAAAAATCACGAACCACAGTAGGTCTGTCGGGGCTAAGTGGACCAGACTTGGTAGTATCGCTCATCTCTCGCTTATACGGACCAGAGCTACTTGAGCAGGTCGCCTGACCGATACGTTAGGTACTTTTTATCGATACGCTGTTGTGTATAAGTATGACTGATGAACTCCTTCAACAAGCAAGTGAATCCTTGCGGGTGGCAAGTGCTGCAGCGAGCGGTGATAATCAGCGGCAATTGTATCAGCGCTCAAATGCCCTCGCAGAGATGGCTACAGATGATGTGACTATCTCCTCTGGCGAGTTAGACGAGCTTCTCAATACACTTGAGGTCATGAAAAGAGCGACCGAAGATGCATCGAAGGCATCGATTCAAGAGGCTCAACAGCTCATTTTAGAGCGTAAATCAAGGCTTGAGTAAGTGTTTCACTCCGGGCTGGCTGTCTAACGACTAACAGACATTTTTTGGCTCAATCCCAAGTGATTGTAGCGTCGTGACGTACTCATCATAAGCTGCTTCAATTATATCGTTTGCAGCTCTGTTAACTGCCTCCTGTTGTGAATCGGTATCGTTGTACTGTGTGACAATTGCCTCGGCAAGTTGATCGGCCTCAGTGCTAACTTCTGCTCGATATGAGCGAAATTGGGAGGCAGCCCGCGGGTCAGCGTTTCCCACAAAGAATCCAGTGACCTGCCCAAGTCGCTCTTCGCGGACGAGTGTCCACCCAAATAACCCGCCAGCCCGAGCTGGCGGACGCGTCATCTGCGTGAGCGTTGTTTTGATAGTTGAGTCAGCCGGTTCTGTGATGTTGTCGTTTATTGCTTGATGTCTGTCACCTGCAGTTGTTGCTATCTTTTCGACAGCTGAACCGAGCGGATCTGTTAGCTCTCCCGCCCACTGCCGACAAATATCGTACGTCAGAGCACTATCAGCTGCTACTGCGTTCGTGATCGGAGCGGCTTCCATCTCGCCATTTGTCAATGCATACAATGCCTTCGAGGAGCCAAGTCGGGAGAAAGCAGTTTCATTTGCGTCTTTGAGTTTTTCCTCAAGATTTTCCATACGTATTCAACACACAGGAGTTGTTTGTAGCCATCGGCGCGTTCACAAGTTCTTTGATATTAGATAGCTGCCATTCAGTATGAACCCGATAAAGTCACTGCGAGCCAGTTTACGAATGCTGTGGTATGAACCGCGCATCGTATTGACACTGTATTTATTTGCGAGCGGACTCGGCACGGTTGCTCGAGTGCCGATCCTCATCACACTTGGTCTCATCGGATGGATTCTATCTACTCGTGAGACATTCGACAGCTTGGCTGAGACAGTCACTCAAACTCAGGCATCAGTTGAATCATCTTCGATGCCGAACGGAGAAGTGGTTGGACTGCTCCGTGACGCTGTTGAGACAGCGGTAACGCCGACCATCCTCGGTATCACGGGAGTGGGAGTTGCGACTGCGGTTGGGCTTTTCATTTTGTTCTCTGCGCTGAGCAGTGCAGTCACGATCGGGGGTATTCATAGCTTACTCCGCCAACAACGGCCAATAGAGGATAGTCTACATACATTGGCTACACATTGGCGTGCGTTGTTAATTGTCAAGTTGAGTTTCTATCTCGGGGTGACTCTGTTTGTCGCTGTCGGGCTTCTTATCGCAGCAAACATCAGTGGGTCAGTAGATCAGGCAAGTCCAATCGCAGTTGCTGTGGCTGTCTCTGTTGGCGGGGTTGTGAGTGGAGTGTTGATACTTACATGGATACTAGTATTCGCTTTTGCTGAACAGGCAGTTGTAATTGATAAACGGACAGGACTTGATGCCGTTTCACAGAGTGTTAAATTGCCGTTTCAGCGACCAATGATTATCGTTGGATACGTTGGTGTCGCGCTCGGGGCGGTTGTCGTAGCGGGTGTGCTGGCAGCGATCGCAGCGCTCGGAGGGGCAATTCGAATACTGACACTCGGAACTGCTATCGTGCTTCCGGCTATCGTTGATGGGTTTAAAACGTCTATCTATGCAGAGCGGAACTTCCGCTCAACATACACACTCACGCTCCGCCGTCGATTCGTAGAAACGGGAAGAGATGGGGCACAGACACTTCTCAGATTCGTGCGGTCACACCCACTCGCAAATATCGCTTCAGCCTCTGTCTTTGCACTTGGGAGCCTCATAGGATGGAGTATAACCGCAGGAATAGACACTGAATTACCAGCCGAAACCAATATTGGGTCCGTCTTCGGGAGTCTTCCCATCGGAACCTTCGTCAATCTCTCGATTAACAATTGGCTTGTTGCAGCAGACTTAGGCCTTGGTGGAATCATCGCAGGAGTGCCAACGATAACCAATCTTATATTCAATGGCGTAGTCGTCGGAGCAGTCGGTGGGGCAACGACGTTTGCTGCATTCGTTGCTCTTGTTGCTCCTCACGGAATTATTGAACTCCCAGCAATCGCCATTGGAGGAGGCCTTGGCCTATGGCTCGGAGCTGTTGGAGTGCAAGCCCTTCGTGGATATTACTCAATAAGTGAAACAGCTAATGCGATCAAGTATGCGTTTCGTGTGCTTCTCGGGCTGATACCGTTATTTGTTATCGCAGGGTTCATTGAAGCGTTTCTCACACCATCGATTGCGAACGTTTTGATTTCATAATGCGGAAACCCTGCTCAGCGTGGTAGTCCCTCAGGCGTCGGTCTAAGGTCGGGTGACTCTTGACGATTACAGTGGTGTATCTGCCCACCGAGTGTGGTTGGAAAGTATAACAGTTAATTAGTCTGCTTCGCCTGTCTCAACAGGTGCACCAATGAGGTTCCCCCACTCGGTCCACGATCCATCGTAATTGACACAATTATCGAAGCCAAGGAGTTCACTCAGCGCAAACCATGCAATTGATGATCGCTCACCGATACGGCAGTAGGCAACTGTCTTTTCAGAATCATCGATGCCGTGTTCTTCATACATCTCACGGAGTTCTTCGGCTGATTTGAACGTTCCGTCGTCGTTCACTGTCGCAGCCCATGAGACGTTTGAGGCACCCGGAATATGACCGCCTCGCTGAGCAGTCTCATTGAGTCCCGGCGGTGCAAGAATATCTCCCCTAAATTCTTCTGGAGATCGGACATCAACGAGCGGTAGTCCATCGTCGATGGCCTCTTCAACCTCACCGCGATAAGCACGAATTGACTCATACGGTCCATCTGGGGTATATTCGACGGGCGAGTACTCTGGCACCTCCTCGGTCAGTGGATACTCATTCGATACCCAGTAATCACGCCCACCATCCAGTAGTTGAACATCATCGTGTCCGTAGTATTTAAATTGCCAATATGTATACGCAGCAAACCAGTTTGAATTGTCTCCATACAAGACAACCTTCGAGTCAGGGGAAATACCGTGGGATCCAAGCAGATCACCGAAGTCTTGTTTATCAAGAATATCTCGGTTGGTCTGGTCCTGCAGCTGTGTTTCCCAATTAAACCCAATTGCCCCCGGGGCATGACCTTCATCATACGCCTCTGTGTCCACATCGACCTCAACCAGACGATGTGACGGGTCGTCGCTCTGGAACTCATCAAGATGGTCTTCCACCCACTCGGGCGTCACTAAGACATCATTCGCATAGCCTGATTCGCTCATTACATATGCAACTATGTCGGGTATCGGTATAATTCCCACAACTACGGCGTGTGCTGCCCATCCTCCGTCAAATATGCAAAAATTGCCGATAAAACGCCTGAAGAACAACGAACGTTAGCGTACGAACCGTACGTTTCATCTCAACGAACAGGATACGAGATATATATTCCGGTTTCTCTGACAGGTCTGCTAATTAGAAGTCTGTCAGTTTGAAGCATCCAGCCAAATTAGTGTAGATATGGGTGAACAGATATTCGTCTCTCCAGAGTGGGTTGCATCAAATCAAGACTCGGTGCAGATTGTCGACGTCCGCGATACGTGGGAATTTGAGGGAATTGGTCACATACCAAATGCGGTCAACGTCCCGTTTGACAGCTTTCGAGACTCTGCTGGCAAGGGCATGCTACCAGACCCCGCTGAATGGCAATCACTCATCAGAGAAGCTGGAATAGACCAAGATACGGCCATTGTCGCTTATGATGATATGCACGGGGTCTTTGCCGCCCGGTTTCTGGTGACTGCTGAAATACTTGGGCACTCCCGCTCCCAGCTTCATCTGCTCAACGGAGACTATAGTCGGTGGAACATACACCACCAAACCACTACAGCGGTCTCGAACACTCAAGAGAGCAGCTATCAGCTCTCCAATCAGGATTCATCACTCATCGTCGATCATGAAACAGTCGCTAACGCCATCGATGACCCATCAGTCACGATTCTCGATACCAGAGATGATGAGGAGTACGTTGCAGGGCATATACCGGGTGCAGTGAATATTGATTGGAGAGTCGTGATTGATGAGAAGACGCGTGGAATCAAACATACACGTGACATTAGATCGATATTTGCTGACCATGGTATTAGCTCTGATACAGAGGTAGTACTATATTGTAACACCGCGCGACGGATCAGTCATACTTATTTGATCCTCCGCGAATTAGGATTTACCCATCTGGGATTCTACGAGGGAAGTCTCACCGACTGGAAAGAGCGGAATGCACCGATTGAAACAGAAATATAGGCATTCAAATATCTAACCTCGTCTCAGGGAGCGACGCCAACGGTTAGCAGCGTTCCCCAAGTGCGGTATCGGTCAACCATCGCAGCTCGGCTCTCCCACTCTGACGTCGGGAAGGCCCCTGCCGGCGGAATTTCCGTCTCAGTATCCTCGATTGTGTCCTGCTCAGCCACATATAGCCCACCTTCATGGAATATGTTTCGATACTCCTCTTTATTCATGAGCTGCATGTCGACATCAATCTTCTTCTGCCAGTCGTGTGTGTGTTCAGACTCTTCATAGAAGTTGACCGCGCAAAAGAACGTTCCACCACTTCGAAGCACTCTATTAATCTCTCTAAGCACTTTGACCGGACGCTCAGAATAATAAAATGCCTCCATACTCCATACGTGGTCGACACTTCCTGCTTTGAGCGGGAGATGATGGAAGTCGCCGTGAACAAAAGAGAGATGTGCATCTTCAGTGTACTCCCGTGCGTTTTGTACCATCTGTGGACTTCCGTCGAGACCGATACTTTTGCCAGTCTGCTGCGTCTCACGAAGTGCACGGAGTGCATAGCCTGAGCCTGTGCCAAGGTCAAGAATAGATTCGCCTTTTTCAATTGGCATGCGGGCCAAGGCATGTTTCGCGGTATGCCAGTGGCGCTCCTCCATCCCACGGTCTCTTCCAGAATCGGCCCACTGGTCAAATTCTTGTTGAATACTCATAATTGGTGCTGATGCCGTTGGAAGGGATTATATTTAGATAAATAAACCACTGCTGACTCATCGTGTGTTGAATCGCTGCGTCACCTGGCAGAGATATCGCGCTATCTTCGATGGGGTGAGTGGGATATAGCTATCTCCAGCCAATATATATCCGGCAGTTCGCTGAAGAACTATTAAGTTCCATTGTGCACGTATAATGGTATGAACTACAGGCTTGCTATTGAGGACACTCCAGACACAGTGCCAGGTGGGACTGGAATTCTTTTATTACACCCAAGCATCGGTGAAACGGACCGAATTGATACGGACTTTTTCAATACAGATACTGATCATTTTCTTGTTATTTCGACACGAACGACAGCACGAGAAGTCGAACAGAAGCTTGATTATTATGATGTAGATGAATCTCGAGCAGTTATTCTTGATACACTCTCTGTTGAACGGGGATACTCTCGCCGCGAGTCAGATCATGTTCATTATGTTTCGTCTCCGGACGATCTCGATGGAATTGTTGAACGAACAACGACGTTCCTGGACAGTCATGACGGAAAGCTGAGAGTCAGCTTGGATTCAGTAACAGAACTGGCATATTATGCCCATGTGGATGGGGCACTCACCGCCACGAAACGAGTTATTGACAAACTTCAAGAATATGATGCCGTTGGGCTGTTTCATGTTTCAAACGAGGTGCATGACGCTGAAACCATTGAGAGGTTCCGTTCGCTGTTTGATGCGACGATGCAAATAGATGAGGATGGCGCGGTGACTACACAGTTTGATATGGGTTGACGAAGGCGCAACTCATTCTGTCTGTTCTTTCGTATCCATTTTGTCAAATGTCTTCGATGCCCATTTGATTCCATATTCAGCGCCGTATTCCTGATACGCTTGCGTGTCCAGTGCAGCGAATGGTGGTGGGATCTCAAGACCATGTTTGATCGCTGCGCAGGCATATTCAGTCGCTTCCGCGAATGATGTCTCGCCATGGGCGACTGCCTCTGAAAGCCGTCCGAGTCGACCCTCTATTCGAGTTCCTGCATCAATCCAGCTATCATATAACCTCGGGTGCGAATCCTCCCACTCGGTGAACACTGACCGCGTGTGGAGTCCAATCCAGCCATCAAACAATGCCGAAGCAATCTGATATGTTGATGCAGGATCAAGTGGAACAGCATCTGCGAGGCGCGTATATTCGTCTTCAAAATAGCCTAAGAAGTGCTCTGGAAGACCAATGCTACTCTCAACCAGCGCTTCAGCGATAAGGAAATTCAAAAATCCAGTTGGAGTACCTGATGCACGCCCTTTGACTAAGATTGTCGGTGGGACTGTCTGCTCGGTTCGTACAACAGTTCCGTCGCCGGGCATACCGATTGTGAGGTCACTACTCGCGTATCTATGAAGCGGCTTGGGTGCGGTGTTAGTGAGCCAACTGTCAGGATAGCTGACTGGTTCAAGCTTGTCTGCAAAGAGCCCAAGATCTTCGGCTGCCGCAGGGGGAATTGTCTCAAAGTCGCCAGTCACGTCAAGAACAGTTGCCTCCGGAGCGTATTGCTTGCGAACAGTGACAAGAGGATCCGAAAGATTGCGATGACTAAACATATAGGGTATATTGATTCGAGAGGTTTCAGAGGTCCTATCTGGGCGTATGTGTAGCCATATTCATTCGCTTACGTCACCTTTGCGATTCGATCACGTACATTAGCTAAGCGCCATGAAAAACACAACTAGGATGGTAAGTACTGCAGCGACACCGACAGTTCCTAATACAATTTGTGTAGCCTGACTCATATTGAGACCAACTCAAGGAGAATACATAACCGTTGATCATTTTCTGTCGGCCGTATCACTCTTAAGCGGTTCTTGCTTGGGTTCTCGCTCGAAGGCGGATGGCCGAGATGTCGCTGTTCGCTTTTGAGCACACGTTGGAACTAAAACAGAGTGCTTGGGCGACCAGTATCTGGATGCGACGAACTTTCATTAGGAGAGGTCACTCACTGGGATTCTGTGGCATCTCTCTCCCTGTGAACGGCCGGGCTTCGCTACGGAATCCCAGTGACCGCTGGCGATGGGTTTCGATCCGAAATCACCAATCGATATCTGCTCTGTTTGGTGTGGCTCGCAGTGCTGTCACAGACACTCTCGTTGCGTCAGTGAGGTCATTGTCTGCCGGGTTTAGCTGTATGAGGGAATCCCACTCCCTCCCCTCGGCCTTCGCGAGCGTCGGAAACGCGAGCAGGGAGGCGAGATAGCACCCGCACAAGTTGATTATTGTTTCTCCACCATGCTAGCCCCTTTCGGTCAAATGAGGTAGTCCGATGCTCACCATGTAGGGTGTTCGAGCGCGACAGGAAACGCGCACCATCGCTCTCGAGTGTCCATCCGGGAGGAGTGGGAAACTCCGACTCCGAACTCTTGAGTCCAACTCGCCTACGGAGTCTGGAGCCGCTATGTCCACCTGACAAGCTCCGACACAGAAACAGCAAGCCCTCAATAAGCGAGAGGAGAGCTCCGAGTGCGGTAGGGTGGCGTCGTTTACTCGGAATCAACGGCTGTTGCTTCTAACTCCATCTCGATTAGCCCGCGGTTAGCCTTCGGGTGGTAGATACCGCTCTCATGGGCGTACTGCTGGACACATTCGTGTAGATCGCCGTCACGTTGCATGTCTATGTCTGTTCACACATATCTATGTGAGTGTCTGTTTGGATGCCACAATCGGTATTTAAAATGGCAGCAGTCGTAGCAAGGGTGACACCGAACTCACGCGATTCTTTCCTGGCGTAGATGCGAAGACTCTCTCATTGTATCAGGATGAGCCAGGGACGTTGATCACGTATCGACCGTCCTCCTGTAGCGAAATAATATATTCTGAGCGATCGTATAACTCCATGAGATTGATCTCGTATTCACCAGGAGCAACGATTTTGATGCTCTCAAACTGTTGGTTGAGTTCATTTCTAAGTCCAATCAAGTCTGTATCTGGTTCGGAGTTCTCTCGTGAGTTTTGACCTTTATCAGACGATCTCTCCGGATAGATCTCTCCGTTCTCAGCGGAGTTAGGTATATGTCGACTCGCTGCTTGCAGTTCGTCAACTGAAACCACATCTGATCGAGCATCTGCCTGTGCTACATCCTCGCTTTCTGCTGAGATGGATCTCGATGCGTTCTCACGCTGAGTCCTTGGGGAGCTATCATGTGAACTTGAGTCAGTGTGCGTCTGACTCGACCGAGATTGGTCAGTATGCTGTGAGTCAGGTTGCTTAGCTGTATTCGTTACTGATGGGTGCTGCTGGTCTGGTGGACGAAACTGAAATTTGTGCCCACCACAGTCTGGACACCCTGAAAGCATCTCTTTCGAGCCATCAGCGAATATATGACTACAGTTTGTACATTCATGTGGCATCGGAATTAGCGTCTCCTATCAGTGGTGTTGATTCGTTTCGTAGACGCAGACACGCCCTCTCTGTTAAATGAGCATACCCTCATTGTCGGGAAATAAGTGCGCTGATAAGATTTTCATCCTTATGTAACGTTTCGATCTGGTTTGCTGGTCCGATGACAGTGAGTTTTTTGTCGGATTGTTTGCCAATCAATCTTCCGAATAGACCCGGATCGTTACGTTTTGTATGTGGGTAGGTTTCAATCTCAATTCCATTGAATTCGTCCGGACTAATCTCGGTCATCGTCACTTCGATCAATTTTGATTCCTCGCTTGGAGAGAGGCCCTCTTCAAGAATGACAATATTCCCGTCACGGACTCCATCTAAAATGAGCCGGACTTTTTCCATGCTGGCTAGATCATCCATTCGTGCACTGCTTATCATATCGATCTGAACTCCACCTGCAAACTCCTCAGATGTCATTTCCGGCATGGTATTAGCCAAAGTACTCCGCAATTCTATCGTATACCTCGTCCATATTTGTCCCTTCCAGTGCAGACAGCGGAACTGTCTCGTGTTGTGGGAACGCATTACCAATTCGCTGGACGTTCGCCTGTTCAAGATCAGTCTTATTCGCGAATATGAGAACCGGGAGGTCTTGACTTTCTATAATCCCAATGAGCATCGTGTTTACTTGAGTAAAGGGATCCCTTGAGGAATCCAGAACATAGATTACGCCGTCGACATCCTCGCGAAGCCAATGCATAGCTTCTGCAACACCCTCAGTCGCTTCGCGAGATCGACGTACTGCATCATCTTTCTCAAGATCGTGGTCAAGAAAATCCTTGTAGTCAACCTTCGTTGTTACCCCGGGCGTATCCACGATATCAATACTAACGACTTTCTCATTTCGTTCAATTTCAATATTCTCTTTACGATGAGCTCTGCGCGTCTCGTGAGGAATATGGCTTTCAGGGCCGACTGCATCGCCAGTCCAATCACGTGCAATTCGATTTGCAAGAGTCGTCTTTCCAGCGTTTGGAGGGCCATATATTCCTATTCGCTTGGGTTCTGAATCCGAGAAGACTCGGTCTATTACCCGCGAGACGCTGGTGCGTAAATCAGTAAGCAATCCCATCTTATGTAACACACCTCTCCGGTTGTTCACAAGGAGTGTATGCCACAGAAGGTTTGCGTGCTTACTTAAATACTGCGTCAGACATATATATGTTATCTAATGTATCGAACACCCTCCCACCCCTCTGTTTCAGGTGGAACTGGGCATATCTGTCCACACTGATCTGCGAATAATTGGAATAAATTGTAATATATATAACAAT
>ERZ1034569.107-NODE-107-length-30137-cov-12.915531_pt1 | contig 30137 bp, 29 predicted proteins | sample MGYA00520706_ERZ1034569 | MGnify/ENA primary metagenome ERZ1034569 (study PRJEB33760, sample SAMEA4777722) | hypersaline lake metagenome | biome: hypersaline environment; feature: brines | place: Spain | collected 2014-08 | depth 0 m ...
GTGGCCTGGCGGGGGCGGGGGTACCGGGTCTCACCCCCGGGGTGGCGGGCGCCGAGGCCGCCGCCGCCCCGCTAGAGCGGCGCGACCGGTACGACACGGGGGGCCCGCCGATCAGCCCGGACAACGACAGCGACGGCACCGCCAGCGAGGCGACGCCGGCAGCGACACCGCCGACCGCGGCCGCGACGCCACGACCGAACGTCGCGACGCCGCCGAGGCTCGCGGTGCCGACACTGCCGACCAACTGTGCAACTCCACCACCCAGCGACGCGGCGACACCGCCGGTACCCAGGAGGACCGCCACGGTCGCTCGCGGTACGGCAGCAACGAACAGTCGTACTCGGGGGAGCCGGCCGTCCGGGAGCGCCGCGGCACCGGCGACGGTGCCGGCCGCTGACACTCCGACGGCAGTGAGGAAGGCGACCGCACCCAGGCCGCCGACCCACAACAGCAACACACCGAGACCGGTGCCGCTGTCTGGCGAGCTATCTGCGTAGTTCGACTCGTCGTCGTCGTCCGGCTCCGGGGTCGGCGTCGGCGTCGGTGTGGCCGTCGCCGTGGCCGTCGCCGGTTCGCCGACACCACCAGTCTCTGTTGCCCCGTCGAGTGGGGCGAGTCCAGTGCCAGTCGTCCCGTCGGTCGCACCCGCCCGGTCGGCCCCCGGGTAGCTCCCGAAGCCGCCAGCGGGGAACAACGACGCCGTCGCGACGAGGAGGAGGGCGAGCGCGCCGACGGTCACGGCGCGTGCGGGGTCGTGTCCCATCGCGTACAACGTAGGAGGGGGGAAGTATATGTTTTTCCGGACCACACGATCAGGTGATGGTCTCCCGTACACCCGTTCACCCCACGCTCCGCGTGGCCGCCACGCTCGCGGCGGCGCTGGCGACGACGGTCGCCGTCGCCGTCAGCCTCGCCGCGCTCCTCCGACCGTGGCTGGCCGCCGTGTTGCCGTCCGGCACCGCCGGCACCGCTCTGTTGGCCGGCCTGCTCACCGTCACTCTGGTCGTCGCACAGCTCCGGTCCGTCCGGCGTGGCCTGCTCGACACGCTCGACGCCACGGTCGTCGACCGCGCGGTGTCCCCCGATCTCCACGCCCGTCTCACCCGACTGGCCGGCACCGCGGACGCGCCGGTCCCCGAGCTGGCCGTCGTCGACAGCCCCGTCCCCAACAGTTGTTCCGTCGCCGGCTCGGCTGCCGGCACGGTCGTCGTCTCGACCGGGCTGGTGGAGACACTCGACGACGAGGCGTTAGACGCCGTCCTCGCGCACGAACTCGCACACCTCCGCAACCGCGACGCCGCCGTGTTGACGCTCGCGTCGTTCCTCCCCGCGGTCGTCGCCGGCGACTACGCACCCCTCTCGGATCTGGGCGTCGACGACCTCCCGACGGGGCTCCAGTGGGCACTCGGCGGCGCGGTGTTGCTCGCCGGCTACCTCCTCGCCGTCCCATCCCTGCCGGGCACGGCGGGATCGGTCGCGTCGCTGGGTGCCTACGCTGGCGCGGTGCTGGGTGTGGTCGTCCTCGGCGGGATCGTCCTCGGGGTCGGCGCGACGGTGACGGTGTCGCTGACCCGCCGGCTCTCCCGACAACGGGAGTTTGCGGCCGACCGTGCCGCCGCCGAGCTGACCGGCTCTCCGGCCGCGGTCGCGGACGCGCTCGAACGACTCACTGACACCGGGCCGGCGACCGCCGACGCCCGACAGGCGCAGGCGACCCACGTCGCGGAGCTGTCGTTGCTCCCGCACGGGTTCAAGACAGACGACACGGACGAGGCGGACGGCCCACTGGCCGGCGACGATCTCGTTGAGTCGTTCGCGCTCAACACCCGTGCGCACCCGCCGGTCGCTGACCGCGTGGCCGCGCTCGGCGAGACGGCCGCCGCTCGCTCGACGACACCTGCAGACGACTGACGGGCAGTCAATCGGGCGCGGACGACAGACAGAGAATCAGTCGGCGAACGACCGACAGCCACTCACCCCCTGCGTTGCGCCCGCCGGGCCGCGTCGACCAGCGTCCGTGCCGCCTCCGCACTGGCCGCGACGCGCCGCCGCGGCAACGGCGGCAACGACTGTCGGAGCCGGATCGTCTCCTCGTCGGCGGTGACGGCGTCGACGGCCCACCACGGGAGGAGCGTGCCGCTGGTTCCTTCGGACCGACCGACGACCAGCCCGTCTTCGAGCACGACCAGCTCCTGGTCGTCGTCACCGACGAACACCGCCGAAGTGACCGCACCGACGAGGATCACGAACAGGTCGGTCTCGGCGGCGAACACCAGATCGATCCCGTACAACGCCGCGGCCGACGCGAGGAAGTGGAACAGAAACTGCCGTGTGCGGGGGGTCGTCGCGTCGACACGCGCGAGAACGGTCCCGGCGGCGATCCGGCGGTCGACGAGGTACCCCTCGCCGGCCGACGCGAGCACCAGCCCGGCGAGCACGACGACCATCGGGTACACGCCACCCGGGACGGGATCACCCGCGAGTTGTGCGCGCCCAGCGACGGCAGTCGGCAGGAGAACGGCCAGCCCACCGACCAGGAGGTGGCCGCGCCGGTCGACGGCGGCGTCCCGCAGACCGGGCGCCAACGACACCAGCCCGCCGCCGACGAGCCCGCCGCCGAGGGCCGCCAACAGGACGAACGACGCGCCGGTGACCGCGGCGATCCACCCGACGACAGCACCACAGAGCCCGCCCCAGACGACGGTTGTCGTGTTCGGTCTCCAACTGTCGCTCACAGGCGGTCTGTGTCGGCTTCCGACAAAAAATGTCGTGTGGCGTCTCGCGCGCGGCGACACCGGTTTCGGGTGCGTCGTGCTCCTCAGATGCGTCGTCGTTCTCGCACCTGTTCGACCGTGCGGCGTGCGCGGTCGGCGGCGACGCCGACCAGGAGTACGGCGACGCCGACGAGTCGGACTCGGGTCCGGGCGCTCGGCTTGGGTTGGAAGTCGACCGCGAGCACGCGGTCGTACCCCCAGGCGGCCGCCGCGAGCAGCCGGCCGGGGACCAACAGGTGGACGACTCCGGAGACGACACACAACACCGTCGCGTACCGCAGGGTGTCGGGGAGGTTCACACCAGTCGATTCACCCCCCGATTGCTAAAACACACGCCTCGGTGTCGGCTCGCGACGCAGGCAGTGTGCGTTCTTGATGGGTAGTGTGTGTGCGCTCGCGGCGCAGGCGGTGTGCGCTCTTGGTAGGTAGTGTATGCGCTCGCGGCGGCGCCGTTCACCACAGCAAAAACAACGCGACACCGGCGGTCGTCGCAATCGCAAGCACGTCCGCGACGAGCCGTGTCCGGCGGTCGACCGTCGCGAGAAACTGGCCCTGGCTTCGTGCCTCCGCCGGCGAGAGGGCGACCCCGAGATCGCCCGCCGACAACGACCCCCACAGCGCACACAACACCGCGACCGGCAACGCGACCACCCCCGAGATCACGCCGGCGACCCGGAGCCCGGCCGCGACGGCGAGAAACGCCAGCAACGGCGCGACGGCGACCAGTCGGATCAGCCACAACGGGCTGTCGTCGTCCAACTCGGCGTCGAACTGCCACAACGGCTCGACGTCCCCCTCCCACTCCGGGAGCGGCGTGACAGTGATCGACAGTCCGGCGGCGGCCGCCGGCACGGCGTGTGCTAACTCGTGTGGGAAGACCACCGCGGCAGCGAGACGACGGAGCGGGCGAACCATCCACTCGTCTGTCGGGGACAGACGGGCAAGAGGGCTTCGCGCACCCGCCGCTCGACTGGGCCGTGCAACCGGCCACACGCCTCAGGTCATCGCCTCCACCCGTTCGTCCGGGTGCCGGCGGTAGTAGTCGACCAGTCGGTCGACGTACGTCGCCAGCGGCGGACACCGCAGGTCGGTGTCGGCGAGCGCGCGTTGTGTCGCCGGATTTGCGTACCGCGTCGGGTGGTCGAAGTAGTCGACCGTCGCGGGCTCCGTCGCGACCACCCGGTCGAGCGCCCGCATCCCACGCCGGACGACCGGCTTCGGTGCCGGCACGGCGATCGCGCGCTGGTTCATCGCCTTTGCGACCGCGTCGACGAACCCAGGGACGGTCGCCGGCGCGGGGTCACACAACTGGAACGTCTCGCCGGCCGTGTCTGCCCGTCCGGAGAGCGCCGTGATGGCGTCGACGACGAAGTCCCGCGGGACGACGTTCAGCTCCGTCCACGCCGCACCCGGGAGCCGCGGGACGACCGACACTGGGCCGGGTTGGGCGTCGAGCACGCGAAAGAAGTGGTACGGGCCGTCGAACTTCCCCGTCTCGCCCGTCCGGCTGTCGCCGACGACGATTGCGGGTCGGTAGACAGTCGCCGGCAGTCCCGCCTTGATCGCCTCCCGGACCGCGACCTCCGCGCGGTACTTCGTCGCCTCGTAGTGGTTGTTGAACGACTGCCCCTCGCGGAGGTGGCGCTCGGTGAACACGCCGTCGTAGCGCCCGCTGACGTAACAGGTGCTGACGTAGTGGAACCGATCGACCCCCGCGTCGGTCGCGAAGTCGAGCACGTGCCGTGTCCCGTCGACGTTGACCGCCTCGCCCACTGCGCGTTCGACCGCGAGATCGTACACCGCCGCGAGGTGGTACACTGTGTCGACTCCTAGTAACGACGCGCGTGTCCCTCCCAACCCCAGATCCGGCTCCGTGATGTCCCCCTCGACGAGACGAACCGGGGGCAGATCGGCGGACTCACCGCTCCGTTCACTGGTCTCTGTACGCTCACGACCCGCGTCGAGAACTGCGGAGAGCCGTTGTTCGGCCGTCTCGCGGTGGTGTGGCTGGACGAGACACGCGACCGGCCCCTCGCCGCGAGCCAACAGTCGCGGCAGCAACGCGGACCCCAAGAACCCCGGGAACCCGGTGAGCAACACAGTGGCGTCGGTGGCCATCGTCTCACACCGCGTGGCGACCACACTGAAACGTTGCGACCCGCTCGGGGTGTGTCGACCCGGGCGCAGAGATCGACCGGCTGATGTCGGCCGCCGACAGAGCGGGCGTGTGTCAACAGTCGCAGCCTGTCAGATTGCTGTCGCAGATCTGGATGTGTCCCACAACCGCGCGGTGATCGCCGACCGGATTGCCGGTCTCCCGAGCGAGGTTGACCTGGCCGTCTTCCCGGAGTACGCGCTCACCGGGTTCCTCGGCGACGACCGGCTCCAAGAGGCCGCACTCTCGCGAGACGCACCCGCCATCGAGCGGCTCCGAGACCGCGCCGTCGAGGCGGAACTGGCGGTCACGTTCGGGTTCGTCGAGGCCACAGGCGACACACAGTACAACGCCACTGCCTACGTCGCGCCGGACGGCGAGCTGACGGTGTACCGGAAACGCCACCTCTGGGGTGCCGAGTCGGAGTGGCTCACTCCCGGGAGCGAGTCGGTCGCCGTCGACACGCCCGCGGGTCGTGCCGGGATCGTGACCTGCTATGATCTCAACTTCGTCGCGCGGAGCGCGGAGCTAACCCGCCCGGAGATCGAACTGTTGCTCGTCGGTGGCGCGTGGCCGGCGGCCTACACGGAGAACTGGCGACTGCTGTGTCGAGCGCGTGCACTCGACGGCGTTCGCTGGGTCGTCGCGGCCGGCCGAACCGGCGAGGGTGGCGCCGAGACGGACACCCAGTCGTACGGCGGGCGCTCGCTCGTCGCGCGACCGGACGGCGGCGTCCACCGCGAACTCGACCGCGGGGAACGCGATCTGGTGACCAATCTCGACCCCGAGATGCTCGCCGACCAGCGCTCACTCATCGGTGTGTTCGACAACGCGTGAGAAACCGTAGAGAAGGAACGTCGATCGTCCGTGTTACACTCGACGTCGAGCCACCAGGGCGGCCGCCACGAGCGCAACCGTCGCGACTGTGATACCGAAGCCGGGAGCGCCAGTCGTCGTCTGCTCGGCCGACGGCGCTGCCAACTCGTCTGTCCCCGTCTCGGTCGGTGTCCCAGTTGTCGTTTCGGTCGGTGTCCCGGTTGTCGTTTCGGTCGGTGTCACCGTTCTGGTCGCCGTCTCGGTCGGCGTCGCCGTCGCCGTCTCGGTCGGCGTCGCCGTCTCCGTCTCGACTACCGCCTGTTCGGCGCTCACGTCGGCGTTCACCACGGCGTAGCTCAGGACAGAGTTCTCGCGAATCTGTTCGCTGTACTCCGTGTCGTTGTAGCGGCCGTACACGTCGATACCTTGCCCCTCGACGGTCGTCGCGGTCCAGCCGGCACGGTCGAAGACGACCGTCGCGGTGCCGGTGTCGTCGTCGAAGGAGACGGACTCGGCGAGCGCGCGGCCGGCCGTCCGGTTACGGACGACGAACTGGTCTGTTGTCGCCGCCGTCTGTTCCGGCATCGCCAGGGTCACCCTCACCGTGTCGGTCGTGGCGTCGACAGTTTCGACGGTCGCCCGACGGTCGACACGGCGCATCCGGCCCTGTCGTTCCGGATCGACTTCGAGTGCGGTCAGTTCTGATCTGTTGCGGAGTGTGGCGATCACCGCCTCGTCCATCTTCACGTCCAGCGTCTGGGAATCCGCGACGGACTCCAACGGGTAGTCGGAGCCGCCGTGTGCGATGTAGGAGTTGGTGGCGATCGTCACCTCGTCGTCCGGCTCGACCGGCTCACCGTCGATGTACATCTCGGTGATCCGGCCGTGGCCTTTGTCCACCGCGCCGGCAGACTGGTTCGCCGTCGCGTGGGGGTCCCACTCGAAGTAGACACCGGCAACCTGCGAACCGATCCCCGGCCCAGCGATGGTCGTGCTGTTCACGGTCGCCATCTGGCTCCGGAGGGCTCGTCGGAGCATGCTCCCGTTCGTCTCCATCAGTGTGACACTGTCGCCGAACGACAGCGTCGAGCGCACGTCACCGGCGGTGACGTTCGGGCCGTAGGTGGCCTCACCACGGATTCCGTCGGCGTTCGTCACGACCACGTCGGCGTCGGTGTACTCCAGGACACCTGTCGCCAGAACGTTGCCCATCGCCGTCTCACGGTCGTAGTGAGGGCCGCTAGAGTCCAACGGCACGTCCGTCTGGGTCAACACCGTGTCGAAGCCGTACTCGGCACGCACCTCGTCAATGTAGTTCGCCCACTCCTCGTCACGTTCCGCCTGCGGGTCCGTCTCCAACAGTTCACCCTCGGCGGCAGTCACGTCGCCGTCCGCGACAGTGAGTTCGATCTCGGCCAGTGACCCCGCGCCGCTGTCCGGCTGTGTGACGACGGCGCCGCCGACCCGTTGGGGTGCCTGCACGTCGTCAGTGTCGCCCGACACGACCACGTCCACCTCGTCTGTGGCGTTGGCAATCTCCTCGGCCGAGGAGACGCCAGCCGGTGTGAGCGCGATCACCACGTCTGCGTCCTCCTGACTCACGAGCCGTTGCTCGACGCGTTGGGCGGTCTCGATGGAGTCCCGAACGGTCCAACCGTTGCGCGACAACACGCCGTCCGCCTCCGAGTCGATGTCGTCGTCCGCGACGGCGAAGATCCCGACCGTCAGGTTCCCCCGCTCGACGACGGTGTAGTTCTGTGTCCCCGGCAGCCCCGTGCCGTTCTGCTGGACGTTTGCCAACAGCCACGGGAACTGTGAGGTGTTCGACACCGTCTGAAGGATCGAGAAGTTGCCCGTCTCCTCGGACTCGTCGTAGTCGAGTTCAGAACTCTGGACCGTCTCGGCGGCGGGATCGATCCCGTTGAGCGCTGCCACCGGCGGCTTCCACTCCGGCGAGACGAGTGTCTGTAGCGCGTGCGGGCTGACCTCACCGCCGCTCCCGACGACAACCGCACTGTCCGCGGCCGCTCGCCGTTGCTCGACCAGCGTGAGGAACTGACCGACCTCCCCGCCGGTCCCGCTGACTGCCGACCCGATGTCCGTGTAGGCAAGGACAGTCAGGTTCGTACTGTCGTTGTCCGTGTGACTCATCACCGACACTGTGTCTGCTCCCGTCGTCCCGACCCCGCCGGCCTCCGGGAGCGCGGCCACACCTGCCGACACGCCCCCCACGACGAGGAGCAGCGTCACCAGAACTGTCGTTGTTTGCGACATACTCAGTGCATATTAATGATAGTGAATTAATCTGTATATTTTTTTGGCCGTATATCTAAATACCTCTATATATTCACTCGGGCGTTCTGACACGCCTGTTCGAGAGAGTATTCGTCGGCCCTGCCGACCAACACCTGTCCGCTGGTGGTGTCTGTTTCGGCAGTTCACTCCGCGTCGCCGTCAACCAGCGCCCACGCCACCGCGGCGTCGACGACCCCCATCTCCGTCTCGAAGCCGTAGTCGTCGTTGGCGACGACCCCGTCGAGTTCGTCGGCGTACGTCGCGAGTGCCGGCACGGGACGTGCCGTCGGGAGTGACACGGGCTCGGTGTGCTCGTCGTCCTGGCCGCTTCCCTCGCCGCCATCTCCACTCGCCTCGCTTCCGACACCGAGCGCGGCAGCAGTCGCCGCCCCGATCAGCGCCTCGGTGTCTGCAAACCGGTCGGTCGTCGCAGCGGCCTCCGCCAGCGCCGTCTCCACCGCCGGGGTGGCGTCGACACCGACCGACAGCTGTCCGGGTTGTTCGGCGTCGGCGTCGCCGGCCAACACCGCGACGAGATACTCCCTCAGGGCGGCCGCGACCGCGGCTCCTGGCTCTGATTCCTCGACAGCCTGCGGCGCCAATGCCAACGCCAGCGCGCTCGCCGTCGGGTGGTCGCCCTCGGCGACCGCGGTGCGACGGACGGCTGTCCCGCTTGTGGTGTTGGTCGGTGGATCGTCCTTGGGCGGCTCTGTCTCGGCCGTCGCCGTCGTCTCGACGGTCGACGCTGTCTCTGTCGAGGACGACGGCTCCGTCCCGTCGGCCGAGGCCGCCTGTGAGCCGTTCGTGGTGACGCCAGTCTCTGCCGACACCGGCTCACTGCCCGCACCGTTCGTCTGTGTCGTCTCGGAGGTCGGGTCGGCTTCCCCCGGCCGGCTGTCTCCGCTCGGCGCGATTTCCTCGCCGTCGCGCTCGTCGCTGGCGTCGCTGTCTGTTTCGGATTCGTCACGTCCGTCGTCACCTTCGGTGTCGCGTCCGTCGTCTCCTTCGCTGTCGCGCTCGTCGCTGGCGTCGCTGTCTGTTTCGGGTTCGTCGCGCTCGCCGTCACTTTCGCCGTCGCGTTCGTCGCTGGTGTCGCTGTCTGTTTTGGGTTCGTCGTTGTCGACGCTGTCACTCTCGGTGTCGTCGCCCGACAGCTCGGCGGGAGTCGTCTCTGCCCGTGCGGACTTCATCCTCGCGGTGAACTCCTCGGGCGACACGTCCTGTGCCTCCAGCATCCGTTTGACCGCCGGGTCCGGTTGGTTGTCTGACGCCGCGCCGGTCGTCCTGATCGGACCGTCCGGCGTCGGCTGGTCCGGCTCCCCGTCGGTCGTCTCCTCGTTGTCTGACATCGTCTCCTCTGGTGTGTCGTTCGTCGCCGACGCCCCGTCGGTCGCGACCCGCGGTGTCGCGTCGTCTGCGTCGACCGACTGCGACGCGGTGTCGACCGACGGCGACGCGGTGTCGGTCGCAATCCCCTGTCGGTGGTGAAGCAGGTCCGCGAGTCGGTCGGTGTCGACACCCTCGGCGGCCAGATCCGGCTCCGTCTGCCGCCCGACTACCGGGACGGGCACCGACTCCACCACGTCGGTCACGGCGGCCGCGAACGTCTGGCTCCCGCCGGCGACGTGGTCGCCGTCCATCCACGGCGGGAGCCGCCACCCCGTGCCGTCGTAGAGGGTGTACTCCGCGCGGTCGCCGGTGCCCCAGACGACGCTGTCGAGATCGTTGAACAACCGGTTGGCGCCGCGGTGGGCGTGGACCATCACCGTCTCCGTCGGGTCGACCGCGTCGTGAACGGCGGTCAGTGCCGCTCTCGTCGGGTGGTTGACGATCTCGTAGTCGTGGAGCGTACACCGCGCGTCCGTCAGCGGCTCCGCGCCGGAGCCGACCAACTGGATCACGCTCCCGTTTGGGTCCTCTCGCAGCAGGCCAAACATCCGTCCACTGGAGCGTTCACGCGGAATCTCCGGGCCGGCGACCGTCACGGCACCGTGTTCGAGACAGGTCCGCGGGTCGTCGAACCGCGGGATCGACTCCACACCCGGCCGGTCGTACCCCAACCGCTCGTACAGCTTCGCGGCCTGTCCGACCACCCGGACCGGCACCCGCAGTTCGTACTGCTCGACGATCGCTGACAACAGGTACGCGACGTGGACGCCCGTCAGCCCGCTGGCGGCCACGAGCGTTCGTTTCCCGCCGCCGGCGTGTTCCAACGCGGTACCCAACGCCTCCGTCAGTGCCGTCTCGAACCGGTCGTTCGTCGAGGCCGTCAGGAACAACGCGTCGACGGGCGGGAGCGCGTCCGCCGGCAGTCCCGGGTAGCCCGCGACCCGCCGCCGGGTGAAATCCCCCGTCGCCAACAGACGGTGGGTGTCCTCGCCGTCCGTGACGGTGACGAGCCACCCGACCGCGCCGGGTGCGTGCCCGGCCGGCACCGGCTGGACCGACACCTCGGGGGTGAGTTTTCGCCGCTCCGCCACCGGTGTGATCGCGTCCCGAACCGCTCGCGAGGAGTCGACGCCGTACTCCGTGCCGGCCACGTCGAGCACGTCACCGAGGATCGCTCCCGTCGCCGGCGACACGAGGATCGGCACCCCCTCGCGGTGTGCCGCCGCCAACGTCGCGTAGTGGTCGAGGTGGGCGTGCGTGAGACAGATCCCGACCAGCCGGTCGTCCGGCTCCGTGAGTGCGTCCACGTCGACGCCGTTGCCCGCGTCGACGAGCAGACACGGGGTCGACTCCCCGTCCCCGCGGAACCGCAGCAGGAACGACTCGTTGCCCGCTGCGGGGTTGGCGTGTTGGTACGAGACGCGCACGTGGCGTGGTAGGTACTCACACAGTGTTATTCCTTCGCATTTATCGGCCGCAGTCCGACACTTCTCCCCGTTCACTGGGACAGATGAACGCGTTCGGTGGCGAAAGCATACCCCTTCGCCGCCGAACGCTACCACTCCATCTTCCAGGCCGACCGCTCACCGTCACGCGAGGAGACCTGTTCTAACACCGGCATCGTCCCGACGGTCGTATCGACCACGCCCTTGAACGCGCCGCGGCCGAAGGAATCCGGGTAGGGGTACGCGTCGGTGAGACCGACACGCGCGCTCCGGTCGCTGGTGGACTCGAAGGTGTACCCGCCGCCGGGAGCGTCCATCTCGCTGTCTCTGTACGCGTCCCGGTGGGCGTCATCCAAGAACGCGAGCCGTTCCTCAACGCCGGCGACACCGTCTGGCCACGGGACGGCTTTCGCGGCGGCGCGGCCTCCCTTCTCCATCGTCTTTTCTCCCGCCTCCTGCTCCAGTCGTTCGAAGGCGGTGACGATGTCGCCGGTCCGGTACCACTCGTCGGTGTCGGCACCGCCCAACACCTCATCGAACACCGCCTCCACCCGGCGCTCGAACACCGGCGACACGTCGGCTGCCGCCTCCACGAACGAGGCGACGTACCGCCCGTCGCCCTCCGAGTCGGGGTCGTACGCTGGCATACGTATATTATTACGCTTTCTCTGTACTACTACCTTTCGACTAGCAGGCGAGCCAAACGCGGCAGCCGTTCGACAACGAGTGGTCACCCTCCGCGTCCGAGACCGACCGCGTTGTTGATACCCGAGGCGACCGTACGGCTGGTAGTGAGTGTCACGGCGACGGTCGAGATCGACGCCCCGCCGGCGGCGGTGTGGGAGACGCTGACGGCGTTCGGGCGGTACGGCGCCTGGAACCCGTTGATCACCCGGATCGAGGCGGAGCCAGTCGAGGGTGCAACGGTGCAGGCGGTGATCAACCAGCCGCGGTTCCCCCCCGTGCCGATTCGGGCGACGATCACCCGCGTCGAGCCGGACCGGGAGTTGGCCTGGGAGACACAACTCCCCGGCGGGGGATTGTTGCGGGTGAGCCACGCGTTCCAACTCCGGCCGGTTGCCGGCGGCGACCGCACCGCGTTCAGTCAGGTGGAACGGCTTGACGGCCCCGTCGGTACCGCGGTTCCGGAGGCGCTCGTTGGCTTCCTCGCGGACGGGTTCGACGAGATGAACGCGGCGCTGCGCCGGCGGGTTGAGACGGGAGCACCGGCCAGTGGACCGGGAGAGTCGCCCGACCACAACCCGTAAGCGGGCCGCGACCCTGTCTGTCGTGTGGACGAGATCGTCGACTGGCTCCGCAATCGGCCGTACTACCAGGGGCAGGTGGCAGACAGTCGCGTTCTCCCTGGTCGGGAGCCGTCGTTCACCGACGTGGTGCTGGAGTCACGGCTCGCGGACGCGCTCGCGGACCGCGGGATCGACGAGCTGTACGACCACCAGGCGGCCGCAATCGAGGCCGTCCGCGGGGGTGACAACGTCGTCCTTGCCACCCGGACGGCAAGCGGCAAGAGTCTCGCGTACACGGTGCCGGCGTTCGAGCGAGCGATGGACCACGGCGGGCGGACGTTGTATCTCGGCCCGCAGAACGCGCTGATTCAGGACCAACTGGAGACGCTCTCCGCGTTGGCCAACGACCTGGGGTTCGGCTCGCGCGTCTCCGTCGACCAGTACACCGGCCGGATGAGCGACGGGGAGAAACGCGACGTGCGCGACCGCCGACCGACCGTCCTGTTGTCGAACCCCGACATGGTCCACTACGCGTTGCTCCCGCACGCCTACCGGCTGTGGGAGTGGTTCTTCTCCTCGTTGGAGTTGGTGGTGATCGACGAGGTGCACAGCTACCGCGGCGTGTTCGGCAGCCAGGTCGCGCTCACGCTCCGGCGGCTCCGCCGGCTCTGTGAGCGGTACGACGCCGACCCGCAGTTCGTCTGTTGTTCCGCGACCATCGGGAACCCTGTCGAACACGCCGCCCGGACGGTCGGCGCCGAGGAGTCGTCGTTCACGCTCGTCGACGAGGACACCTCCGGGCGGGGGCCGCGCCACTGGGTGTTGTGGAACCCGCCGGAGTACTCCGACCGCCAACAGGAACGCCAGAGCGGCCGCCGGAAGTCCAGCCACACGGAGACGAAACAGCTGTTCGTCGATCTGCTCGCACAGGGCCACCAGACGCTCGCGTTCACTCGGGCGCGCCAAACCGCCGAACGGTACGCCACCGACAGCGCGGACGAGCTCCGACAACGGGGGGAACGCGACCTCGCGAGCGGTGTCGAGGCGTACCAGGCGGCGCTCACCAACGACCGCCGCCGCGACATCGAGGACGGGCTCCACAAAGGCGACGTGCGCGGGGTCTGGTCGACGAACGCGCTCGAACTCGGTGTCGACGTGGGCGGGCTCGACGCCGTCTTACTCGACGGCTACCCCGGCACCCGGATGTCGGCGTTCCAACAGGCCGGGCGAGCGGGGCGGGGTGACGACCCGGCGCTGGTGGTGATGGTGGGCGGCGAGGACCAACTCGACCAGTATCTGATGGCGGAGCCGGACGACTTCTTCGAGGGCGAAGCCGAAGACGCGGTCGCGGACCCGGACAACGACACCCTGTTGCCGGACCACGTCGCCGCCGCCGCCGCGGAGAACTGGCTGTCACCCGACGACGACCGCCACTTCGGGCCGACGTTCCCCGAGGTGGTCGGGAAACTGGAGACGGACGGCGTGCTCGCGCGCCGCGACACCGCCCAGGGGACGCGGTGGACACACGCGGGCGAGGAGAGCCCGCACTACTCGATGAACCTCCGGACTGTCGAGGACCGCGAGATCAGCCTCCGAGACGCCCGTTCGAACGAGGAGATCGCCTCACTCTCCTTCGGTGACGCGCTCCGGGACGCCCACCCGGGCGCCGTCTACCACCACCAAGGGACGGACTACGAGGTGACCGATCTGGATCTGGACCGTGACACCGCCAAGCTCCAACCCACCTACGCAGACTACTACACCTCCGTGTTGACGGACAAGGACGTGACACTCGGGGAGGAACACGACCGGAAGACGCTGTCCGCGCGGCCGGACGTGACCGTGCGGTTCGGCACCGTCACCGTCCGCGAGCAGATCACCGGGTTCGAACGGAAAGACGCCTCAACCGGGGAGACGCTGGGCCGGGAGTCGTTGGACCTGCCGGAGACGAGCCTGGAGACACGGGCGTTCTACTACACCGTCCCCGAGGATCTGGAGGTCGCAATGCGGGCCCACGGCGGCGAGTACGGGTTCAACGGTGGGATTCACGCCGCCGAACACGGAAGTATCTCGTTGTTGCCGTTGTGGCTGTTGTGTGACCGCGGGGACGTGGGTGGGCTGTCGACCCCGTACCACCCGGAGCTGGACGCACCGACGGTGTTCGTCTACGACGGCCACCCGGGCGGGGTCGGGATCACCCGCACCGCGTTCAACGACGTGGAGGCACTGCTCGGCCAGACCGCACGGATGATCGCCGGCTGTGACTGCGAGGAGGGGTGTCCCGCCTGCGTCCAGTCGCCCCACTGCGGGAACGCCAACGACCCCCTCTCGAAGCCGGAGGCGGCGACGCTCGCGGCGGAACTGGCGGGGATCGAGGTGGACGGCGGGATCGCGGCCGCAGACAAACAGTAGTTCTCGGATACTCTCGGAGGCTGGTCTCCGTGCGCTCGCCTACGAGTCGTGCGGGAGCGAGAGCACGGTCGCCTCGCCAGTCAGCACGGTCGTCTCCTCGGTCGCGGCGACGGTGTCGACACGCAGTCGGTCGCCGTCTAGTTGTTCGACCACCTCTACCTCGGCGGTGACCGTGTCGCCGGGCGCGACGGGCGCCTCGAAGGAGAGTTCCTGGCTGTCGTAGACGACATCACCCGGCAGCGCCGCCAACGCCGCGCTGACGACGCCCGCGGTGAACATCCCGTGTGCGACACGCCCACCGAACAACCCGTCGGCGGCGTACTCCGCGTCAAGGTGGAGCGGGTTGTCGTCACCCGTCACCGCGGCGTAGTCGTCGATCGTCGCCTCCGTGACCGTCACCGCCTGTGTGGCGGTGTCTCCGGGTTCTGCGACTGGCACGCGAGTCCGTCGGTGCCGACGGGTGGAAAACCCCAAGGTTAACCTGTGAAGCGGGGGGTTGAATACGACGGCCGGGCTCCACGCCGGTGTGCAGACAGTCACCAGAGACGGCGTCGAGATCGCCTACGAGGAACGTGGCCAGCCGTCCGGGGACGCAGACTCCGTCGTGTTGGTCGAGGGACTGGGGTACGGGCGGTGGATGTGGCGCTGGCAGGCCGAGGCACTGGCCGACGACTACCACCTCCTGTTGCCGGACAACCGGGGTACCGGGGACTCCGACGCGCCAGAGGGGCCGTACACGATCGGCCAGATGGCCACCGATCTGGAGGCCGTCCTCGCGGACGCAGGCGTCGAGTCGGTCCACGTCGTCGGCGCGAGCATGGGCGGGATGATCGCCCAACGGTACGTGCTCGACTACGACCGCGCCGCGTCGGTCGCGTTGTTCTGTACCTCGCCGGGCGGCGACGAGGCGGTGCCGACCCCGGACGCGACGATGGCACGGATGTTCTCCGTCCCGGACGACGCCGACGAGCGCGAGGCGATCCGCCACAAGATGGCGCCCGCGCTCTCGGAAGGGTTCCCCGAGCGCGAACCGGAGACGGTCGAACGGATCGTCGACTGGCGGCTCGACTCCGACGCGCCGCCGGCGGCCCGGGAAGCGCAGGCGGGCGCCGTCGCGGCGTTCGACGCCAGCGGCGAACTCGACGAGATCAGCGTGCCGACACTGATCCTCCACGGCACCGGGGATCAGGTGTTGCCGGTCGAGAACGGGGAACTGCTCGCGGACGCGCTCGCGGACGCGCAGGTGACGTTCTACGAGGACGGTCCGCACCTGTTTTTTATCGAGGAGTCCGACCGCGTGAACGACCGGCTCCGAGGGTTCCTCGATGACGCCTGAGGGGGCGTTGCCGGCGACTGGGCACGCCAACGACTGGGTCGGCGATTGGAGTGCGCGCCGACGCCGGCTCTCCCCGGACCGTGTCGGGCTGGTCGACGCCGACACCGGCCGGGCGTTCAGCTACGCCGATCTCGACGACCGTGCGAACCGGACGGCGCGGCTCTGTCGCGCACACGGCGTCGAGAAAGGTGACCGTGTTGCGGTGCTCTCGCGCAATCGGCCGGAACTCGTCGACCTGTTTTTCGCGACCGGGAAGCTCGGGGCGGTGCTCGCGCCGTTGTCCCACCGACTCGCGGCGCCGGAGTTGGGGACGATGCTGTCGGCGGTCGCGCCGGAACTGCTGGTCGTCGAGGACCCGTTCACCGATCTCGCCGCGGACGTGCTCGCGAGTGACGCGTTCGATCTCGACGCAGGCGACGGGACGGACGGCACAGAGCCGACAGTCGTCGTGGTCGGCGGAGAGAGCAGTGGAGCCAGCGCGGACGACTCGGTTGCCGACACGCGGTGGGACGAGACACTCCCGGCAGACGACACACCAGTCGACCGCCCGGACGTGGCGCTCGCCGACCCGCACCTGTTTCTCCACACCGGCGGGTCGACTGGGGTGCCCAAGGAGACGGTGCTCCCACACCGCTCGATCCTGTGGAACTCGTTCAACACAATCACCGCGTGGGGCCTCCGGCCGGCGGACACGACGCCGATGACGTTCCCGATGTTCCACACCGGCGGGTGGAACGTGTTGACGGTGCCGTTGTTCCACCTCGGCGGGACGGTGGTGATCGCCCGCGAGTTCGACCCCGGACAGGTGTTGCGGCTGGTCGACGAGCGGGACGCGACGGTGTTGATCGCCGTGCCAGCGGTGTTGCGCGCGATGGCGGAGCACGACCGGTGGGCCGACACCGACCTGTCGACGCTCCGATTCGCCAAGTCCGGCGGCGGGCCGTGCCGCAACGCGGTCTTGGAGTCGTGGTGGGACCGCGACGTGGACCTCTCACAGGGGTACGGGCTGACGGAGTGTGGGCCGAACAACTTCGCGATGCCGGACGACTGGCCCCGCGAGAAGGCCGACTCCGTGGGCGTCCCAGCGCCCCACGTCGACGCCCGCGTCGTCGACGAGTTCGGCGATCCGCTCCCGGACGGCGAGGTCGGGGAACTGGAGCTGTCAGGGCCACACGCCGCCGACCGGTACTGGCAGAACCCCCGCGAGTCGCGCCGGACGTTCGGCGACGACGAGAGTGACCGATGGGTCGCGACCGGCGACTTGGCGCGTGTCGACGCGGACGGCTACTACCACATCGAAGGCCGGGTGAAGAACATGTTCGTCTCCGGCGGCGAGAACGTCTACCCGCCGGCCGTCGAGGACGCGATTGCGGACCACCCGAAGGTGTCGGAGGTGGTCGTGATCGCCGTCCCGGACGACCAGTGGGGGACGGTCGGCCGCGCGGTCGTCGCGGGTGAGGAGTCGCTGACGCTCGATGAACTCCGCGGGTTCCTCGACGACCGCCTCGCGCGGTTCAAACACCCCCGCTCGCTCCGCTTCACCGACGAGATTCCCACCTCCGGGCCGTCGAAGATCGACCGCGGGAGCGTGCAGGACCGGTTCGGTGAGGAGTGAGAGGGCAGTCCGAGGTGAGTGTTCGTTCGAACTGAACTGTCTCGGTGCCTCGTCGTGACGACTGCGAAAACACAGCCCCCCGAGAGAACCGGACATTGCGGGTGGATCACGACGACCCACCCACAACCCGGCGAGTCGTCTGACTACTCCGCGCCGCCGTGCTCGCTGTCGGTGTCGACGGCGAGGAGGATGAGGTTGCTCAACACCGCGAGCGCCTCCTCACGCTCGGCGGTGGTGATGACGTACTCCTCAGTGAGGAGACTGACATCGTACTGACGATCCACCGGCAGGTCGTTCTCGGTACCGACGGTTTTGGCCTCGCGCACGTCGTTGATCGCTTCGGCGGCGACTGCGGTGAGCACGAGCAGGTCGTCAGTCGACACTGGCTCGTTGTCGACGAGCGCCGACTGCACCGTGTCACAGGCACCGACGAGTGCGTCCTGTCGCGACTCGGGGATCGTTGTCTCCCGGAGCCGTTCGATGGCGGTCTCGTAGCTGCTGATTGTTCGATCGCGTCGCTGTTCGTCCGTCGCGCCGCCACGTTTTTGTGGCGGAGAATCCTTCGAACTCATGTCGTGAGCGACCTCACGACACGGGGGAGGTAAGGGCCCTATCCCTTACCACCTCTCTCGAAGCGGAATCCCTCTCCCGTGCCGTACGCCTCCATAGTCACCCCGCTAACTTAGTAGTATCGGTAATTCGAGCGTAATTTCATACGCTTCGGCAACAGACCGGAGTGACAGATACGTGAAAAGAGCGGTCGGCGTTGTCAGTTCTCGCTTTCGTCGTCCGCGTGCTCCTCGTGACCGTCGTGGGCGTCTGCGTGCTCCTCGTGATCGCCGGCGTCGTGAGCGTTACCGTCCGCATCTGCGTGTGTGTCGTCTGCGTCCGTCTGGTCGTCGTGGTCGCCGGCGTGTTCGTCGTTGCTGTGTCCGTCGTCGCCGTGTCCGTTCGTCTCGCCCTCGTCGTGTCCATCGCCCTCGTCGTGTCCATCGCCCTCGTCGTGTTCGTCCGTTTCGCCCTCGTCGTGCTCGTCGGCGTCACCGTGCTCGTCCAGCTCAATCGACTCGGGGCCGTCGTCCTGTTCGGTCTGCTCGTCTTCCTCGGCAACATCGACGGGGCCGTCGTCTTCCTCTTTCGGGATACGGACGCGGAGCGTGCCGTTCTCGGCGAGGGTCGCCTCGGCTTCCGTCGGGTCGACGCTGGCGTCCTCGGGCAGTTCGGCGGTGCCGTCCAGCGACAGCCCACGGCCGGGGAACCGCATCTCGAACTCCTCGTGGAACTCCCGGAAGCGGTCGACTTTCACCTCGACGGCGTCCTCGCGGAACTGAACCTGGATGTCGCTGTTGGTCGTACCGGGGGCGTCGAAGACGGCGAGGTAGGCCTCTTCGGATTCGAGCAGGTCGTACGCCAACGGCCGGCGTTCCTGCACCTTGCTCACGCCGCGGCCGACCCGTTCTAGCAACCCCTCGATTGCGGACTCGCCGAGGTCGCGCAGGCCGCCGTCGCTGCCGAGACCGTCACCGCTCCCGCTCATAGCTCGATCTCTTCGAGCGTCTCCGTCTCCCCGCAGTACGGACACGAGAGGTCCGCGACCGCGTGGTCGTCCGGCACGTCGTAGGTGTAGTGGTTCTCGAACATGTCCAACTCGCAGTCGTCGTTGATACACTCGATCTCCTTGGTGGCGGGCATACCTCGGGATACGACGGGCGACCGTAAAAACGGCGTGGGGTCGTTCGCGGGAGGAGGGAGTGGAGAACAGTCCGGACAGCCTGGTCTCCCGTCTGTGGCCACACACGGTGGACAACAGTTAGCTACTACACCGAATAGTACTAGACGTGAGCACAGACGACACAGATGATGGAGGTGACAGTGCCGAGCCGACGACTCTGGTCACCCGGAAAGGACAGCTGACGATTCCGAAGCGACTTCGTGACTCTTTCGGTATCACCAACGGTGACGAACCCCGCTGGGAAGAGACAGACGACGGAATCAGAGTTAAGAAGTCTACGGCGTCGGCTGGCCGTGGAATGCTCGCCGCCGACGATGTCTCCGAAGAGAAACGCGAAGAGATGGCAGTGGAGATGACCCGTGAGATTCGAGAGCGCAGACGGAGTGACTGGAGGCCAGAGTGACGCGTTACAGCAGTGACAAGGAGAAAGCCCACCCGTTTACGGGTGGGATGAATCCGACAACCCGGGAGCGTATCTCTTTTTCTGCTAACGGGAGTTTTATAAATGTTGGGTCTGTGCGCATGACTAGACTGAGGCGGTTCAGCCGCCCAACCAAACGGATAATATCAGATTCAGTCCAAGCTACGTTCGAAAGAACCCTTTCGAACCGCTGGCAGTGGGTTCCGGAGGAAAGTAACTCTGAATCCCAGTATGGCATAGGAGTAACGGCGGCTTGGCACTGCCAGGAGTCCGGTCATGTCGACCAGGCTGCGAACCTGAAACGCCCACCCAAGCGGTGCGGTGCCGTGGAAGTCTCACGAGTAAAGGTGTGAGGTGATGTCGATGGGATCTGATTACTTTTTTCGTCCTCTCAAAATTAGAGAGATCCGTCGCTGTCTCGTCTACTGTGGCGGCCAGAACAGTGGTTCCTCTCGGCGATACACCCGAGCGACGAGAGCCCGTCTCAGGCCACACCCAGCAGATCGAACTCCGTACCGTTGTCGCGTTCGTCGGCGTGTTCGAAGACGACGTGTGCGGCGGCAACGTCCTGGATCGCCAACCCCGTCGAGTCGAAGACGGTGAGCCCGTCCCCACTCGTCCGACCGTCTTCGTCGCCGACGACGATCTCGCCGACGCTGGCGTCGATGTCCTCGTCGTCGAGCGTCCCCTCCGCGAACGGAACGTTGATCTCACCGGAGTGGGTGGTCTGGTCGTAGTCGTCGATCACAAGCTTCGCGTCCGTCAGAATCCCGTCCGCGAGTTCGTGTTTTCCCTCCGCGTCCGCGCCCATCGCGTTGACGTGTGTGTGGTCGCCGATTGCGTCTCGGGGGACGACCGGGTCCCGGACGGGTGTCACCGTCGAGAGCACGTCACAACTCGCCGCCTCCTCGATGGAACCGGCGTGGACATCGAACTCACCTTCGAAGGCCTCGACGAACGCCGCGACGGCCTCCTCGTCGACATCGCTGACGACGACCTCCTCGATGGGGCGGACGGCGCCGATTGCCTCCAACTGTGTGTACGACTGGACGCCGGCGCCGACGATCCCGAGCGTGGTGGCGTCTTCGACCGCGAGGTGGTCGGTGGCGACGGCGGCGGCCGCACCGGTTCGTTTCATGGTCAGTTCCGTCCCGTCGAGAATCGCCAACGGGAAGGCGGTCTCGGGGTCGGAGTAGATCATCGTCCCCATCACCGTCGGGAGGTCGTAACGGTCCTCGTTGTCCGGGTGGACGTTCACCCACTTCACGCCGGCGGCGTCCCAGTCGCCGGCGTCGAGATACGCCGGCATCGACCGGAAATCGCCGTTGTACTGCGGGAGGTCGATGTACGACTTCGCGGGCATCTGCGCGTTCCCGTGGCGGTAGGCGGCGAAGGCGTCCTCGATTGCCGGGACCAGTTCCGTCATATCGGCGTTCGCGTGGACGGCCTCGCTGTCGAGCAGGAGCGTCTCCATCGAGCGCAACTTTTGCGCGCGGTGGTTAGAAGCCTACGGAACCGGGAACGCTCCCGGTCGGAGAGGTCGCGACTCGGAGGACCTATCGGAAAGCCTGTTAGCCTCCGTCCGATTGCTGGTGGTATGACCACCTGTAGCGCGCCGGGGAAGGTGTACCTCTTCGGCGAACACGCCGTCGTCTACGGGGAGCCGGCGGTGCCGTGTGCGGTCGAACGCCGCGCCCGGGTCACCGCCGAGCCGCGGGACGACGACCGTGTCAGGGTCAGCGCCGACGACCTCTCGCTGAACGGGTTCACCGTCACCTGGGGCGGTGGCGTCGACGACCGGCCGGACGTGGACGCGCCGCCAGCGCTCGTCGAGGCCGCGATGCGGTACGTCGACGAGGCGGTCGCCCAGACTCGCGACGCGCTCGACGACCCCGAGCAGGGGTTCGAGATCACCGTTGAGTCCGACATCCCGTTGGGTGCCGGGCTCGGCTCGTCTGCGGCAGTGGTGGTCGCCGCGATCAAGGCCGCGACCGCCGCGGTCGGTGTCGATCTCTCTGCGGAGGCGGTCGCAGAACGCGCGTTTCGGGCGGAGTACGCCGCACAGGACGGCCAGGCGTCGCGTGCGGACACGTTCTGTTCGGCCGTCGGCGGCGCGGTCCATGTGGAGGGTGACGACACCCGGCGGGTCGACGCCCCGCGGCTCCCGTTCGTCGTCGGCTACGACGGCGGCGCCGGCGACACCGGGGAGCTGGTCGCCGGGGTGCGTGATCTCCGGGAACAGCACGGGTTCGCGGCCGACACGGTCGGTGCAATCGGGGACCTGACCCGGAGCGGGGAGACGTTGCTCGACGACGCCGCGAGCGACGGTCTCACCGACGAGCGACTGGCCGCGCTCGGGGAGCTGTTGGACGTGGACCACGGGCTGTTGTCGGCGTTGGGTGTCTCCGCCCGCTCGCTCGACGAGATGGTGTGGGCCGCCCGCGAGGCGGGCGCAACCGGCGCGAAACTCACCGGCGCCGGCGGCGGTGGCTGTGTGGTGGCGCTCGATCGGACGGACGCGACCGAGACTGCACTGGAGCTGACGCCTGCGTGTGAGCGAGCGTTCCGGGCGGAACTCGCGACAGAGGGTGTCCGGATCGAGTCCGGGTGAGCCGACACCGGCGTAGCTCTCCCGGACGCGTGGACCCACTCCCACTCTGACCGCTACACCCACCCCCCACACCACCGTGTCCGCTGTTCTGGCGGACCACGACGAGGAGTCTCTCCGCAGCGTCGATACTGAATCGGAAGAGATTCACCACAGTCGGTGGACACCACTGACGTGACGAGTGACGCCGAGACGGCGGATGGTACCGACGTGACGAGCAACGCCGAGACGGCGGAGAGTGACGCCGAGACGACGGCCGACTACCCGGCAGTTTTCCACGTCGTCTCCGTGCTCGTGTTGGGCGGGATTGCGTCGTACGCCACTCTCGTCTTCTCGACGTGGTCTCCTCTCGAGATCAACCCAGCGCTCGCCGCGATAGGAATGTTGTTTGCCGTCGCAATCGCGTACACCTACTACTACCGCGAGGAGTTCGACTGACACCCTCCGACTACACGGAGCAACACGGACAGCATCGATGGACGCTCGCGAGAAACGTCACTCTCAACCCGGGCCGTCGCGTCCACGACAGCAACGGGAACTCCGAGCGGACGACGGACCCCGACAGACGACACAGATGACGACCGTACTGAAACTCGGCGGCTCGGTGATCACGGAGAAGAATCGCGCAGAGACACTCGACGGCCCGGCGTTGGACGCGGCGGCAGACGCGGTCGCGGACGCGCTCGCGAGCGACGCGGTCGGGCGGCTGGTGATCGTCCACGGCGGCGGCTCCTTCGGCCACCACCACGCGGACGCACACGGCGTGTCGACGACCGACGGCACCACGGACCACGTCGCGGTGACGGACGTCCACGGCGCGATGACGACGCTCAACCGGTTCGTCCGCTCGCGGCTCCACGACCGCGACGTGCCCGCGGTGCCGGTCCACCCGTTGTCGGCCGCCAGCCGCGACGCGGACGGCAACCTCTCGCTTCCGACCGCGCAGGTCGAGACGTTGCTCGACGAGGGGTTCGTCCCGGTGTTGCACGGTGACGGCGTCGCGCACGCCGGCGAAGGGGTGACGGTGTTGTCGGGCGACGAGATCGTCACCAGCCTCGCGGCGTCGGTGGACGCCGACCGGGTCGGGCTCTGTTCGACCGTCCCGGGGGTGTTGGACGCGGACGACGACGTGATCCCGACCGTCGAGTCGTTCGACGCCGTCGCGGACGTGCTGGGCGCGAGCGACACGACGGACGTGAGCGGCGGGATGGCGGGGAAGGTGCAGGAGCTGTTGGCGTTGGCGGCGCCGGCGTCGATCTTCGGCCCGGAGGCGCTCGACGGGTTCCTCGACGGGGAGCGTGTCGGGACGCTGATCGAGTGAGGTGTGGCGGGGTGGCGGGTACTGTCGGTTTGTGCGATTCGTGTCGAAGACTACTCCGAACGCACCCATTCGATTGCAGTCTCGATGTCCTCCTCGGTCACGTCCTCGGCGTCGAATCGTTCTCTCACGTCCTCGGTGGCGGTCTCCCACTGATCTTTTCGCTCCGACTCGGAGGTCTCGTCTATTGGCTCCGTTCTCATCTGTAGCAATTGTAGTGATATTACTGTTACACTGTCAGTGGCACAGGTGGTCTCTATCCGGCTCGTGTCGTGATACCACCGTGTCTGGTTCAGTTGAGCACATCACACGAGCCTGCCTCTCGACGGCTACGGTCAGACCGGCTCGTTGTGTCAGTCGTCCTGCGTCCGCAGGTAGTAGAACACGTACGTCTGTGCGTAGCCGGCGACCGCGTCGCCGAACTGCTCGCGGATTGCGCGCGAGGTGTCGGTGTAGTTCCCCTGCTCACAGTCGGGAAAGTAGTCGCCGATGGCGGTCTGAATCCAGGTGTCGAGTGGCACCGCCTCCAGAAAGCCCAGCGAAAACAGGAGCACACAGTCGGCGACCTTGTTGCCGACGCCGACGAACTGGGTGAGATACTCGCGGGCGGCCTCGTACTCCCGGTCGGTCGCCGCCGCGGGGTGGGCCTCCCCGTCGGCGACCAGCTCGGCGGTGCGTTGGACGTACGGCGCACGGTAGCCCAACGAGAGATCACGCAGTTCCGACTCCGTCCGGGCGGCCAACTGCTCGGGCGTGGGGAACGCGTGGTACGTCTCGCCGTCGAACGCGACGGGGTCGCCGAACGACTCCGCTAGCCGCATCTGCATCCCGTGAATCCGCGAGACGCGCATCTGTGCCGAGCAGATGAACGAGACGAGACAGGCGAACGGCGGATCGCGAACGAGTCGCATCCCGCGGAACCTGTCGTAGGCGTCCGCGAGCAACGACACGTCGGGTGTGTCGTCCAGAATCGCATCGAGGTCGTCGTCGAGTCGGAGCAGGTGCGTCAGGAGTCGTTCGGCGTCGACGTTCGACTCCCACTCCAGCCGGGCGTCGGGATCGTCCGCGTCGCCGACCTGCCGAACGCGAACGACCGCCGGCTCGGGCACCAACGGCGCCGCGTCGGGATCACGCGGCGGGGTGAACGGCCGGACGACCGTCTCGTACCAGTGGTCGCCGCCGTGTGCGATCGGTTGGTCGTACATGCCGTCGTCCGCGCGGTCCCACAGATACGTCTGCCCGCTCTCGACGGTCGCCTGCAGGTCGAAGGCTCCGTCGACTGCCGCCAGCGGGACGACTCCGGTCTCCATCGTCCGTGTTGCGGGCGGCGGTCCGTTGTCGGTTTCGGTCCGCCGGAGACGACGACCGGGACCGCAGCCGAGACCGACGACTCCAGCCGCCGAAGGTGACGACCCCGTCCGCTTGGCGGACGGTCACACACCGGAAACGGAACTACCGGTGGGGAACTGAACCCTTTTCGGCCACTCGGGCGTACCCTGCCGTGGATGACGACGCTCGACGAGATCGACCTCGAATCAGTCTCACTGGGAGCGACGGGGCTCCAGACGAGTGAACTCCAGTTCGGCACCTGGCGGTTCGGCCGCGAGACCGCCGAGGGGAACCTGGAGATCGGCGAGAACCGCGCCCACGAACTGCTCGACGCCTACGCGGCGGCGGGTGGGCGGTACATCGACACCGCGGACATCTACGGCGGGGGCGCCAGCGAGGAGTGGATCGGTGACTGGCTCGCCGAGCGGAACCGCGACCGCTTCACGATCGCCTCGAAGATCTTCTGGCAGATCCGCGAGGGGGACGCCAACAGCCGCGGGACGAACCGCAAGACCGTCCGGGAACGGATCGACGCGTTGCTAGAGCGGCTCGGCACGGACCACGTCGACGTGTTGTACATCCACCGCTGGGACGACCAGACGCCGGCCTACGAGCTGATGAAGACGCTGAACGGGCTCGTCGAGGACGGGAAGGTCCACTACCTGGGTACCTCGACGCTCCGCCCGAACGCCTGGAAGGTGGCCCGCGCGAACGAGGTCGCGCGCCGTCACGGCTGGGAGCCGTTCACCGTCTCACAGCCCCGGTACAACCTCGTCGACCGCGAGATCGAGGGAGACTACCTGGAGATGTGCGAGGAGTACGGGATCGCCGTCTGCCCGTGGAGCCCGCTCGGACAGGGGTTCCTCACCGGGAAGTACGACCGCGAGGACGGTCTCACCGGCGAGTCGCTCGCGTCCGAGTCACCACACTTCGCCGACAACTACCTCACCGAGTCGGCGTTCGACACCCACGACGTGCTCGACGCCGTCGCCGACGAGGTCGACGCGACGCCCGCACAGACTGCGCTCGCGTGGCAGCTCCACCACGACCAGATCGCCGCGCCGATCGTTGGCGCGCGAACGGTCCCACAGCTGGAGGAGAATCTGGGTGCCGCGACCGTCGAGTTGAGCGACGCGCAGGTCGACCGGCTCTCCGAGGCGCACGACGGCCCGTACGCGAACCTGTAGCGTGGCCGACGTGGGTCGTGTCGAACCCGTCGAACGAACGACTGGGTGGTGCGGCGACAGCGCGACGCCGACAGGTCGAACCCGGTCGCGCCCCTCCGGTGGGGACGAGTACTGGTCGCCGGCAGACAGGACGTAGCGACAGATTCTAGCCCGTGACGACGGGCTTTCGGACGAACTAAGTAGCCTGCGGTCGCCAGCCGACGCGTGCCCACGCCAGTTTCCGAGTACACGACCACACCCGTACTGACCGTCGAATCGGACGAGACGCTCGCGAGCGCGGTTGAGGCGATGGCCGCCAAGGAGATTCACTCGTTGGTCGTCATCACCGACGGCTGTCTCGCCGAGGGAGTGTTCACCTCGACGGATCTCCTCCAGGCGGTCGCGGACGACGCCGATCTCGAATCGACGACCGTCGGTGACTACATGACCCCCGACGTGGTGACCGTCGACCCGAACGACGATGTCGAGGCAGTCGCCGCGGTGATGGAGGATCACGACATCGGCCACGTGCCGGTCGTCGACGAGCAGGTCCGGGGGATCGTCACGGAGTCGGACCTCCGACAGTTCCTCGCCGCCTGAGCGGCCTCCGGTCGAACCGGCTGGAGCCGTCTCAGCTGTCCAACTCCGCGAGCAGTGTCTCCGCCGCGGCGGCGCTGGAGGGCGGCCCGCGGGCGGTGATCAGACCGCCGTCGACGAGGAATTCGCCGTCGGCGTCGGGGGTGAACGTCAAGAGCCCGACCGCGTGACAGACGACCAAAGCCACGCCGTCCTCGCCCGCGACGGCCGTCCGCAACGCTGCTTGTGCGTGGTGGTCCTGGTCCACATCCCAGACGGTGCCGTGGCCGCCGGGGAAGACGACCGCGTCGTACGCGCTCGGATCGACCGCCGACAACGGCTGTGGGTCGTTCAACTGCCCGTCCGTCCCGTCAGCTACCCACCCCTGAAGGGGTGGGCTTGTCGGTGGACTCCCGTTCAAACTCCAACCCGGAGTGGACACTAGATGTGTCGCTCACGGTCAACGTCCCCGACTTCAGGGCCAACTGACCGGTGCCCAACCCATCGGGGCGTTTGCCCGATGGTAAAGCTAACAGTCGAAGGCCAACGTTCTTTGAGGCGTTGTAGTCGCCGTCCACTTCGTATCCACACTCGTTGCACGCGAACCAGCCCGTCTCCGGGTCACGGTTCGTGCTGGACTGGTGGCCACACTGCGAGCAGGTCTGCGAAGAAAAGGCAGGGTTGACCGACTCAACGCGGATGCCGTACTCGCTGGCCTTGTACGTAATTTGCTCTTGTAGTTCGCGGAACGCCCAGTTGTGCATCTGGCGTTTGAGTCGGTCGTCGTGGGCGTCCATCCGCTCGCGGATGTGGGTCAGGTCTTCGACGGCAATGTACGAACAGTCTTGTCGTAGGGCCTCTTCCACGATTCCGCAAGAGATGTTGTGCAGGCGGTCCAAGACGAAGCGGTTTTCTCGTCCCGACAGTCGCTCTAACGCCTGCCGAGCGGGACGAGTGCCTTTGTCTTGGAGGCTTCGTCGCACGCGGAAGTAGTGGTTCTGGCCCCACAGCAGTTCCCCGCCGTCAAAGAACCGTCCCGTGCTGGTCACGGCGACGTTCTTCAAGTTCAAATCCACACCAAGCACCCGGTCGCCGTCCCGTTGCTCTACCTCTTTCTGGATGACGACGTGGAGGTAGAACGTGTCGGTGTCCGGGTCATAGTGGAGTTCACCCATCCGTTTCTCGTAGTCGTCAGCGTCGAGGTACGACCGCTGGTACTCACCGAGTACGAAGTCGGCTTCGACCCGCCCGTTCACCGTCGAGAGGGTGGCGTACTCGTCCTTGATGGTGAGTGTCCGCTTGTCGTACACGACGGTCGGTTGGTCGAAGGTCGGGAGCGGTCGGCTGTTGCCGTTCTTCCAATCTTCGACGGTGGATTTCAGCATCTCCACGGCTTTCGAGTACGACCGCACCACAAGGTTAGCGGGGAGGTCGGTTTCGTCCCGTAGGTCGTGGTACACTTTGTCGTGGATGGTGGACTTGTTGGTTATCAGGTAGCCGTCATCGTTCTCGCCGTGGTCCACGGTGTAGTTGACGGCGGTTTGGAACTGCTGGATGGTTTGATGGAGGTCGTCGTGTCGCTCATCGGGCACGTCAAGCTTCACCCGAACCGTTCGGTCAACCTCCATCGCAGCTTCACATACGGGTCGGTTTCTTATTAACATTGGGGAGTCAGTCGGTCGTATGCTGATAGACTGTCGTGGTGTTGTCGGCTTCCTCCCACCCCTAAAGGGGTGGGCTTCCGCCTTGCCCCGCTGTGACACACGAGGAGTCGGGTGCCGACGGGCGCGTCCAGAAGACCGTTGTTAAGCCACTGGGACGAGTCCCGTCGTCTGTGCTCGAAACAGGAACCCAGGCTCCGACGTTCGAGTTGGAGACACAGGACGGCGAGTCTGTCTCGCTGTCGTCGTTCGACGGCCAGCGTGTCGTGTTGTACTTCTACCCGCGGGCGGACACACCCGGCTGTACACGCGAGGCCAAATCGTTCCGTGATCACCTGGCGGAGTTCGCGGAGTACGACGTGGCCGTGGTCGGCGTCAGCGACGACCCGGTCGCGGATCTGGCGTCGTTCGACGAGAAGTACGATCTCGGCTTCACCCTGCTGTCGGACCCCGACGGGAGCGTTGGAGCCGCCTACGATTCCTACGGCGAGCGGACGATCGGCGACCGCGAGATGGAGATCACCCACCGCAACACCTACCTGATCGGGCCCGACGGCGAGATCGAACGCAGCTACGAGGGCGTCTCGCCGGACGAACACCCCGAAGACGTGTTGGCTGATCTTGCGGACCTGGCGGAGTGAATCGCGGCCGTCTCGTCTCGACGACTGGGATAGTGAGTCTGAAACGTCATCCTCGTGGGGGCTCTGCCGGCGGTCACCGTGCGACACGCCGCCCCAGCACGAAGACGAACAACGCGACCAGCACCGCGCCAGACAGCGATTCGACGCCGACGAGCACCTTCGCGGCCGTCCCGACGGGGTAGAGGTCGCCGTAGCCGATGGTCGTGAACGTGATCACGGAGAAGTACAGCCCCCAAAGGAACTCACCGAGCCCGCCGGCCGCGAGTGATACCACTGTTGAGAGGGAGTCGGCCGCCAGCACCTCGCCACCGGGAAACTCGTGGGTCGTGTTCGTGGAGTCTGACGCAATCCCGCCCGCGAGCGGGTAGAGCACGCCGGCGACGAGGATGATCTGCGTGGCGCGCCAGCCGATCCGTTGGAGGCTCTCGCCGTGTTTCGAGAGGTGGTACATCAGCGACAGCGAGAGGTAGCGGTACGCGGAGACGAGCGGGGTCGTCGGGGGGTTGGGGTCGTCTGCGTCGTCGGTGTCTACGTCGTCCTCGGAGTTCGAGTCGCCACCGGGCAACATCTCGCGGAGTCGCCCGAGCGCGCGGCGTTTGTGGCCGGCGCGTTCGGCCTCCTGTTTGCGGATGTGGTACCGACGAGCTTCCTCGGAGGCGGCGGCGCTCTCGTGGAGGCGTTCCAGTCGACGGTGGACCCACGCCGCGGCACCGTAGGCGTCCGTGGTCTCGCGGAACCACCCCGACAGCTCGGGGTTGCGCTCGTACACCGTCGTGTCGTCGAAGGTCGTCTTGCGGTTGATCCGGGCGTCGGTGAGGTCCGCTTGGTAGAGGCGGGTGCCCGAGAGGTCCGCTCCCCGGAGGTCCGTCTCCCGGAGGACCGCGTCTTCGAGGTTCGTCGGGTCTGTGTCGTCGTCGGGTGTGAAGTCGGCCCTGCGGGCGTCGGCTCTGGTGAGGTCGGCTCGGCGGAGGTTGGATTCGGGGAACTGGGCGCTGTGGAGGTAGGCGTTGAGGAACTGGGCGCGCTGGAGGTCGGCGTCGTGGAACTGGGCTTTGTAGAGGTAGGCGTCGTGGAACTGGGCTTTGTAGAGGTAGGCGTCGTGAAACTGGGCGTTCGAGAGGTTAGCGTCGTGGAACTGGGCGTTCGGGAGGTCGGCGTTGGGGAACTGGGCGTCTTGGAGGTCGGCGTCGGGGAACTGGGC